>Ga0163150_10004148_pt1 | contig 19627 bp, 10 predicted proteins | sample OliLakLV19P2IB_FD_148628 | JGI IMG/M metagenome (GOLD analysis project Ga0163150, IMG submission 148628) | Freshwater microbial mat bacterial communities from Lake Vanda, McMurdo Dry Valleys, Antarctica - Oligotrophic Lake LV.19.P2.IB | ecosystem: Environmental > Aquatic > Freshwater > Lake >...
GAGCCGGGGGGCGGAGGCGCGGCGTGCGAAGCCGCAAGCGGCTGGGTCACGGCGCGCTGGACGTCTTCCTTGAGGATGCGGCCGCCGGGGCCTGTAGGCTCGACTTTCTCGGCGGCGATGTTCTGCTGGGCCATGGCGCGGGCGGCGGCTGGCATGACGCGCGGTTCGGGCTGGTTTTTGGGCGCGGCGGATTTGGGAGGCGCGGGGGCGGGCGTTTCTTTCTTGGAGGCGGGTGCCCCCGAAGCGGCGGCGCCGGTCGACGGCGCGCTCGCCGTGGGGGCGGGGCCTTCTTCCATCATGCCGATCAGTTCGCCGATCTTCGCCTTCTCGCCTTCGCTCTTGATGACCTTCGTGATCGTGCCGTTCACGGGCGAGGGCAGCTCGACGGTCACCTTGTCGGTCTCGATCTCGACGAGCACTTCGTCCTTCTTCACCGCGTCGCCGGGCTTCTTGAGCCACTTGCCGATCTGGGCCTCGGTGATCGATTCGCCAACCTGCGGGATGAGCAGTTCAACGGGCATGGGTACTTCCTCGGTCGAGTTCTTGTCGGGCCGATGAGGGTAACGCGCCGGAGATGGTTTTCAACTTGAGCCCGACTGTGGTTCCCGCAAACAGGCGAGGTTGACTCACAAAGCGTCACTACGGGCGCAGATGCTCGCCACACGCAGAGCAATACTGGCGGAAGTCTCTTCCGAGGTACTTGTGGCACTTCGGACAACGCCAAGTCAGACCCGTGCTTGCCGCAACTGCAATGGCGCAGACGCACAAGGTTGTTTGTAATGGCCCTCTGGAGACGAGGAAAACCGCCACCGCAAAGATCCCAAGGGCCATGAAGACCTGCGCGAACATAATGAATCGAATGAGACTGAATTGGCGTTGGTAGTGCTCCATAACCCGCTCTTGCTCACATCCCGATCGTATCCGCGAAGGCGTGCTGGAGAATCGTCTCCTGCTCTGCCTTGTGGCGCGAGGGGGAACCGGTCGCGGGGCTCGCCGACTCGGGGCGGTGGAAGCCCATGAAGGGCAGCCGGCTGAACAGGATGAAGCCGAGGCTCGCCCGCAGATACATCCAAGCGCCCATGTTCTTCGGCTCTTCCTGCACCCAGTAGACCGGCGTGTTGTCCGCATAGACGCTCAGCGCTTCCTTGAGTTCCGCGTGGGGCAGCGGGTACAGCTGCTCCATGCGGACGATCGCCACGTCCTCGCGCTTGAGTTCGTCGCGGCGCTTCATCAGGTCGTAATAGACCTTGCCGGCGCACATCAGCACGCGCTCGACTTTCTTGGGCTTCGTGGCGGCTGAAGCCGCCGGGCCGGGCGCGAACTTCGCGTCTGGTATCACCCGCTGATACCGGCCCACCGACAAATCCTCCATCGGCGAAACGACATCGGGGTGGCGCAACAGACTCTTCGGCGTCATCACGATCAGCGGCGTGCGCCACTTGCGCATCACCTGCCGGCGGAGCAGGTGAAACATCTGCGCGGGCGTCGAGGGGATGCAGACCTGAATATTCTCGTTGGCGCCCATCATCAGGAACCGCTCGATGCGGGCGGAGGAGTGCTCGGGGCCCTGGCCTTCATACCCGTGCGGCAGCAGCATGGTGATGCCGCTCAACCGGTCCCATTTGTCCTCGGCGCTGGTGATGAACTGATCGATGATCGCCTGGGCGCAGTTGTTGAAGTCGCCGAACTGCGCTTCCCACGCGACGAGGCCATCGGGACAGTCGAGGCTGTAGCCGTACTCGAAGCCGAGCACGCCGTTCTCGGAGAGCGGGCTGTTGCACAGGTCGACGGTTGATTGATCGGGTGCGAGGTGCTTCAGCGGCATGAAGGTGCCGCCGTCCTCGATGTCGTGCAGCATCGCGTGGCGGTGGCTGAAGGTGCCGCGCTCGACGTCCTGCCCGCTGATGCGCACCCGGCGGCCGTCGGTGGCGAGGGTGGCGAAGGCGAGGGCCTCGGCGGCGGCCCAATCGAGCGGCCGCTTGCCCTCGGCCATCTCGCGGCGCGTGTTCAGGATGCGGGCGATCTTGGGGTTGAGGTGGAAGCCCTCGGGCGGCTGCGTCAGCTTCGTCAGCAGCGACACCAGCCGCTTGCTCTCGACGCCGGTCACCACATCGGGCACATCGGCGTCGCGGCCGCCGAAGTAGTTGGCCCAGACGCCCTTGTAGCTCTCCTTCTTCGGCAGGGCCGGCTCGGTGCGGGCGGCCTTGAGCGACTTCTCGAGCACATCGTTGAACTCGGTGCGCAGCTGCTCCGCCTCTTCGCGGGTGACGCCGCCGAGGGCCACGATGTTCTCCAGGTACGTCTCGCCGACCCACTTTCGCTTCTCGATCGCCTGATAAAGCTTCGGCTGCGTGAACGACGGCTCATCGCCTTCGTTGTGGCCGCGGCGGCGGTAGCAATACATGTCGATGAACACGTCGCGCTTGAAGCGAGCCCGGAAGTCCATCGCCAGTCGGACCACCTGCGCGACCGCCTCGGGGTCCTCGCCGTTGACGTGGAAGATCGGGGCCTGGAGCATCTTCGCCACGTCGGTGCAGTAAACCGACGAGCGGCCCTGCTCGGGGTTGGTCGTGAAGCCGATCTGGTTGTTGATGATCACGTGCAGCGCGCCGCCGACCTTGTACGGCGTGAGCTCGCTCAAGTTGAGCGTCTCCTGCGTGATGCCCTCGCCGATGAAGGCGGCGTCGCCGTGGATCATCAGGCACAGGCCGCGCTCGCGGTCGAAGTCGCCGCAGCGGTCCATCTTGGCCCGCATCCTGCCCATGGCGACGGGGTTGATGAACTCGAGATGGCTCGGGTTGAAGCACAGCGAGATGTGCAACTTCTTGCCGCCCTCGAACTCGTAATCGGTGGAATGGCCGAGGTGATACTTCACGTCGCCGGAGTTGGGGCCCTTGGGCTGATCCTCGAACTCGCGGAAGATTTTCTCCGGCGGCTTGCGCATGATGTTCGCCAGCACGTTGAGCCGGCCGCGGTGGGCCATGCCCATCACGATCTCGCGCACACCCTGCTGCCCCGCCTTCTCAATCGCCAGGTCCAGCAGCGGGATCAGCGTCTCGGCGCCCTCGAGCGAGAAGCTCTTGGCGCCGACGTATTTCTTCTGGATGAACTCCTCGAACATGACGGCTTCGGTCAACCGGCGGAGGATCCGCTTTTGCTCGGCGCCGTCGAGGGCCAGGCGGTTCTCGGTGCCCTCCATGCGCTCGATGAGCCACTGGCGGACCACGAAGCTGTCGATGTGCATGTACTGGACGCCGATCGACCGGCAGTACGTGTTGCGCATCATCTCGACGATCTGCCGGACGGTCTGCACGTCGTGGCCCGGGATCGATTCCGTCGAGATGGTGCGGTCGAGGTCGGCATCGGTGATGCCGCAGCAGGCGGGGTCGAGCTCGAACACTTCCGGGCGTTCCATGCCAAGGGGGTCGAGCTTGGCGACCATGTGGCCGCGCACGCGGTAGTTGCGGATGAGCGAGTCGACGCGGTGCTGAAGGGCGGCGAACTCGGTGGTCGACAGGCCGCCGCGGGTGACGATGAGCGGCTGACCGCTGGGGCTGGTGGTGACGGAGGTGGTGTGGTGCGTCGCTTCGGGGAGCGTGGCGGCGGCGCCGTTGCCGCCGGTGGTCGCGTGGCTTTTGCGGGCGTGCCCGCCGCTGCCGTTGGAACCGTTGCCGTTGGTTTTGCTGGAGGCCAGGGCGTGGCCGGTGTTGGGCATGGTGGAGAAATACGTCTGCCAGTCCGCCGGAACCGACGAAGGGTCACGCTGGAAGTCTTCGAACAAGGACTCGACGTAATCGACGCTCAGATCGTGTTGGCTCGGATCGTTTTGGGTAACCATGGTAATTCAATCGGCCGATCCGGCGATTCTTAGACAGGTCACCGTCATGGATCGCTGACGGCGCACCCTTGGCGAGCGATGCCCGCACCGTCTGTCGGTTCGGCGGCTCAAGCGCTGGCGGCATCGCTTCCGCATCCTCCCTTGAACTGGAACTGGAGGTCAAAAAGTTTAGCGGGGGAGACGAGCAGGAGCAACATTAAGAAGGCGGGAAGTCGTGGAATCCCGAGGGGGAGATGCGATTGCAAATTGGCCATTGGAAATTGAAAATTGCGGAGTGTCGACGGCGTGATCGCACGCTGTCTGCAATTTGCAATTTGCAATGGCCAATGATCAATTTGCAATCGCCTTCGGCTCCCTCTTCACCACGCCGGATACTCCGGCTTCTGCCCCTCCAGCACCGCCGCCACGTCCCTCACCACCCAGCTCATGTTCGCCAGCGCCACATCCGTCCGCGACGCCAGGTGCGGCAGCAGCTTGACGTTCGGCAGGCCGTACAGCGGATAGCTCGCCGGCGGCGGCTCCGGCTCGTGCACATCCAGCACCGCCCGGCCGCCTGACGGGGCGACCTGCTTCGCCCAGTCCGCCAGCGCATCGGGCACCACCACGAACCCGCGCGAGGTGTTGATCAGCAGGCACGACGGCTTCAGCTTCCACAGCGCCACCGACCCGACCAGCCCGCGGTTCTCCTCCCGGCCATCGACATGCACCGAAAGCACGTCGCTCTCGGCGTAGAGCTCTTCCTTGCCGACGAACTGGAACGGGTAGTCGACCGCCTTGCGGAGCTTCGCCTCGGGCAAAAGGTCGTTGGCGATCACCCGCATGCCGATGGCGTGGGCGACCTGACCGATGCGTTTGCCGATCCGGCCGAAGCCGAGGATGCCCAGGGTCAGTTCGCTGAGCTGCGTGCCCACGTACACCTTGCGCATGCGGTGAAACTCCTCCGGCGGGCAGCCGTCGGGCATCGCGGCCCGCGGCCGGCAGGCATCGAGCATCAGGCCGGTGACATATTCAACGACGGCTTGCGTGTTGGCGTCGGGCGTCGAGACCACCTTCACCTTCCGCCGTTTGCAGGCCGGGATGTCGATGTTGTCGAGTCCGACGCCCGCCCTGCCCACGACCTTCAGGTTCGTCGCCTTTTCCAGCAGGGAATCGTTCACCTGCGTGTAGGTCCGCACGACCAACCCGTCCGCGCCGGGCAGCAGCCGGGCGAGCTCATCGACCTTCTCGTGCGAGCACCAGATGAGCTCGACGCGCTGCTCCAGCCAGTCGGCACAGGCCTGGTCGAGCGTCTCGGTCACGATGACAAGCGGGCGGGACATGGCGGACATCTTACGGCAGCGGCCAGTTCGGTTCCCCTCCCTCCCAGGGAGGGGTTAGGGGAGGGTCGAGGCGACCGCTTTGCTCAAAGCCCACCCCCTCCTGTGGGTGGGTTCCAACGCGATGTATTCAGCGGTCTGGATGCTGAGATTCTATTTAGGAAATGAGGAACGGAGGAAATGAGGAAAGGAAAGAGAGGTGATGTATAGAACCGCTTCAGGAAGCAAAGCGCAGGAACGTTTCGCCCCGCCGGCGGTCCGCCCGACCCTCCCCCTGCCCCTCCCTAGAAGGGAGGGGAGTGCGGATCAATGCTCCTTCTTCAACCGCCACTTCTCATCAAAAAATCCCGCGTCGACGATCTTGCCGGGCCAGACGGTGTTGGGCGGCGTGCGCAGGTCCACCACCGCCCAGTCGGGCAGCATCGGCACCTGCCGGGCGTTGTTGAGGTAGGCGTAGTCGCGGAAAGTGAAGCTGCTGTTGAGCACCACATACCGCTTGCGGTTGAGCGGGTTGGGGGCGATGAGGATCAGGGCGTGGTTTTCGTTGTCGAACGTGCCGCGCGGCTGCGGGGCGTCCGCCGCTTTCACCGCGATCGCTTTCTCATTCCACTGAATCGGCAGCTCGCCGGCCACCCTGCCCATCACGCTGTTGCTGGCGGGATCGCCCCAGAGCACGAGGTTGGCCGAGGCGATGTCGGCATCGGTGATGTCCTTATCGTCCTTCACGCGTGCATCGCCGCGGAAGTGGCGGCGCCAGTGTTCAATCGCGCGCTCGAGCTCCGCCTTACTCCACTTGTCCATCGCCTCGCTGCGGGCTTTGCCGGTGGGGCGCACGAAGATGAACGAGTCCATGAAGGCGTCGTCGATGGGGCCTTGGAGGCCGTGGGTTTTGCGGGTGATGTTGGGCTCGGCCGGACGCGGGCCGATCTTCCAATCGCTTCCTGATCGGTGAAGCTGCATGCGCCAAGATCGATCCGACTGCACGCGCCCAGCGCCTCGGCCGTGCTGTCCATCGTTGATGGACAAAGTAACATCCTGATCGAAATTGAATGGCGCGGACCCCGCCGGAAAGTCGACGGTGAGTGCCGACACGTTCTTCGTCCAAAGCATGACGCGATGTTGCTTCGCATCGAAATACGCCGTTACACGAGCAGGCTCCCAATGACTGTCCAACTCATCGACGCCGACCCACTTGTTGCGGTTGTAGCGAAGCGAGTGCGTGACAAAAGTGACTCTCGTTGGAATGGGCTGCCGACCTTTGGCCGCGATGCTCGCCATCCGCTTCTCAATCTCGACCTTCGAGTCCTTATGAATTGAATGCTTCGTCTTCGGCGCGATGATGTGCGTCAGCGTGATGCCCTCCTTCTTCAGCGCCTCCGCCATAATGTCCGCCGCCTGTTTCTGAGAATCCTCTTCGCCTGAATAAGCAATCGTCGGCAGGTTGTAGAGGTTCGCCGCCCAGTCGGTGCAGTCGTACCAGTGCCAGAGCTTCTGCTCCCACCATGTCGGGTTAAGCGTCTCCTTCTGAAACGTCTTCAAAAAGTCCGGCGTCTCGCTGAAGCCGGCCCCGGGGTTGGCCGCGAACCAGCGGTCGGTGTAGTGCGTGGCGAACTGCCAGGCGGATGCCCCGCCCATCGAGAAGCCGCGCACGCTGATGCGGTCCTCGTCGATGCGGTAGTGCTTCTGCACCGCGTCGAGCGCTTCGAGGGCGTCGATCTCACCGGCGAACTTGGCGGCGTTGCAGTACCGGCCGTAGGGGTGGAGCACGATGGTGTCGGCCGGGGCGTACTCGCCGATGCTGGTGCGCCGGCCGTTGATGAAGTTGAGTTCGCTCAAGGTTTCACCGCGGCCGTGGAACCAGATATCGCAACGGACGCGCGGGCCCTTGTCGCTGTAGCTCTTGGGGATGACGAGGCCGTAGGGCTGCACGGAGCCGTCGATCTTGGAGACGTAGCCGCGCACGACGAGGCCGGTCTGCTCGGGCCAGAGCGGCTTCTTCTGGTCGAGCTGCTCGGCGCGGGTCATGCCCTCCTTGATGAGCGCGAAGGCGACATCGATCTCTTTCGGGTCGAAGAACTCCTGGTATTTGAGCGCCCACGACGCCGCCTTGTAGTACACCTCGACGTCCGGCAGCAGGTCGCGCGTGAGTGGGTCGGTGCGAAGCCGCAAGCGGCTGATCGCTTGGTCGAAACCCCCAAGCTGTTCTTCCAGCGCGGCCCGTTTGTCGGCCGGCACCTCAATGCCGAGCTTCGGCACCCGGCGGACGGTCTGCGGGTTGTTGTCGGCGGGGCCGTCGGCGGCGGCGGACAACGAGCACATGAAAACAACGCACGCGGCAAGGGCTTTTCGCATGATGTCGCTCGCAAAAGGAGCGGCCATGCTACCGCGCTCGCCGCTGCCCGCGGCCGGCCGTGCACGAGGACGTGTCGGCTCGCCGAGCGGCGATGGCGGGTGGCACTGACAAGCGGAGTCTTCGGAGCTTGTCAGTGTCGGTGATTCAGCAGGCAGCCGGACACTGACAAGCCCTCCGAGCAGGCCTTGTCAGTGCCACCCGCGGGGCGTGAAGCGACTATCATTGCCCGATATGACGCAGGCGTCCGACACTCTTTCCAATCTGACCCGTGGCTGTGAAGGCATTTATTCACCCGAGGAGCTGAAGAAGAAGCTCGACTCCGGCCGGGTGCTGCGCATCAAGCTGGGCATGGACCCCACCGCCCCCGATATCCACCTCGGGCACTCCGTCGTCCTCCGCAAGATGCGGCAGTTTCAGGACGCGGGGCACAAGGCGGTCCTCATCATCGGCGACTACACCGCCCGCATCGGCGACCCCACCGGGCGCGACACGACCCGCCCCGTGCTCGGCGACGAGGCCATCGAATACAACGCCAAGACCTACCTCGATCAGGCCGGGCGAATCCTCGACACCAGGCCCGATAAGCTCGAGGTCCGCCGCAACAGCGAGTGGCTCAGTCTGCTCACCTTCGCCGATGTGCTGCGGCTGACCGGCATGGTGACCGTGCAGCAGATGCTGCACCGCGAGAACTTCGCCAAGCGGATGGAGGCCGGGCGGGAAATCATCGTCACCGAGTTCATGTATCCCATCATGCAGGCGTACGATTCGGTGGTGATCCGTGCGGATGTGGAGCTGGGCGGCACCGATCAGACGTTCAACAATCTGATGGGCCGCGAGCTGCAGGCCAAGCACGACCAGGAGCGGCAGGTGGTGATGGTGATGCCTTTGCTGGTGGGCCTCGATGGGCAGGAAAAGATGAGTAAGTCCAAGGGCAATTACATCGCGGTCACGGAGGAGCCGAACAATATGTACGGGAAGGTGATGAGCATCCCGGACGCCCTGATGCCCAACTATTTCACGCTGCTGACGGGTTTGCCGGCGGAGCGGATCACGAGTTTGGTGGACCCGAGGCAGACGCACCCACGGGCGGCGAAGGATGTGCTGGGGCGGACGATCGTCGAGGAGTTTCACGACGCGGCCGCCGCCAACGGCGCGAGCGAGGAGTTTCGCCGGCGGTTCTCCGAGCACCAGCTTCCCGCCGACATCGAGACGAAGAAGGCGAGCGCGTCGCCGATCGGCATCGTGGCGCTGGTGCGCGAGATGGGCTACGCCGCGAGCAACGGCGAGGCGAAGCGGCTGGTCGAGCAGGGCGCGGTGTCACTCAACGGCGCGAAGGTCACCGATGCGAAAGCGATGGTGACGATCGACGGCGAGTTCGTGCTGCGGGCGGGAAAACTGAAGGTGTGCAAGGTGGTGGTGTGAGGGCGGGGTTCAGGGTTCAGGGTGCAGGGTTTAGGAGTCGGCGACGCGGTTCAGATAAGCAGATAAACGTGCTGCTGATCTGACCCCTGACCCCTGACCCCTGAACCCTGAACCCTTCTTCAAACGAGGGACAAGCGATGACACGGACCTTAGCAAGCGTGACCAACAAAGCACGAAACAGCTGGTGGTCAGGCGTCACGGCGATCGCCGCGCTCGCCGTCACCTCTGCCGCCCTCGCGATTCAGCCCGGGCAGTGGACCCACACCACCGAAGCCGATTACGAGCCCGGCAACAGCGAGGGCGTCGTTGTCACCAACCTCGGCGACATCAAGCTGGCGTCGAGCACCGCAGTGGTCGGCGAGATGCCCGATGGCGTCAACATCGTGTACGACATGCGGCTCGTCGCCAACGGCGACCTTTACATCGCGGCCGGCCCGGATGGGCGACTCCTCCGCCGCCGCGGCGACCAGATCACGCCGGTCGTGGCCCTCCGCAACGAGCACATCTACGCCCTCGACCAGACGGCCGACGGCGGCCTGCTGCTCGCCATCTCCGGCGAGAAGAGCCGTGTCGCCATCCTCGACGGCGACCAGCTCAAGACCATCGTCGAGCTCGAAGGCATCCGCTACATCTGGGACACCATCGTTGAGGGCAACGATGTGTTCCTCGCCACCGGGCCCGACGGCAAGCTGCTGCACGTGAACATCACCGAGGCGTTCAACGCCCACGCCGCCGCCGCGAAGGCCCCGCCGAAGCCGGCACCGGCGACGAATGTCGAGCCCCCCGCCAAGAACGACGAGAAGGATGCGAAGAAGGACAAGACCACCAAGGACGACAAGGCGAAAAGCGAGCCAAAGACGGGCAAGGATGAAAAGCTCGCGGACAAGCCGGTGGTGCTGCCGACCGGCGTTCGGCTGCTCCTCGACACGGCGCAGGCCAATCTTTTGTGCCTCGGCCGCGACAAGCAGGGCCGGCTGTTCGTCGGCACGGACACCGATGGCCTCGTTTATCGCGTGACGATGAGCCCGGCGGGCGAGGCGGAGGCGTTCGTGCTGTACGACGCGCCGGAGCCGGAGATTTTCACGCTGCTGGTGACAGCCGACGGCACGGTTTACGCCGGCACCGCCGACGCCGAGCAGGCCCGTCCGGGTCGCATGGAGACCGCCGTCGAGCGTGAAGGCGGCCGGCCGTTCCCTGATGCCCTCAAGCAGCCCGCGACGCCCGATGTGCCCAACGTGCCGCCCAAGCCCGATCCGAAGGCGACGCCGACGAAGGACGGCAAGGGCGACGACAAGCCCGCAGTTCCCGCGCAGCCCGATGCACCCAAGCCGGCCCCCGCGCCGAAGGTCGGCGACGCCGCGACCGCTGCGAAGTCGACCGACGCCGCCGCAGACGCCGAGCCGACGCCCGAGCAATATGACCAGCTCCGCGAAGAGATCCGCGCCCGCCTTCAGAAGGCCCGACAGACCGGCGAGCTGCAGGCCGGCCCGTCGCAGCCGCGCCCCTCGACGACGCGCCGCCCCTCGACGACGCCCGGCGTCACGCCGCGCCCCGGCGCTGGCGCGGCCGCCGCCAAACAGGGCAACGCCGTGTACCGCATCGACACCGCCGGCTTCGTCAGCGAGGTCTTCCGCGAGTCCGCCCTGATCCTCAAGCTGCTTGATGATGGCGACCGCCTGCTCATCGCCACCGGCGCCGAGGGCCAGCTCTTCCGCATCGACATCGCCGCCGAGGAGACCACGATCATCGCCGACCTCGAGCCCGAGCAGATCCCCGCGCTCATCAAGGGCACCGACGGCAAGATCCTCGTCGGCACCGGCAGCCCCGCCAATCTCGTCCGCCTCGATGAAGGTTTCGCCGCCACCGGCAGCTTCACCAGCCAGGTACTCGATGCCACGCAGATCAGCCTGTGGGGCAAGCTCGTGCTCACCGCCAACATTCCCGCCGGCACCAGCGTCAGCGTGCAGACCCGCAGCGGCAACGTGCAGGACCCCGAGCGCGCCAACTGGTCGAAGTGGAGCGTGCCGCGCAACCTGACGCCTGACGATGCGGTGTCACCGCTGACCCCGCGCGAGATCTCCATCACCAGCCCGCCGGCCCGCTTCATGCAGTACCGCCTGACGCTCACCGGCAACGGCAAGTCGACGAGTGTCGTCGATCGCGTGTCGCTCGCTTACGTCGTGCCCAATCTTCGCCCCGTGGTCAACGCCATCCGCGCGAGCTACGTCGGCGAGGCCAAGCCCGGCGCCCGCCCCGCCGCTCCCCGCGCCGGTGCCGGCGGCGGTGCCAACGAAAGCCCCCTGCCCGAGCTCACCACGCTCAACGTCGAGTGGGAGGCGAGCGACCCCAACAACGATCAGCTCCGCCACACCCTTGAGTACCGCATGGCCGGCAGCGACAAGTGGCTGCCGCTCGCCGAAGAACAGGCCGGAACGAATTACGAATGGAACACCAAGCGCGTCCCCGACGGCCGGTACATCGTCCGCATCACCGCCAGCGATTCGCCCGACAACCCGGCGACGATGGCGAAATCGACCAGCCGGCAGAGCGACCCGGTGCTCATCGACAACACCCCGCCGGCCTTTGGCGACCGCCAGATGGCTGTCGAAAACAAGACGGCGACGCTCACCGCGACCGTCACCGACAGCCTCTCGCCCGTCCGATTGATCCAGTACGCCGTCGATAACACCGGCAAGTGGCAGGCGGTCCTGCCAGACGACCTGATCTTCGATTCGACACGCGAGACGATTACCGTTAAGATTGCCGACCTTTCGCCCGGGTCCCACGTGGTGACGCTGCGAGCGGCCGACGCTCAAGGCAACACGCAGTATGTGGCGGACACGGTCGAAGTGAAGTGATTCGATTGGGTGGCGCTGATGGGATGGGTGGCGCTGATGGGTTGGGTGGCACTGATATGGCCGTCCGTGGCCTTGTCAGTGGATGATCCAGCCCAAGCCACACTGACAAGCTCCGCAGACTCCGCTTGTCAGTGCCACCCGCCGCAGACTCCGCTTGTCAGTGCCACCCTAAGCAACTGAGGAACCGCCATGACGACCCATTATCACAAGCTCCGCAGCAAGAAAAAACGCGTCCGCAAGCACGGCTTCCGCAACCGCATGAAGACGACCAACGGCCGCAAGACGATCAACCGTAAGCGCCGCGTCGGCCGCAAGGTCACCGTGCGCCGGATGCCGTGATCGTTCACATTCGTTGATACACCAAGCCCCGGGTCAGGCTCGGGGCTTTTTCATGCGCCCAAGCCCCGCAGGGGCGTTTGAAGGTAGCCACGGGCGCGAGCCCGTGGACACCATGCGTGACCTGTTTCGCGAGCCCCGGCAGGGGCGATTGAAGGCGCCGAAGGCTCACTCGCCCCGGACGGGGCTCTGCCGTTGCACGCTTCTTCTCCACGGGCTTTCGCCCGTGGCTACCTTCAAGCGCCCTTGCGGGCTGAACACGCAATCGGTCGACTACGGCACTTTGTCGACTCTGAAATGCCGAGCAGGGCCGTTTAATACTCGGGCACTCTGTCGTTCCCAAGGCAAACCACGAAGGTCACGAAGACGAGAAGGTCACGAAGGTCGGCAGACGTGCATGGCGGTTTTAACTTGCCTGGCTCTCTACTTCGTGACCTTCATCCTCTTCGTGACCTTCGTGGTCGGTCTTTGAATCCTCACTGGCGAGGGAGAATTGAACGGCCTTGAAATACCGAGCTTCCTCGGTGGAGCGTGCGCGCTGTTTCTGTTATCCTCCCGCCCCGATTCCTCCCCGCTTTACCCCCCGTTGCATCCCACGAAAGCCCTCTCCCATGAGCGATATCGTCAGCGTCTTTGGCCGTCAGATTCTTGACAGCCGCGGCAACCCCACCGTTGAAGTTGAGGTCGGCCTTGAAGACGGCGCCATCGGCCGGGCCGCCGTGCCCAGCGGCGCCTCCACCGGCGAGAACGAGGCCTGCGAGCTGCGCGACGGCGACAAGACCCGCTACATGGGCAAGAGTGTCGAGCAGGCCGTCGAGAACGTCGACGAGATCTCCGACGCCATCGTCGGCATGGACGGCCGCAACCAGGAAGGCGTCGACGCCGCCATGATCGAGCTCGACGGCTCGCCCAACAAGAGCAAGCTCGGCGCCAACGCGATCCTCGGCGTCTCCATGGCCGTCGCCCGCGCCGCCGCCGAATCCTCCGGCCTGCCGCTCTTCCGCTACCTCGGCGGCACCAGCGCGAAAGTTCTGCCCGTGCCGATGCTCAACATCTTGAACGGCGGCAAGCACGCGGACAACACCGTCGACTTCCAGGAGTTCATGATCCAGCCCTGGGGCTTCGATGATTTTCACGAGGCCCTCCGCGCCGGCGTCGAGATTTATCATCACCTCAAGAGGGTGCTCCACGACAGCCACCTCTCCACCGCCGTCGGCGATGAAGGCGGCTTTGCGCCCAACCTCAAGAGCAACGAGGAAGCGCTCCAGATCATCGAGAAGGCCGTGAAAAAGTCCGGCTACAAGTGGGGCGAGCAAATCTTCGTCGCGCTCGACCCCGCCACCAGCGAGCTCTGGAACGAAGCCAAGGAGCGGCACAAGAAGGACGGCTACTGCTTCTTCAAGAGCAGCCCCGACAAAGTCACCACCAGCGACGAGATGATCGACCTCTGGGCCGGTTGGTGCGGCAAGTACCCGATCCGCTCTATCGAAGACGGACTCGCCGAGAACGACTGGGCCGGCTGGAAGAAGCTCACCGACAAGCTCGGGGCAAAAGTGCAGCTCGTCGGCGACGACCTGTTCGTCACCAACCCCAAGTTCCTCAAGAGGGGCATCGACACCGGCACCGCCAACTCGATCCTCGTGAAGGTCAACCAGATCGGCACGCTCTCGGAGACGCTCGAGGCCGTGACGATGGCGCACCACGCGGCCTACACCGCGATCCTCAGCCACCGCAGCGGCGAGACGGAAGACAGCACGATCGCCGACATCGCCGTCGCCACCAACTGCGGCCAGATCAAAACCGGCGCCCCCTGCCGCAGCGACCGCAACGCGAAATACAACCAGCTCATCCGCATCGCCGAGGATCTGGGCGACAGCGCGGTGTACGGCGGCAAGTTCTGGCGAAAGAAGTGACTTTCGTTTAGCCGCGGAGCAGAGGCTCGGCGCCGCTCCGCGCGGCTCAACGACCAGCAACGTGCCGCCCCCCGCGCGGAGCGTCGGCAGACCTATGCTCCGCGGCTAAACACCGGTCAACGTCTCATGCGCACACTCCCCTTCATCGTTGCCTTGGCGCTCGCCGCGCAAGCCGTCGCCGACGACGCCCCCCCGCCGATCAAACCCGTCACCACCGACGCCCTCCGCCTCACCGGCTACGCCGAGAACGACAGCCGGTGGCTCAAGCCCAATAACCAGCACGACCGCTACTACACCAACGGCCTGGGGTTCAGCCTGTCGCTGCACGGTGAGTTCGCAACTAGCGCCACGCAATGGATGCCGTTCCGTAACGCCTTCGGCGGCGAGCACGCGAACCGCCGGGCCGTCGGACTGGCCTTCGGGCATCACATGTACACGCCCGAGGACATCGAAGAAGAGAACCTCATCGAGGACGACCGCCCCTACGCCGGCTACCTCTACGGCGGCGTCTTATTCCAGCGCTCCAACGAACACACCCTCGACCACGTCCAGCTCGACCTCGGCCTCATCGGCCCGTCAACCCTTGCCGGCGATGCGCAAATCTGGATCCATGACCTGTCGGGAGCCAAGGACCCCAACGGCTGGGATAATCAGCTCGCCGACGAACCCACCGTGCAGCTTTATCTCCGCAAGAAGTGGCGCACCGCAACGCACACGATCAATCTCAACGATGTTCCGCCCGTCGAGGTGCAACTGATCCCGCAGGTCGAGGTCGCCGTCGGCAACGTCTACCGGCACGTCGCGGCCGGCGCTCTGGTCCGCATCGGCTTCAACCTCCCCGATGACTTCGGCCCCGGCCGGCTCGCCGACATCGAGTCTTTCACCGAGCCGGCCCCCGGGGGGAAGCCCAAAGGCGGCGGCTACCTCTTCGCCCGCATCGGCGGCAAGGCCATCGAACACAATATCTTCCTCGACGGCAACACCCGCAAGGACAGCCACCACGTCGACCGTGAAACCCTCGTCGGCGAAATCCAGCTCGGCATCGCCCTCCAGTTCCGCTTCGGCTGCGGCAACCTCGACCTCGCCTACAGCCAGACCTTCCTCACCGAAGAGTTCGAGGGCCAGCGCGGCGGCCACAGCTTCGGCGCGGTCACCGCATCATGGGTCCTCCGCTTCTAATCAACCATGTTGCCCGATGTTCTTCAATCCGCACTGAAACTGGTCGTCTGCGGCACTGCCGTAGGTGACAAATCTGCCCAAAGGCAGGCCTATTACGCTGGCCCAGGCAACAAATTCTGGAGGACCCTACATAGCGTTGGTCTCACTCCCCTGTTGCTTGCTCCTGATCAATACAAACTTCTCCCTCAGTTTGGGATCGGCCTGACGGACCTGTGCAAAACTAAAACGGGAGTCGATCGAGCAATCGACGATAGCGACTTTGATGCTCCCGGCTTCGAGGAAAGAATCAAGCGATTCGCGCCACAGTTCCTCTGTTTCAATGGGAAGACGGCGGCGAAGGTTTGGCTAGGAGTCCGCGATGTGAACTACGGATGGTGTGACATAGCCATCGGATCGACAAGAGTATTTATAGCCCCTTCCACGAGTGGCGCAGCTAATGGCTCTTGGGACGAGAACCTATGGCACCATCTCGCCTCGTCGTTGGTTCGATAAGATGTTTGGATGACCATTCGAACCTTTCACCGTATCAGCCTAATTTCGCTCCTCATTTCTACCGCCGCCGCCGCTGATCTACCCAAGTACGAGCCGATCTACCTCTGGCCCGAGGGCGCACCTGGCGCCAAGGGCACGGACGAAAAAGACAAACCCAGCCTCGCGCTCTACCCCGCGCCGAAAGACAAGGCCAACGGCACCGCCGTCATCATCGCGCCCGGCGGCGGCTACCACGTCCACGCCATCGACCACGAAGGCGCACAAGTCGCGAAGGTTCTGAACAAGCAGGGCATCACCGCGTTCGTGCTGAAATACAGGCTCAAACCGCAATATCAGCCCGATGTCGCGCTGCTCGACGCCAAGCGGGCGGTGCGCTGGGTCCGCCTCAACGCAAAGGATTACAACCTGTCCATCAATCGCATCGGCATGCTCGGCTTCTCCGCCGGCGGGCACCTCGCGTCGGCCGTCGGCACCGACTTCGACGATGGCGACGAGAAGGCAGGCGACGCGATCGAAAAGCAAAGCTCCCGGCCCGACTTCCTCTGCCTCTGCTACCCCGTCACCAGCGGCGACCTCCTCAAAGGCTACGCCACTACGCACGACAAGGTCACCGAGAAAACCCCGCCCACCTTCATCTGGTTCACCAGCGAGGACAACCTCAACCCCGAGCACGGCATCCGCTTCTACCAAGCCCTCCGCAAAGCCAAGGTCGAGGCGGAGATTCACATCTATTCGCGCGGGCAACACGGCCTGGGCCTCGCGCCCGGCGACCCCGCCGCCTCGCAGTGGCCCGCCCAGTTCGACACCTTCCTCCGCAACACCGGCAACCTCACCGATGCCAAGCGCGTTGCCGTTAGCGGCCGGGTCACCGTCGACGGCAAGGGCCTGCACCGCGGCTGGGTCACGCTCATCCCGCAGGATGAAAACCTGCCCATCAGCAACGCCTACATCACCGAAAAGGCCGACGGCAAGTTCACCATCCCCGCGACCCACGGCCCCTGCCCCGGCCAATACCGCGTCGTCGTGAACGAAGTCGCGCAGCAGTTCCTCACCGTGCCGAGCATGGAAGATGCACGAACTTTCAACGCGGAAGGCACCGTCGAAGTGACCGACGGCAGGCAGGCAATCGAGGTGAAGGTGGTGTCGAAGTGAACGTGGCGCGGCGCCTGCCTATCCCGGGGCGATTGCATGCACGTCTGGGAGCACCAGCCCGGCAGGGTGGTGCTGGTGAAGGTGTGCTGCGCGCGACGTTCATCTGCTGCGAGATTGATCGATTCGGGTGCAACACAGCAACTTCACCAGAGCGAACCGAATCCGATCGTAGCGTCTAGCGTCGGTGCCACGGGTCGGCTCGGTGACCCGTGTTCTCGGCGCACTCGGCACGGGTCGCCGAGCCGACCCGTGGCACCCGATACGATTGCCTTGGGTCTGCTCCAGCACCAGCCTTCCGCCATGGTGCTCCCATGGCACGCCGATGCAGATGCGATTGCCCTGCTGCTCCCTTCCCCTTCCTGTCATTGGGTATCGCTCTGTTATCATGCGGCCGCACTTGAGCGGCGCATGGACGCGGCCCCTTTTCGGTTTCTCTTTTCTGGGAGCGGACATGCGAAATCAACGGCCGGCAGATCATCATCGCGTCAACCTCGAGCCGCTGGAGCAACGACTGCTGCTGGCGGCGGTGGTGGCGCAAAGCGGTTTCAATGACGCGACCGGCGCGCTCGCCAACGGCACGGCCGATTCGCCTTACAACGTCGGCAGCCTGCTCATCAATCAAGGCGGCGATGAGCCGGGCTGGGCCCGCCCATGGACCAGCGGATTCAGCCGAGCCTCCGTTCAGGGCACGACGAAGTTCGAGGGCGACGGCGCCATCTTCTTCCCCGCCGCCGGTGACTTCGTCACCCGCCGATTCACCGTCGCGCAGACCGGCCAGTTCACTTTCGACTTCCGCATCCGCTTCAACGCCGGCGGCTTCGGCGATGTCCGCCTGTGGCGGGACCTCGAAAATGAAAGCATCGACGCCGGTGTCGGCCCGACCGTCCTCTTCAACTCCAACGGCACCATCACCGTCCGCGACGGCCAGGGCGGCGGCAATGAATTGACCGGGCTTAATTGGACCGCCAACCAGTGGCACCACGTCCAGATCATCGCCAACGCCAGCACGCTCTCCTGGCGGCTCATCGTCAACGGCAACGAGTATGTCGGCCCCGACACGCTCGGTTTCCTTCAGAACGAGCCGGTGATGGATGCCGTCTTTTTCTCCGTCAACAACGGCTATGTAGACGATGTGCAGCTCATCGGCGCCCCGCTCGCGCCGTTCGGCCCCGACAACCTGCTGATGGCGAACACCGATTTCGTCTCTGAATACACGCTGGCGGGCCAGCTCGTCCAGCAGTTCTCCATCCATTCGCCCGATCAGGTCCGACCCGAGGCAATGGACCTGGACCTCGACCTCACCGGCCGCGTCCACATCTTCAACGAGCGCGACGGCGTCGCCTTCCTATCCACCTTCACCCCCGCCACCGGCGCCTGGGAGCACCACACCTTCGACGACTGGGCGATGCACAACGTCACTTACTACGGCGGCATCGCCGTCACCAACACCTACGTCTACGCGCCTGACAGCGGCTCCGGCGGCGACCCCGGCGGCGTCATCCGCCTCGACCTCAGCGACCTCAGCGATATCGTCCGCCTCGAGTCCGCCGTCACGCCGCACTACGTGTCGCTTGGCCTCGATGGTTTTCTATACCTCCTTGACAAGGAGGGCGACGTCGCCAAATACGAAGCCGATTCGTTTACCCTCGTGACGCAGTATCCCTTCCAGAGATTCATGCACGGCTCGACCGTCACCGCCATCGCCGTCGACAGCAACGGCGACATCTACACCAGCGATCTCGATAACGACATTTACCGCCACGACAACGCAGGCAACCTCCTCGATACCAACAGCGATGACATCGCGCACATCGGCATGATGATCCGCGCCGATGGGAAGATCATCACCGGGTCCGGCGGCAACTTCGTCGGCGTCACCGACCGCGACTTCAGCTCGTCCTTCCTCTTCCAATCGTTCGACAACGGCGACTTCAACCCCCACTTCGTCGCCTTCACCGTTCCGCAGATCCCCTCCGGCCTGCCGCTCGTCTCCGTCACCGCCCTCGACGCCAGCGCCGCCGAGACCGCCGGCGGCACGCCCAACCCCGGGCTGTTCCGCATTACTCGCACCGGCGACGCCGATGAGGAACTCGTCGTCAGCTTCACCATCACCGGCGCGACCAACGGCGTCGACCACGTGCTCATTCCTTCGCCCGTCGTCATCCCCGCCGGCGCCTCCTTCATCGACATCGCGCTCACGCCGCTCGATGACGCCGAGCCCGAGCTCAACGAGGTGGTGCTGCTCACCCTCGTCGACGCCGCCGGCTATGACGTCGGCACGCTGCAAGCCGCGGTGACCATCACCGATAACGAGCCCCCGGCAGTGAGCATCGCCGCCCTCGATGCGGGCGCCGCCGAAGGGGCAGGCACCGGAGCCTTCCGTATCTCACGCGGCGGCGGCACCGACACCGCGCTCTCCGTCGCCTTCACGGTGAGCGGCACCGCCACCAGCGGCGCTGATTTCACCGCACTGAGCTCGCCCGTGGTCATCCCCATCGGCGCGAGTTTCGTCGATGTGGTCGTGACAGCGACGAACGATGTTGTGCCGGAATCCGCGGAAACTGTGATCGTGGCCCTCACCGCAGGAGCCGCCTACTCCCTCGTTGGCTCCACCGAAGCGACCGTCACCATCACCGACAACGACGGCACCCTCATCACCATCGAGGCCCTCGACGCCACCGCCAGCGAGAACGCCGACACCGGCACGATCCGCATCACCCGCACCGGCTCCGCCAGCGCCGCCCTCAACGTCAACATCCTGCGCAGCG
>Ga0163150_10004150_pt1 | contig 19623 bp, 24 predicted proteins | sample OliLakLV19P2IB_FD_148628 | JGI IMG/M metagenome (GOLD analysis project Ga0163150, IMG submission 148628) | Freshwater microbial mat bacterial communities from Lake Vanda, McMurdo Dry Valleys, Antarctica - Oligotrophic Lake LV.19.P2.IB | ecosystem: Environmental > Aquatic > Freshwater > Lake >...
ATCTAAGTTCCACTATCATTATACAAAATTTATATAAAAAAATGAGCCCTCGCAGTAAAGCAAGGGCTCGATCAGAGACTCAAAGAAAAAAAGGATCCAAAGAACATTTTTGAGTGCCAAAGCACCCAAGGACTACAAGTCGCAGAAGCAGAGGAGGCAGAAGCCGTCGTACCAGCCGAACCCGAAGCTGACGAGGTCGAAGCTCCAGACTCCGTCCGAGTCGCGGTCCACGCAAGGCACCCCGTGGTGGCCGTCGGCGTCTTCCCAGAGAGCATCCTTCTCATCGAAAGAAACGGTCCACTTGGATACCGGGAACTGGTCCGACTTGCCGTCCTGCAACAACGTGATGCCCTGTCCACCGACGAGGATGGCCCCCTGTTTCTTCAGGAAGGTCATGCAGTCTTCGCTCGTTACCGTTTCCAGTATCGGGAAGATTCGCACGCGGTAGGTTTTGCCGGGCTCCAGCTTGTTCGTCGCTTTCGCGAAGTTCGCACTGGTGAGCGCATCGTTGAAGTAGTAGGTGGTTCGGAGCTTCTTGATCTTCTTGGCGAAGGTGTCGAGCTGGGTGTCATGCTTGTAATCTGCAGGCACCGTAAACTCGAAGTCCGCCGTTGCGGGACCGAAGCGCTGATCCACCATGGCCAGCTTCTGCAGAATGGGCTTCACCCGCTCTTGCAACGTGCCACCTGCCTTGATGATTTCCTGAGCTTCATCTTTCGAGAAGCCAGACGCACGAACCGCGTCTCTTACGAGATCGGCGATGCGATTTTCCTGGTTTGACGTGATCTTTTCAGTCATCGTCTTTTCCTTTTTTGAATGAACTCCGGGAATCTGCCGGACCAGAAACAAGACTACACATCTTGTTTATCCTTTACTAGTCTATCATAGCGGCTATAGTTTGTCAATGACATTTTAATGGCTATAAATAAGGTTGCTTTAACCTCCGAGCGAACAGTTTAAAAACATTGCACGAGTTTTTAACCAGAGCGAACATTTGTTTTTGAAAAGACTTGCGGAGCCGCGACTGGCGGCGAGCAGAGTAGCAAACCGAAGCAGGGTTTGACGCGTGCTTTTCAAAAATGAATGGGAGCGGTTTCTTTCTATTCCACTTTTCATCCTTTGTCTTATATAATGATTTAATGTTCATTCTCGATGTAATCCCAATAGCAAAAGGTATCCTCCGAGAAAAATTGACCTATTTTAGCGCGAAAGATATTCCACTTGGGTCACTAGTGGAAATCCCTGTGCGAAAAAAGTTTGTCAAAGCAATAGTCGTTGATAAAAGACCAATAACAGACGCAAGATCAGAAATACGAAAGGCTGATTTCTCTGTAAAAAAAATAAACTCATTAAAAGTAAGTAATTTTCTCCCAACTCCCTACATAGAAACTGCTAAAGAGGTGGCAAATTTCTTTGCGAGCACGTCTGGCGCAGTTCTAGGTAGTTCGTTTCCAAAAACAATCTTAGAGAATCTCGAGGTCGATTTTAAACTGCCAGAAGATTCTGAATTTACAAAAAACAGCCACGAGAAACTGCTAATCCAAGCAAGTGACGAAGAACGATTCTCTACTTACAAAAGTCTTATAAGAGAAGAATTCGCCCGAAACTCTTCTGTCCTTTTTATCGTCCCGACGATTGAAGACATAAAAAGAGCACGAGAATTTTTAGAGAAAGGAATAGAAAATTACACAATTTGTTTAAGTAGCAGTTTAAAGAAAAAAGAATTGCTTAATCTGTGGAGTGTGGCGCTCAAAGAAGAACATCCTGTCTTGATTATTGCCACTCCTCAATTCATCTACATTCCCCGCCCGGACTTTAGCATCATAATAATAGAAAAAGAAAATAGTTCGGCATACAAACAACTTCTGCGGCCGTATTTAGACATGAGAGTCTTTGCCGAAATTCTTTCCAAAAAAAGAGGGATAAAACTCCTCTTTGGAGACACCTTGCTTCGAACAGAGACTCTTTTCCGGGAAAAAAACCTAGAATTTGCCGACCTTGCCCCACTCAAATTTCGCTCAATTTTTAGCGGAAACCAGAGAATCGCGACTTTCCAAAAAAATACCGGCAAAAAAGAATTCTCGCCGCTTACGGTAGAACTTACAGAATTGTTAAATAGGGCCCAAAAAAATCAAGAACTTACGTTTATTTATGCATCAAGGAAAGGTTTGAATCCATTAATTCAATGCCAAGACTGCGGAGAAAGTTTTAAATGTCCAAACTGTTCTGCACCAATTACTTTGCATGAAGTTGGTAAAGAACGATTTCTACTTTGTCACAAATGTAATCACAGACAGGACACCAAAGTTAAATGTCAAAATTGTGATAGCTGGAGACTGCAAGGTACGGGAATCGGCCTCGAACTATTCGAAGTTGAAATCAAAAAATCATTTCCTAATGCCCCCATATTTTTACTCGACAAAGAGACAGACAAAACTGGAAAACAAGCGCGGGCGAAAATTGCAGAATATCTAGCGACCAAAGGCGCGATTTTAATCGGGGGAGAGATGGCCCTTTTATATTTAGATAAGAAAATTGATAATGTTGTCTGCGGTGCAATTGATTCCCTATTTTCAATCCCCGATTTTAGAATTAACGAGAAAATATTATCTCTGCTTTTACGACTACGCTCAAAAACATTAAAGAACTTCTTGATCCAGACTAAACATCCAGAGTTTAAAATTTGGCAATACTTGCTAGAAGGCAATTTAATTGATTTTTATCGTGAAGAAATTGGACTCCGAGAAACTCTAGGCTATCCTCCTTTTAAAATTCTTATAAAAATAACGATTCAAGGAAAACAAGAAGCGGTTGAAAGAGAATCAGAAAAAATCGTGGATTTATTCAAAGAGAATGCGCCAATTGCTTATTCATCTTTTATTTCAAAAATTAGAGGCCAACATATTATGAATGTACTTTTAAAAGTACCTCCGAGTAGCTGGCCGGATAGAAATATAATTCAAAAGTTAAATTCTCTGTCGTTAAAGTTTGTCGTTAAGGTGGATCCTGAAAATATTCTATAATTTTCATCAATGAAGAGGTCTCTTTTTTTAACTAACGCCCAGTGATATAGTGAATTAGAGGAGCAAATTTGAGGAGACAAACATGAAAATAACTATAATTCAAAAAGATAATCCGACACTCCGAAGTTTGGCCAAAGAGGTTCCAGTTTCGGAAATTGGGGGCCCAGGTATTCAAGAAATTATCGAGAGGATGAAAAAAGCACTCCATGGAGAAGATGATGGGGTCGCTATTGCCGCACCCCAAATTGACATTTCACTTCGTATTTTTGTTGTCTCTGGCAAAGTCCCAAGATTAATCGAGTTGCAAGAAAAGAAAGAGACCGATGTTGATTTGAAAGACATTAAAGAAAATTATGGGGACGAAGTTTTTATCAATCCTAAAATTATCAAATCTTCTAAGACAAAAGCTGTGATGGAAGAAGGTTGTCTATCAATAAGATGGCTTTATGGAAAAGTTAAAAGATCAAAACAAGTAACAATTGAAGCATTGAATGAAAAAGGAGAACCTGTAAAAAGAGGGGCTTCTGGTTTGATGGCCCAAATTTTCCAGCATGAGATTGATCATTTGGATGGCATTCTTTTTATTGATAAAGCAACAGATATTGAAGAATACGAACCAAACAAAGAGGCTAATTAAATAATTATGATTCCATTTGCATTTTTCGGCACAGACACTTTTGCATTAAATTTTCTAACTTCCCTAAAAGAAAAAGGGATTGTTCCAAAATTAATAATTTGCGGCGAGGATAAATTACAAGGTCGCGGACTCGTTCTTACTCCTCCGCCTGTTAAAGTTTGGGCTGAGGAAAATAATATAGATTTTCTTCAACCAAAAAAACTCGACTCTTCTTTAATAATCAAACTCAAAGAATCACAATATGATTTCTTTTTAGTAGCTTCCTACGGAAAAATTATTCCCGAAGAAATACTTAATTTACCCGCTCACAAGACCTTAAACATTCACCCTTCCCTGCTTCCCAAGCTTCGCGGCCCTTCCCCTATCCAAGCAACGATTTTAGAAGAAGTGGACCCTGGGGTCACAATTATTAGATTAGACAAGGAGATTGATCACGGTCCAATCCTTGCAGAGAAAACACTTAAAACTGAGATCTGGCCACTTAAAACTTCAGCACTTTCTCCCCTTCTGGCAGAGCTCGGAGCCGAATTATTCACAGAAATTTTACCTGATTTTTTAGCAGGAAACATAAAAGAAAGACCACAAGATGACGGGGCAGCCACTTTCACTAAAAAAATCGAAAAAAATAACGCCTTAATCGATTTATCGGAGCCTGCTTTCGAAAACTACAAGAAAATTCTAGCCTATGATATCTGGCCACGAGCTTTCTTTTTTGCAGAATCAAAAGGACAACAAATTAGAGTAGTCATTACCTCCGCCAAGTTTGAAGACGAAAAATTAATTATCGAAAAAGTCATTCCGCAAAACAAAAAAGAAATGTCTTACGAAACTTTCCTCAAAAGTATTCGATGATTACTATTTTATATTCTTGAGAGTATTTTTTACCTTTGCCCCGCTTTTCTTATCAAGGGTTGTTCTCTTTGTTTTAAATTTCAAAAGTTCGTCTTTAATTTCATCTTTAGCCTCATCGATTGCCGCGTAAATATCATCTTTGTCTGCAGCAGCGTATAACACCTGACCCAATGTTTGAATTTTAATTTCAGCCCTGAAAATATCTCCACTTTTATGATGATTGGTGGTTCTTCCAACTTCAACTTCACAAAGAGCACCGGTATCTTTTTTGCTTATAAGCTTCGAAATTGATTCGATTTTTTTATTTACGTAATTGGAAACATTCTCCACGAGCTCCATATTTGTCGCTTTGATATTTATTTTCATCTATCTATTATAACAAAATCAAACAAAAAACGTCCAACTAACACTGAAAAGATTGCAAAGCTTGGGTTATTTGCTATTATTTTCCTGTATTCCGCGGTGGCGCAGTGGTAGCGCAGTCGCCTGTTAAGCGATTGGTCGTAGGTTCGAATCCTACCCGCGGAGCAACAAATATAAAAAATGTCCCAAGAGAAATCGAGGGATACTTTTTATTTTTGCTTTGTTATAGGCTTTCAAAAAGCGTACCTTTTTCTTACGGGTACTTCACGTTCTGTTTCTTGTCAGTTTTGTCAGTTAGGGTTATAACCCATAACTTCCTGTCTTATTCATAAATGCCAACTTACATAGCTTTTCAAAGCTGCTTTTAATAATAGGGTAAATGGTATAAAGTTCGGAAAAAACGTAACCCACGCAGAGCAGATATGAATAGCGAAGTGAATCCCATTAAAAAACAGCCAACATGATTGGCTGTTTTTTATATAACCTTCCAAGTACGGTTTTATCTACGTAGCATTTTTACAATCCAAATCAATACAACAGCCCCTATTAGAGCAACAACAAAGCTGTATATATTAAATCCCTCAACTCCTCCTTGACCCGAAAGACTCATAATAAACCCTCCAAGAAAAGCCCCGATAATTCCAACAACCACATTGAGCACAATTCCTTGCTGGGCATCAGTTTTCATTATCAATGATGCAACCCACCCTACGATACCTCCAAAAATAATCCAGAGTATAATTCCCATGTTTTTAATCATTTTTTCTAAGGCACCCTCGATCAGGTGCTATTGAACTATTATACCACTATAAAACTACAAGAGTTTGAGTAGAAGCAATACAACTGCGACAACTAGCAAGACATGAATCAAATTGCCCCCATGTTTAAATTTATAACCCAGGAGCCAAAGAACGACGAGAACTACAATCAACGTTTCGAGCATGTTAGTTTTCTTCTTGATTATTTAACTTTGCTGCTGCTTCTGGAGTTGAGACGGTCCTGCTCATAAGAAATAATTTTATAATACCCATTGCAATTACCCAATACACGAACATCGCGAGAAGCGTCGTCCACTCAAAGACGTTTCCTTCCGCAATTACGCTGCTACGAAACACGCTCAGAAATGGAGCCGCAAAGATGTATGTGATCCCATATATAAAGCTCGAGAAACCAGCTTCAGGATTTGCACCTAAAAATTTTAAGACAAGTCGAAATGCAAGTAATATTTCAATGAATCCAAAAATATACCAAACAATCTGCGTACCGCGATAAAGAGGTTTAGTACTTACTGAGCTAAAGGATGAATCCGTCATAAATATTCGAAATTAATTAAGTTTGGTAATACACTAAGTATAACATCTTTGATAACCCTCGCTCAACGCGCCGTCGACTGTGTAATTTCAAAGAATCCCTGCTCGTTAGAATTCAAAAACCTTCTCCCATATTTTTGAGTGATTTTTCACGAAAAAATGGTAAACCTGTACTGCTCTCGTAGAGAGAGAAATCCTACCCGCGAAACAAAAAGCATTAATATTTATAATGCATTATTTGTGTTGTGCTTACAATTAAAAGGTTTATACTTAATTGTGTATTTTATAATAAATAATTAAAGTAAAAAATATGAGTAAAAAAATATTGTTTGGTTTTTCTTTAGTAGTTGTTTTTACATTATTAGCAGGTGTCTCTAGTGTAAATGCCAGTTCCGATAAAGGGAAAGAGGCTGGAGAACAGCATCGAAGTGACGTTGCCGAGGTTGTTAAGAAACTAGAAAAAATTGCGGACGAGGATAACAAGATTGAAACCGAAGTAGAGGATGTGGTTGAAGAAGAGAAAAAGGCTAGTGAAAAGGTAAAAGAGAAAATGAGTGCAGTAGATGAGCGTGGAGGATTCAAAACTTTTCTAATTGGTTCTGATTACAAGAATCTTGGAGAATTAAGAAGCGAGCTGGTTACAACGGATAATAGCTTAAATAGATTGAATAGAGCTTTAGAAAAGACAACGGACGATTCTATCAAAGCTGATCTACAAGCACAGATAAATGAACTAAGCGAGATTAAATCCGAGGCAGAAGATTTTGTTAAAAGTATAGAAGGCAAGTTTAGCTTATTTGGTTGGTTGGCAAGAATGTTTCAATAGATAAACTTACTAAACAAATGGTAATAAGTCTGATTCAAACTGAATTTGAATCCAATTAAGAGTTCTGAACTCGTCCAATAAATTGAGCTTGTTAGCATAAATCACCCTTTCGGGTGATTTTGTTTTGACACGCTCCGCGAGCAAGAAAAGAATTTTTCTTGCGAGGTAGGATTCGAAAAGGTTCTTCCAAATTTTTGAGAAGCTCTGCTTCGAGAAAATGGAAAACCTGTACTGCGGCTGTAAGCCGAGAAACTCCTACCCACGGATCTAAAATTACAGATTTTATCTACTTGCATAATTCTTGTTTATATGATACTCTGAAAAAAGAATTGTTCATCATAAACACAACCGTCCAACAATCCACAAGAAGAAACGAAATGCCCGAACAATGGCCAGAGTCGTATCTGAAGGCCTTCGGGCCATTCGTAGCTGATCCCCGGTCCGAGCGGTATGCCAACTCGTTACTAGATAAGCATCTTGCTGAAATGCGGGGACAAGTTCCTTCAATTTGGCGAGTGCTCGATGTGTGCTGTGGTACAGGTATGATGGGACGAGCAATAGAGTCGTACTTGGCTTCAACTGGAAGGGCTGTGCAAACAACCTTCTTGGATAAGTCATCGGCGATTCTCGAAAAAATAGAGCTCAAACCGACTGATCGCAGTGTATGTGCAGACGTAACAGCAATGAGGGCGGTCGCTTCAGCTCACTTTGATGTAGCAGTCTGTCGGTATGGATTTAACAACCTACCGCGCGAAGACTGGCTCAAGGCATTGGGAGAAGTGCTACGGATCCTTAAACCCGGTGGCGTCTTCCTGCTCCAAGACCACTTTGTCCCTGGACCGGTATTCTCTGCTTTGGTAAACGAGGCGGAACAATTCCTAGCACGGATGGAAGGTAAGCAAGTGGCCCCATTCATCTTCTCGACAGAAGCTTTCAACACAGCTCTCGACGAACATCCGCTTGTCGCGAGTCGAGTCAAGGTTGGCTACGGACTCTTCATCAACATCTGGGATCGACTCCGAGCAAAGAAGGAGCTACTGCCAGACTTCGAGGCAGCGAAGCGAGAGATCCTTCGCTTCTACGAGGAAATCTGTCTCAAGAAGTACGAGGTCTTGATTGTTGATCCAGAAGAGTACATTCACGTCTACAACGTTACGTATGCAATTACTCGACGTTCGTAGCAAGAACAACATCCGCCTCGGACCCTAACGGGACCGAGGCGTTTTTTTATAGACCAGCGTTAAGCAGATGTTTTTTTTCTATTGATTTAACCAAATTACACAAACCATCTGTCATCTTCGAGATTTAATGCAACTCCTCCTAATCCCAAATAATCATGTTAAAATTTTCATATGAATAAGATTAAAATATTAGGCTTCATTCTCGTAATATTGTTTGGAGTATTTATGTTTATCTATGGCAAATCTGACGATAGTCCCGGTGGTCAGTTATTGGGTCTGGTGGCAGTTATTATAGGCATTGTCGGTATAGTAAAAAGAAAGAAGAAAATTTCCAAACAATAATTACATTCCAACCTCTACCTTGAAGCCGCCGTAGGACATACGTTTTACATCAAAAGGCATCGGCTGATCTTTCCACTTTGGATCATTCATCATAGGATCTTTCATGACTTTGGCATTGACCTGGTCGCGATGTTTTCTTGATTTATAAACAATAAATGAGAACCAGACAGTTTCACCAGCTTTAGCGTCGGCCGCTTTCTCAAATGATCTTGATTCCATGCCCGGCGCCATAGCTTGTGGGTGCAAATCATCTCCGAGACATTCCTTATAATCGAGAGCACCGTATTTCATCCACATTTTTTTGCCAATAGCGGCCATTTTTTTGTACTCGGCAACTTTATTCTTTGGCACCACAACCAAAAACCCATCAACATATTTTCCTTTCATATTTTTATTTTATGTTTTAATTATATTTTAATAATCCAGAACTCTTATCCCTATTCTAAACCGACACTCAAATAAATAAAAACTTACCAGTTTGTTATAATAAAGAAAATTTTTTAATTATGATCAAAAAAGAAATGGTTCGGCGAGCTCACGACAAGTTCTCTGGGAATATGCCACATAAAGTGCCGGAAGATTTTAGAGCGGCCATTACAGGAGCGCCTGTTGCGAGAACAGTATGGGAAGAAATTACACCACTCGCGCGCAATGAGTGGATCTGTTGGGTCATATCCGGAAAACGTGCAGAGACAAGAACTATCCGTATCGAGAAAGCTCTCTCAAAACTTAAAGGTGGAATGCGCCGTCCTTGTTGTTGGTCTGGTTGCCCTCATCGTTAAGTTTGACACCGACAAAATATTATTCTAATCTACTTGGCAGTTGATCTTTCCCAGAATCACACAAAAGGAGACGTAATGCCTCAAGTCATCTGCCGGCACCATAGAAATGTTGTTCTCATTTTCACTTTTGGTGAAAATATTCGCCAGCTTGTCGCTCAAGCGACCACAACCGAAGAACATCCAGTGACTGTGGGAGACGTTGACTGGATTTTACAGCAAGACGGGATGGGATCCATTTGCTCTGGGTTCGCGCTCGAGATCCGGCTTATTGGATTCCAGGACCGCAAAAAGAAGTTGGGCGAAGCAGATGTACTCAAGCTCAAAGAACAGATCGGTCTCCTTCCCAATTTTCCAACAGATGTGAACCGAACGGACCCATTCATTTGGATCCAATTCAGCGACCCAGACGATGTCTACGTCTAGAACGTAGTCAGAAGCCCCCAGAACCCAAGTGTTCTGCTGGGGCTTTATTTTTAATCATTCCAGTTTTTTGCAAAACACTAAAATAATATGTCTTAATAGGATATAAAGCCTGAATAGTTCCCTTCAGTTAGCATGATATAATATAAGTTATGCTTAAGTTTCGATTTGCAGAAATCGCTCAGATGTGCACCGGATTAGGAATATTGATCAGTGTTCCTTTGATTTTTTTCTATGGCAATTTCAATGTCTGGTTTTTTGCAAAGATCGCATATGTTCTCGGCATTACTATTATGCTCATAAAAAAATAATATGTTCGGAATGGAGATAATGGAATTGGTAGCATTCTTCCGTCAACTAGGACTTGCGCTTGCAGGAGCATCATCCTTGTGGGGGCTTGTTTATGCAATCAAATCACTGAAAAATATTGGTGAGAAGCGAGAGGTCTACGAGCGTTTTGCCAAGATACTCTTTTTTGCTTCTATGGTTGCGTCGCTTGTAGCTATTAGCGCATGGTTTATTATCGCAGATGTCGCCGGAGCGCACGAAGGTATCACTTTAATTCCAACATCCACGGAATTAACACGAGCGCGAGCACTCACCAATCCACTCTTTGTAATATGGGTGCTAGGGCTATTTATCGCCAACTTAATATTCTCCAAGAAAAAAACATCTCGTGGTTTGATTGTTTTCTTTTCCGCCCAACTTGCGCTAGTACTTACAATAATTAGTATTCCGGCGTGGACAGGAATGTTTGGTGCTCGCCAACTGTTTTTTACTGCCCACGGTTTTCATTCCATCATGACTTTAGGAACGGTTTTGACATTAGATATTCTTTTTTATGGTGTGCGTCATAAACCATCGATTGCGAGATTTTTAGCACCAATATTCCCAACATTGAGCAAGGTGATTTGGGTTGGACTAGGTATTGATTTTCTTAGCGTTGGACTTATTTTCCCCGAAGCGCTTGTCCTTTCTGATAAATTCTTTTTTTCACAAACAGTTGTTGGTATTCTCATATTAAATGGAGTGTTTCTCTCTGGTCCGCTAACTAGAAAAATGATCGCCCTCTTTGAAATCGGTAAAAATCTTCCTCCAAAACTCTCTACGATAGCAACAATAAGTGGAACCATCTCTATCATATCTTGGACAACTATTACTTTTGTTGATTTCTTTAAAAATTTAACACTTCCGTATTTTGCCCTCTTTGGAATATATTTAACAATCATTGCGACAAGTGTTTGTTTATACGTCTTGTTTGAACATAAACGCGTGCAGAAAATAAGACATGTTTAAGTGACGTCAATTAGACTAAATTAGTCTAAAATATATTCATGAAAATTGGCTACATTGGTTTGGGAAAAATGGGATATAACATGGTGCTCCGACTTCATAAAAAGGGCCACGATGTTTTGGCATACAATCGAAGTGAAGAACCTAGGAAAAAGATTGAAAAAGAAATCGGAATACAAACCACTTCATTGCTATCAGAGTTTAAAAAATTGCCAGCTCCAAGGACATTATGGATCATGGTTTCTAATGCCGCAGTGGATCAAGTTCTAAAAGATCTCATACCATTTTTAGACAAAAGTGACACCGTAATTGATGGAGGAAATTCTTTTTATAAAGATTCGATGCGGCGAGGAAAAGAACTTGAAGGGAAAGGAATTCATTTTATGGATGTGGGGGTAAGTGGTGGGCCATTTGGCGCTCAAAATGGAGCGTGTCTCATGATCGGTGGAGATAAAAGCCGATTTCTTGAACTCCAAAATTTATTTGCCGATCTTGCTCTGCCGGAGGCTTATAAATTCTTTGGAAAAGCAGGCGCCGGACACTTTGTAAAAATGGTCCATAACGGAATTGAGTATGGAATGATGCAAGCGATCGCAGAAGGATTTGAAGTAATGAAAAAATCAGATTTTAATTTGAACCTTAAAGAAGTGGCGGATTTGTACAACCATGGAAGTGTTATTGAATCCAGTCTTGTTGGCTGGCTTTCGTCTGGTTTTGCAAAATATGGAGAAGATTTGAAGGATGTTTCAGGAACTGTGGCTCATACCGGTGAGGGAAAATGGACAGTTGAAGCCGCTAAAGAACTTGGAATCAAAACTCCTATTATTGAAGGCTCTTATGATTTTCGAGTCAATTCTAAAGACAAAGAAACATTCATAGGAAAAATTCTCTCTATGCTCCGAAATCAATTTGGCGGACATTCTGTGTAAGATTTTTCTGACCGAAATTATTCAATAATTCTCCTTTATTTTGAATAAATAATAAGCCCCAGCGACATTTAAGTGCTGGGGCTGCGTTTTTGAAACAGAGGTGATCTCACGTAACAAATTTCCAAGGGAGCGTAGTGCCACCCATGAAAACCTGAACGGGACCGACCTTTTGAGGTACAACTAGAGGCTCTCGTTTGATCGTCATCGTCTCCCGACTTGTCTCCATACCATAGATCCCGAGAAAGTTGCGGGAGAGAAAATTACCGAGATGTTTCAGAGCGTCGTCTTCATCGAAGACCGTCGTGTAGAGCTCCACCGCAATGGGCGCAGTGAAGATTCCCGCGGCACAGCCATAACAGCGCGACTTGGCGCTTTCATCGTGAGGTGCAGAATCCGTTCCCGCACCAAAACGATAATTGCCCGAAGTCACATACGCCCTCACCTTCCTTCGATGATCATCTCTCTTGAACACTGGTTTGCACCAATGCACCGGATTCAGGCCACCTCGAAACAGAGCGTTGCGATTCAACATCAAGTGGTGAGCGGTGACGGTCGCGTAGATCGGATGATCGACCTCAGCAACAAAATCCGCCGCTCGGCCATCGGTCAAATGTTCGAATACCACATTGAGCGCTGGAAAATTGCGAAGGAGTGGTTCAAGATCACGATCAACAGATCTGATCTCGCGATCAAATTCATCGACATCATCTTCCACCGCCTCGAAGTGTCCGAGAAGAGGAATCCCCGCTCGCCCCATGTCTTCAAATACCTTGTAGCGACCAAGCAAATCCTTAACTCCGTGTGCCGAGCCGGTTGTGCCGCCCCGACCCTGTTGATTGCTCATGTAGAGTTTGACGGCCCACCATGCTCCCGCTTCGAAACCTTCGACGACTTCTTCGGGCGTGATGTCATCCGTCAAATAGAGCGTCATGCGGGGCTCAAAGTCGGTGCCCGGAGGGATGAGTGCCCGAATCCTTTGCTCATACGCACGCGCTCGCTCGATCGTAGTGATCGGCTCGTGAAGATTGGGCATGATGACTGCCCCTCGAGCAAGCTGATTCAGCATTGTATAGGGAAGAACAGTCTTCATCATGTCGCCATCCCGAATGTGTAGATGGCGATCGAACCAACGAGGCACAGTGATAGAGTCAGTTTGCATGCGTTTCCCTTCTCACGAATGAGGTAGGTTTTCAGGGGGTTCGTAAATGGATTGCGCCGAAACTCACCGCTTGCGCGCCGAGCGCTCGCACGCGATCCATGTCAGCAAATTCCATGATACTGGGAGCGATAACGGGAATGAGTCCCTGGTCAGCCAGCTTTTTAACTAGCTCCCAGTTATCCTTCTGTGCCGGTTTACCGGACACACCACCGCCGCCTTTCGTTTTCTTCTCGAGTCGCCACAAAGGCGATTTCTTGCCGGGACAAGCGATCTCCCACGGCACACTGTTAATGGAAATTGCTTCCGCAACTCCGACCAAGGGAGCGGCAATTGCGAGACACTCTTGTCCAACAGCTAGCTTCAGAATGATTGGATGGCGCGACTGCGCTTTCACCTCCTTAACGCACTTCACGATCATCTCCTTAACGCACTTCACGATCATCTCGACCGCCTCCGATGCATGTCCCGTGTTCGGACACGAGACGTTGACTTCGATAGCGACGAGGTCAAACCGATTAAGATGCTTTGTCATCTCGACAAGTTCCGGCTCGGTGCCCTGAATTGAAGCAACGATTGGTCCCTTGCGAGGATCAATCCACGGACCAATTTCCCTGTACCACCAATCGAAACCGGGGTTGTAGAGCCCGATCTTGTTGATCGCCCCTCCACCACGGAGAAATTTCACGCAAGACCATGGACTCCACGGCAACCATGTCCATGGACGAATCCAGGAAAGATTACTCTTTGGGTATAGGCGAGGCTCAAGTGTCACAGTACGCAGAACGACAGTAAAGAGACGTGGTTTCATGAGGCCGAACCAGCCGAGTGGACGTTCCCACCCATAACCCTTGCCGTCGAACCCAAGAGCACCGCTTGCCGTCATGTATTCGAAAGAATGACCGTCTGAGAGAGTGATCATGAAAGACCTCCTTCTTGTTTTATCTGGTTGTTTTTTCTAAGAACAGTTCTGATGGAAAGACTAGTCCAAAAAGTCATCAAAATCAAATACTTCCTCCTATATCCATACAAGGGGTTGACTTATTAAGGGATATAGATTAGACTTGTAAGTACAAAAGTTAATCGTCTCAAGTAAAGTCGATTTAGAGCATTATATTTTTGTATATTATAAGTTTAAGCATAGGGCTTAAAAGGGGGCCTCACGGCAACCAGATAAGTCCTAAAAGCAATTTCATGACAGGAACAATAAAGAAACTAATGTCCGAAAAGGGTTTTGGTTTCATTACACCAGAAAATGCTGGAAAAGATGTATTCTTTCACAGCAACTCTCTGGTCGGAGTTCAGTTCGACGAATTACGTGAGGGTGACTCAGTAAGCTTCGAAACAGAAGAATCTCCAAAAGGACTCAACGCTGTAAACGTTCAAAAAGCATAATCGCATTTTGAAAGTTTCGAAACAAAAAACCCGCCTTTACCGGCGGGTTTTTTGTTTACTATTTCACAATCTCTGGATTTCCTATATAATTAAACAACAAATGTTAGGTAAGAAATCCCCGATCTTTAACGTCTAATAAATTAAACAATGCCAAATTTAAATTCAAAAGATAGCAGTTTTACATACTGGGTCCTAGGACTAGTAATTGTGGTGCTTCTGATATTTGGTTTTTACACCAAAATAAATTTTGACAAATTTAAAAATCTCACGGAAATTGCCACAGCAAATTACGAAAATAAAATAACTGAACTTGAAACAACAGTAGCAAATCTTGAAACAGAAAAAAATTCTTTGAGTGAACAATTGACCAGAGAAAAGCAAATAAACGAAGAATTTGAAGAGCAGATAAGCGAAATTGAAGGAACTATTGGCACTCTAGAGAAACTTAGCAAGATTGATCCGGAGCTTTTGCAGAAATATTCAAAAGTATATTTTCTCAGCGAAAATTACATACCAACCGGCATTCTGAAAGTATCAAACACTTACACTCTAAATGACGGGAAAGAATATTGGTATCACAAGCAGGTCTGGCCGTTTTTGGAAAAAATGATCAAAGCGGCAAAATCAGATCGAATCGACCTTCTAATGGTTTCTGGTTACCGATCTTTTGAAGAACAGGTGGGAGTTAAATCCGGGCACGTCGTGGTCTACGGTGCCGGAACCGCCAATCAATTTTCTGCTGAACAGGGATACTCTGAACATCAGCTCGGTACGGCCGTCGACCTCACCACGCGTGAACTTGGCATAAATTTTGAAGCAATAAAAACGACACCTGCTTACAAATGGTTACAAGATAATGCCCACAAATACGGATTTATTCTCTCCTACCCCGAAGGCAATACCTACTATCAATTCGAACCTTGGCATTGGCGATTTGTGGGAATAGATTTGGCCAGAGATTTGCATGAGGATGGCAAAAATTTCTACGATCTGACACAGAGAGAGTTAGACGAGTATCTTGTCTCCTTCTTCGACAAAAACTAATTCTTTTATTTTCGACGCACTTCATAGATTGGGACACGTCTGACACTACTTATCCATTTATCTTACTAACATAGTCGTGCATAACGATTCCGGCGGCCACGGCCACGTTTAAGGACCGGACACTTCCCTGTTGGACGATTTCAACGGTAGAATGACATCTCTTTAAAACATCTTCCGGTATTCCACTCGATTCTTGGCCAAATACCAATAGAGTTTTTTTATTTTTGTCCCATTTGAAGTCCTTTAGGGGAATCGCTTCTTTATTATTTTCAAGCGCGACGGCAACATCATATTCAGAAAAAATTACATCTAAATCATCAACGTATTTAATGTGCCGAAAATGGGAATAAAATTCGGTACCCACACTTGCCCGTCGATCGAATTTTTTGTGTCCATAGAGAATTATTTCTTTGGCACCGAAAGCATTGGCCGACCTCACAATATTACCGGCATTGTTGTCATATAAAATATTAACGAGCAAAATTCCATAATTGAGCTTCTTCTCATTCAAATATTTAATTGTCTCTTCATCGGTTAGCCACTTCAAATAATCCGGCCTGTTGGTGGGTTTATTTGGATCATAGGATAGAGCCTTGAATTTAAACTCACCGAGTTTTCCTCCCTTCGAATCTTTCTTTTTGTCCGACATAAGGGTGCTGCAATTAAATATTAAATGTGAGTTGTGCTTGTATTATTTCTTTCTAGAGATATAGAATGCTGGAGCAGAATTATTTTCTTGGCATCCTCTGGATTGCGCGCGTTTCGAAGAACTATTTCTCTTCCTTCTCCGGCAGTTTGCACATGGATTGTTCCAAAATTAAGCAGGGTGCAAATTATACCAACTACTTCCACGGTAGTGTCTTGGATTTTTTCATAACGAAGGTCGATCACTTCCCTCCTAAACATTCCCTTTTGATTAATCGCGATTATTCTAGTTGAGGTTATATACCAAACGTCCAGATAATAGTCGGTCCAACGCACAAAAAATGCTACCCACACGCCAAGAAGCCAGATGGAATAAAAGAAAGAAAAGAGGTAAATCAAATCATTTCCTATATTATCTTTTTGAAGTCTAGGGAAAAATTTAATGCTTACAAAAAATAAAACGAGTGGGAGTACTGCTGCAATCAACATCATAAAAGCATCTGAAAGAATCACAAACCAGTGCTTCCTAACCTCAAGGATTACTTTTTCGTCAGCGTTAAGTTTAAGCATAAATTATTTTTATAAATACACCTTAAAAAAAGAGAAGTGAGAATACGATTCCTAATATAAAAACGACAGAGACGATAAAAAAGATTATCTCAGCAATCACGATTCCCCGAGCTCTCATTCCATATCTGTGCCAATGGAAAACTAAAATTGAACTCATCACTATAAACAAGAAAATAACAAAGCCTAAAATAAATCTTAAAACTTCAGGATTTGTGAGCATATCCAAAATGGGAGAAGTATCATTATTTAAAGGTTTTGTTTGCATTACAAACATTTTACCATAAATAACCGAAAATGAAGGCGATGCATAAAATGACTGAAATCTCTTTGAGAAACTTAGAAAGGTGAATAAATGGCACTAACCATTTGATTTCACTCGGACGCCATGAAAGGCTTCGCTTCGCTCGCCTTTCGCGGCGCTCCTCGCTAATCGGAATAAAAAAGCCCCCACCTGTGCAACAGATAGGGGTTTTCGCTTAGGCCGTAGCCGTTCAACTCCGGATGTCTACTTTCTCTTTCGCTTCCGCGGCTAGGGTAGCGAGATTTTTCTTTTCAGTCACAAGACCAAATACATAGCATCTCATATGGTCTCGCTCCAACACGATATCCAGTCCGCCGCTATCGTTGTACCCGACACAAACCCTACGACCATTCACCTTGTCGGAAGAAGGAGCATAGAAACCTGCGAGCCATCGTTCACCCCTTGCGAGGAAATTGATGATTGCTTTGTAGACAAGAACACGAGAAGAAGGTAATTGTTCGTCGGCAAACGGAACTTGAAAATTTGCTTGCCTCAAGTCCACCAACCCCGGTAGACCGTGGAGTCGATCATTGCGAATCAAGTGCCATTCGTTTTCGCACCCTGTCTCACAGGCAAACCCCATACCTTGTTTCCACCAGGCATTTTGCTCCCGTGCAAAGAAAAGTTGTGGATAGTGAGAACTGAGGAACAAAATTGAAAGGGCGAAAACTGGGAGGAGTTCAAATCCAGAATCCTTGGCACAGGACTTAAGAGTTTGGCCAGAAAAAAGTACATCTCCAAATCTGCACATGTCCTGATCGGGCACATTGAGACCAAACAATTGGGCTACTTCTTCGGCATCCATCATGCTTTCGCCCATTATCATTCGAAGTTGAGTGCTCATCCTGACTCTCCTTGCTTTAGGCTTTTTTTGTAAAGAACAGACTTTTTCTAGTATGCCTTAAAATATTTTTCTAGTCAAAAAATAATTAGTACTTAGATACCGCTCACATTTTCTTTTTGAAGGCACGAAAATTTTTTGCTAAAAATTTTCTCTGTCCGGCGTCGCCACGCCTTCCAAGTCTTTCAAAAAGAAAATGTTCGCTCGGTTGGTAAAAAATTTTAATCTATTGCTTTCCCTAGTGCCTAAAGCCTAAGGCCTAGCCCATAGTCTCCTACCTTCTCCCGAACGATTTTTAGACAGAGTGCACCGATTTTAAGTTTATCGCCTAACAAATCAACAAGCCCGCGAATATAAGTGCCGGTTGAAACTTCCGCCCGAAATCCACAGACCAGAAAATTTTCTTTCTCCTGACCACTGAGGAGAGTTTGCCATCTTTTTTCAATTTCTTTCTGTCTAAAATCGCCTTTCACCAAACTTATCCGCTCTAAAATTAATTTTAAAAGATCTGGAGAAGAAATTTGTGACTCGGCAACTTTTTGAAGTGAGAAAATATTAATTCTTCTTTTGGGAAGCATTGATTTATCTAAATTTCCCTTCCTGGCTAAAATAAAGAGCGGGACACCACCCAATGTTTTGGAAGAAAATGGCGGATAAGGCATTTCTGTTAAATTTTTGATTTCCGATAGAACTGGAATTAATTTTGCTTGATCTGCTAAGGAATTGTCTGTTTTATCGGCCAAGCCCAAAATATCAAAGGTGTCACTTTTGAAGCCGAATAAAACTTCAAAATAATATTGTTTCTTTAAATTTAGGATATTATCTTTATCTTCTTCCGTGTAGTCCCCTTCAAGCACTAAAAGCACACCTTCGGCCATTGGATCAAGCCGGCCGGCGTAAGTGAGCCGCGATTTTTCCAATTCTGGCTGAACATGTCTTAATTTTTCTAAAGCTTCTTTTGGAGTTTCCCCTAATTTTTTGTATAAGTTTAGGATTTTCATGTTGAAAAAATCAGCTAAGAACAGAGAAATAGATTGATTTATTGACCTTTTAAACAGTCTTCATATTAAGGCCTTAAGATGATAATATATCAAAATGAAAAAAGGCACGATAGACACATCGCCCTATAAAGGAGTCAGAGATTTCTACCCCGAAGATATGTTCTTGCAGAAATATCTTTTCGAAAAAATGCGCAACGCCGCTGAGAGCTTTGGTTTTGTTGAATATAGCGCCTCAATTTTGGAACCAGCTGAGCTTTATAAAGCGAAATCTGGAGAAGAAATAATCAATGACCAAACTTATACTTTTATTGACCGAGGCGGAAGAGAAGTTACCTTACGGCCAGAAATGACCCCAACAATTACTAGAATGATTGCCTCAAAAAGACGAGAACTGCCACTCCCCATAAAATGGTATTCGATTCCAAATCTTTTTAGATACGAAAGACCTCAGCGTGGACGTCTTCGAGAACATTTTCAGTTAAATGTTGATTTGTTTGGTATTCCAGGAGTCGAAGCCGATGTGGAGATAATAAAAGTTGCGTCAGAACTTCTTTTAAATTTAGGTGCAAAAGATACAGACTTTGAAATCAGAATCAATAACAGAGAGCTCACAAATGTTTTTCTGGATAAGTTTAAATTATCTGCAGAAGAAAAATTAAAAGTTTCAAAGGCAATAGACAAAAAGAATAAAATCTCTAAAGAAATCTTTAGA
>Ga0163150_10004151_pt1 | contig 19622 bp, 15 predicted proteins | sample OliLakLV19P2IB_FD_148628 | JGI IMG/M metagenome (GOLD analysis project Ga0163150, IMG submission 148628) | Freshwater microbial mat bacterial communities from Lake Vanda, McMurdo Dry Valleys, Antarctica - Oligotrophic Lake LV.19.P2.IB | ecosystem: Environmental > Aquatic > Freshwater > Lake >...
CGCAGGGGCCTGACTCCTGCGTCTCAGTACGCCCGAGCGCCGAGACGCAGAGACGCAGGGGTCAAGACGCAGGGGTCAGGCCCCTGCGTCTCGCTAGTAGGCGCGCGCGTAGAGGACGGTGTGCTGCGCCGGCTTGCCCGAGACGATGCAGCAGAGATGCAGGGGTCAGGCCCCTGCGTCTCGCTAGTAGGCGCGCGCGTAGAGGACGGTGTGCTGGGCGGGTTGGCCGGACACGAGGCAGCGGCGACCGGCCGGCTCGCCGCCCTCGAGCGGGATGCAGCGGATGGTGGCGTTGCAGCGTTCCTTCACGGCCGCCTCGCTGGCGGCCTCGCCGTCCCAGCCACCGCGAAACCAGCCCGGCTCGGTCTCGAGGCGCGCGGCCAGCTCGTCGAGCGTGCCCACCTCGCGGATGTTGGCGTCGCGATGCGCGCGCGCCTTCACGAGCATCTCGCTCTGCATGGCGACGAGGATCTCGGGCAGGCGTGCGGCCAAGGCGTCGAGCGCGACCGGCTCCTTGGCGCGGTTGTCGCGGCGCACCGTCATGCAGCCGTTCTTCTCGACGTCCTTGGGGCCCACCTCGATGCGCACGCAGACGCCCTTGCGCTCCCACTCGAAGTACTTGGCGCCGGGCTTCATGCCGTCGCGGTCGTCCACCTTGAGCGCGAGGCCCAGGCTCTTGACGAGCGCGGCGACCTTGTCCACGTGGGCCATCACGGCGGGCTGTTCCTCGCCCTTCCTGTAGATGGGCACGATCACCACGGGCAGCGGCGCGACCTTGGGCGGGAGCACGAGCCCGACATCGTCGCTGTGCGTCATGACCAGGGCGCCGATCAGGCGCGTGGAGACGCCCCACGAGGTCGCGTAGACGTGCTCGCGCACGCCAGCCGCGTTCTGGAACGTCACGTCGAAGGCCTTGGCGAAGTTCTGGCCGAGGAAGTGCGACGTGCCGGCTTGCAGGGCCCAGCCGTTCTGCATCATGGCCTCGATCGTGTAGGTGTCCACGGCGCCGGCGAAGCGCTCGCTCGCGGTCTTCACGCCCTGCACGACCGGCATGGCGAGCATCTGCTCGCAGAATTCGCGGTAGACGTCGAGCATCTGGCGCGCTTCGCGCACCGCCTCCTCGGCGGAAGCGTGCGCCGTGTGGCCCTCCTGCCACAGGAACTCGGCCGTGCGCAGGAAGGGGCGCGTGCGCATCTCCCAGCGCACCACGTTGGCCCACTGGTTGATCAGGATCGGCAGGTCGCGGTAGGAGTCGATCCACTTGCCGTACATGTGCCAGATCACCGTCTCGCTGGTGGGACGGATGATGTACTCCTCCTCCAGCTTGCTGTCGGGATCGGGCTCGACGGTGGTCTTGCCGTCGCGCACCACGCTCTTCAGGCGCGTGTGCGTCACGATGGCGCACTCCTTGGCGAAGCCCTCGACGTGTTGGGCCTCCTTCGCCAGGAACGACTTGGGGATCAGCAGCGGGAAGTAGGCGTTGACGTGTCCGGTGGCCTTGAAGCGGGCGTCGAGGTCGTCGCGGATCTTCTCCCAGATGCCCATGCCGGTGGGCCGGATCACCATGCAGCCCTTCGTGGGCGCGTAGTCCATCAGCTGGGCGGCCTGGATCACGTCCAGGTACCACTGGCTGTAGTCCTTCGCGCGCGGGGTGATCGTGGCTTCTGCTTCGGCGGCCATGGAACGCTCCGGAAAGGCCTCCGGGGGCTCCGGGGGCGAGGGGGAAGGCTACCGCCTTCCCGCCGCCTTTCCCCTCAAGCGTTCCACCGTCCTAGGACGATAGGACGGTCGCCGTACCCGGCCCACACATGGACCTGCGCGTCGACCCCAGCCTGCCGACCCCGCCCTCGCGACAGATCGTCGAGGCCGTGCTCGACCGCATCGCCGCCGGGGTCGTGAAGCCGGGAGATCGACTTCCGAGCGTGCGCGGGCTGGCGGCCGAGGCGCTGGTCAATCCCAACACCGTCAACAAGGCCTACCGCGACCTGGAGGCGTTGGGCGTGGTCGAGGGTCGCAGCGGCGCCGGCGTGTTCGTGCGCGCCGAGGCGCCGGCCCTGGCGCGCGGCGAGCGCCGCGGCGCCACGCTGGAGCTGCTCAAGGGAGCCATCGAGACCGCCGTGGGCGCCGGGCACGAGCCCGCAGCGCTCGCGCAGCGCGTGAACCAATGGATCGCGGAAGCCGGAATACCGAGCAACGGAGTACCGAGCCAGGCTCGAAATCACGAAGTTTCCGTCACGCCACGCTCCGCTCGGGGGCGCGCTGCGAAACTTCTCGGTTCTGAGCCTGGCTCGGTACGTGGAGGAGCGTGAGATGAACGCCATCGAGATCACCGACGTCCACCAGGCCTACGGGCGCAAGCGGGTGCTCCAGGGCGCCACGCTGCGCGTGCCCACGGGCGCCACCACCGTGCTGTTGGGCGAGAACGGCGAGGGCAAGACCACGCTGCTGCGCCTGTGCCTGGGCGTGCTCAAGCCCAGGACCGGGACCGTGCGCGTGCTGGGCCTGGACCCGGTCAGGTCCGCTCGCCGCGTGCGCGAGCAGGTGGGCTTCGTCCCCGACAAGCCCGACGTCTACGGCTGGATGACGGTGCCGGAGCTGTTCCGCTTCTTGAAGCCCCACTACCCGACCTGGAGCGAGGCTCGCGCGAAGGCGATCGTGGCCGCGCTCGCGGTGCCCACCGACCGCACCTTCAAGCACATGTCGCGCGGCGAAGGCATGAAGGCCATGCTGGCCGCGGCGCTGGCCCCCGATCCCGAGGTGCTGCTGCTCGACGAGCCTTTCGCGGGCTTGGATCCCCTGGTGCGCGAGGAGGTGCTGCGCCAGGTGATCACCGCCGTGGGCGATCGGCCGCGCACCGTGCTTTGCATCACACACGATCTCGACGTGGCCGCGCGCCTGGCCGATCGCATCGCCGTGCTCTCCAAGGGCGTGGTGGTGCGCGAGGGGCCTGCGAGCGACTTCGTCGCGCCGCGCGAAGAGGCCGTCACCCCGCGCGCGCTGCGCGAGGCGATCGCCCACGCCGCCGGCCTGGCCGCGGTGGGGGCCCGCTGACCATGCGCCGGCTCCTCGTCTGGACCTGGAAGGAGGCCCGCGAGCACGCGGCGCGCGTGCGCCTGCTGCTGGTGAGCATCCCGGTGCTGACCATGCTGGGGGCCATGATCTTCCGCGAGGAGCTGCAGGCCGGAGGCAGCACGGGCGAGCTCACGGCGGCCTCGTTCATCGCCTGGGGCCTCGTGCTCCACGCCTTGGTCGTGGCCTCGGGGCTGTTCGCCTCGGACGTCGATGGTGGTCAGCCCCTGCCTGCGCAGAGGCTCCCAGGGGCGATGGGGACGGCCCTGGGCGCCAAGGCGCTGCTGTACATGAGCACGGCGCTGGCCGCCTTCGTGGTGGCCGCGCTGTGCGTCGCGGGGGCCCTGTGGCTCATGGGTCAGCCGGAGCGTGCCTGGGAGGTCCTGACCCCGTGGCGCACCGACCAAGGCGAGTTCACGCGGTGCTGCGCGCTCGAGGCCCTGGTGTTCGGGGTCGCCGTCGCGCTCTCCTCCGTGTGCCTGCGCAACCCGGGGGCGGCCGTCGCGTTGGGCGCGATCCTGTGGGCGATTCCCGGTGGCGCGATCGCCTACGCCTGCATCGAGCACCGCTACCTGTTCCCCTGCCATCCGCAGCAGCTCGGCGTGCTGGCGCTGATCGTGCTGGGCATCCTGGCCTTCGCGCTCGTTCTCACGTGGCTCCTGTGCCGGCGCCGCATCGGGGCCCCCTGGCGCTCCGCTGTCACGGCCCTTGCCCTGTGCCTGGGGCTGGGCGGCGTCGGGGCGCTTCACGCGGCAGGCAGCGTGCGCGACTACCTGGATCTCCAGCCCCACGAAGCGGGCTGGAGGATCTCCGTCGCCTGCGTCGGCATCGACGGACGCCTGGCTTTCACGCAGGTGGACCGCGTTCACCATGCCTGGCCCGCGCGGCTGGCCGGCCACGGCCGCAGCGGCTGGTCGAGCCTGAGCGAGGCGCGGATCATCGATCTAGAAGGCGGCACGTGGAGGCGGGTGGGTCGCCCAGGGGCCCAGCTCACCAACCTCCCGGTCGACTTCTACATGCGCGGATATGCGGCCCCGTTCCTGGCGGCTCGCCATGTCACGTACTGGGAGCAGTTCGGGCTCAACGAGCCCGCAGAGCTGTTCTGGCTGGATGGCCGTAGCGGCGCGCTCGCCCACCAGCACCTCGAACCCTGGCCGGACGATCGAAGCCGGCCCCTCGCACAGGGTCTGCTGCGTGACCTGAGCACGGTGCGCGACTCCAAAGGCCGCCGGACGTGGCTGTGGGACGGCTTCCTCCATCGGGAGGGCAGCGACGACCCGGTCGGCGTGCCTGCCGCCGCTCCGGCACTGCGCGCCTTCCCCATGGACGCGATCCCCGGGGGCTGGGCCCTCCGTCATCGCCAGGGGAGTATGCCGAAGACTGCCTTCCCGGTGGTGGAGGCGGAGACGGGTCGCGTGCGCAGCGTGCCGGCGCGGGAGTGGTCGCGGGCCTTCCTGCTCTCGCCTGGCGTGGTGCTCTACGAGGAGCGTCGCCCCAAGGTCGAGACGCGTTGGACGGTGCTCGACCTCGACAGCGGCCGGGAGACGCCGGCCCTGGGCCAGGTGCACCAAGCATGCAGCACCCTGCAGGACGGGCGCGTCGTCGGCACGCGGGAGGATGGCGACGCGACGGCCTTCGTGATCTGGGATCCGCGCACCGGAGCCGTCAGCGATCTGCGGTCGAACGCGCCTCTCGAGGGAAGCGGCTGGGCCAGATTCACCCTGCCCGACACCAAGGGACGGCTGATCGCCAAGGTGGGGGACCGCAGGGAGGACCGCGAGCGCGGCGAATCGACCCTCGTCCTGGTGGATCCCGCGCGTGTGGAGGTCCGTCCGTTGCTCAAGCCCGCCACGGACGTGGATCCCTACGACGTGTTCGCCATCGACGACGACGGCTCGGTGCTCATCGTGGAGGAGGGGCGCCGCATCGCGCGCCTCGGACCCGCCCTGGGCCAGCGCGTCGTTCTGTTCCCCCGCGACCCCCGTACCCAGTCCCGTGCCCAAGAAGTGAAGTAGGAGACCCCATGCGGCGCATCGTCGTCGGACTGTGGAAAGAAGCGCGCGACCAGCGCACGATCCTGCTGGCGCTGCTCGTGGTGCTGCCGCTGCTGGTGTTCGCGGTGGGCTGGGCCTTCGGCGACCAGATCCCGCGGCCGACGTTTGCGGCCCATGCGCTGTTCGTCGTGCCCATCGCGCTGGCGCTGTTCCTGATCGCGGTGGCCAGCGAGCTCTTCGGCGGCGAACGGCGGCGGGGGACGTTGGACTTCGCCCGGCGGCTGCCGCGTGGGCTCGTGAGCGCGTTCGCGGCAAAGCTCGCCGCCTACCTGACGGGCTCGCTGCTGTTCGCGGCCTGGGGCTGGTGCGTGGCCTGCGTGGGCTGCCTGCTGTTCGGGCCCGCCGATGCGACGGGCGAGCTGCTGCGGATCACGGTGGACCAGCCCGACTTCGTCGTGACGGCCTGCTGCCTGGCGCTTGTCGCGCTGGGGGTCTGGATCCTGCTCGTGAGCACCTGGATCCCGCAGGGCGGCGCGGCGGTCCTGGGGGCGGGTCTGCTGCTCAGCCTCCTCGCCTTGCCCGTCGTGCTGGCGCTCAAGGAGTCGCCCTGGCTGGTGAACCAGCTCAGGCCGCGGCGGCTGGGCGAACTTGTCGTGCCCCTCGCCTTCTGCGCGGGCCTGCCGCTGCTCGTGCTCGCGCTCTCCTTCCTGCGCGGCAACCGCTTCCTGTCGAGCGCCTGGTCGCCCGCCTGGCGCGGCCTCGCTCTACTGGCCGTGCTGGCGAGCGGCGGCTACGCCGTCGGCGCCTCGGCACTCGAACGCGCGCTCACGATCGATCCGTCTCATCCCGAGTTCCGCATCTTGGGCGGCTGCGTCGGCGTGGGCGGGCGCTACGCCTACGTCAGCGTCAATCGCGGCCTCCAGCCGTGGCATGGCGGCAACGATCGGCACGAGGGTACGCCCTGCCAGCCCTGGATCATCGACCTCGAGACCGGCACGCATCGCCGTGCGGGCGACTATCAGGAGGTCTGGCTGACCATGGGCGAGAACCGTCACGCGCTCCAGCCCATCGTGCGCCGCGTGGGCATGACTGGGGACAGCGCGACCTGGATTGACGCCGCGACCACCACCGCCCGCAAGGTGCTGCCGCACATGGTGCGCACGCCCGAGATCCACGCCTGGGAGCGTGAAGCCCTGGCGCTGCTCAGCTGGCACCGGGACGCCGAGGGACGCGCGCTCTGGTTCGAGGGCGACGTGCTCATCCGCGAGGGCGATCCCGTTCCCAAGGACCTCAGCTATCGGGGCCGCCTCACCCGCCGGGGGGCCCCGATCGGCGGCGGCTGGGTGCGCACGTCGTGGTTCGGCTCAGCTTCTCCGCAACGCGAGATCATCGAGGCTGCGACGGGTACGGTGCGTCTCTGGCCCTACAACAAGGCGGTCGCGGGGGCCTTGGCCCTCTCGCCGACGCAGGTCCTGACGCGGCACAAGAAGCCGGTCGCGCCGGGGAGCAGGCAGATGCAGCCGGGGCCATGGCGCCTCCTGGACCTCGATTCGCCTGGGGTGGATCGGGAGATCGCGGTTCCCGCCGGGGTAGAACACCTGTGGTGCGTCCAGCAGGACGGTCGTGTCCTGGTGATGACGGGTACGGACCCCTACGCGCGGCGGCTCTGTCGCTGGTCCCCGCTGACCGGCGACCTCACCGAGGTGTTGGACGAGACCGGCGCACCGGTGGTGGGGCACACCTTCGGCGACCTAGCCGCGCTCCCCGGCGATGTTCGCGTCCTGAGCGTGCATGCTGCCAGGCAGCCGATCACGGTCCCCACCTACTGGATCCTCGACGGGGCCGCAGGCCGCGCGCAGCGCATCGCCTGTCGGAGCCACCACTTCGAGCCCCTGGCGGTGGTGGACGCCCACACCGTGATCGCCGTCGAGCACGGCAGCCACATCGTCCGCTACGGCCCCGAGCCCGGCCGGACCGAGACCCTGTTCCCCCGCGTGGGGAGGTAGGAGCCCCATGCGTCACATCCTCGTCGGACTCTGGAAAGAGGCGCGCGACCAGCGCACGATCCTGCTGGCGCTCCTCGTGGTGCTGCCGCTGCTGGTCCTCGCGGTGGGCTGGGCCTTCGGCGACCAGATCCCGCGGCCGACGTTTGCGGCCTATGCGCTGTTCGTCGTGCCCATCGCGCTGGCGCTGTTCCTGATCGCGGTGGCCAGCGAGCTCTTCGGCGGCGAACGGCGCCGCGGCACGCTGGACTTCGCGCGCCGGCTGCCGCGGGGGCTCGTGAGCGCGTTCGCGGCAAAGCTCGCCGCCTACGTGGCGGGCTCGCTGCTGTTCGCCGCGTGGGGCTGGTGCGTGGCCTGCGTGGCCTGCATGCTGTTCGGGCCCGCCGATGCGCCGGGCGAGCTGCTGCGGATCACGGTGGACCAGCCCGACTTCGTCGTGACGGCTTGCTGCCTGGCGCTTGTCGCGCTGGGCGTCTGGATCCTGCTCGTGAGCACCTGGATCCCGCAGGGTGGCGCGGCGGTCCTGGGAGCGGGTCTGCTGCTGGGCCTCCTCGCCCTGCCCGTCGTGCTGGCGCTCAAGGAATCGCCCTGGCTGGTGAACCAGCTCAAGCCCCGGCGGCTGGGCGAGCTGGTCGTGCCGCTGGCTGTCTTCGCGGGCCTGCCGCTGCTGGTGCTCGCACTCTCCTTCCTGCGCGGCAACCGCTTCCTGTCGAGCGCCTGGTCGCCGGCCTGGCGCGGCTTGGCCCTCCTGGCCGTGCTGGCGAGCGGCGGTTACGCCGTCGGCGCCTCGGCGCTCGAACGTGCGCTCACGATCGACCCCTCCGACCCCGGGTTCCGCATCTCGAACGGCTGCGTCGGCGTGGGCGGGCGCTACGCCTACGTCAACGTCAACCGCGGCTTCCAGCCCTGGCATCGCGGCAACGAGGCGCGCAACCAAATTGGCACGCCCAACCAGCCCTGGATCATCGACCTCCAGACGGGCACGCATCGCCGTGCGGGCGACTACGAGGAGGGCTGGCGGGCCATGATCGAGAACCGCCACGCGCTCCAGCCCATCGTGTGGCGCTTGGGCGTGACCGGGGAAGACGTGACGTGGTTTGACGCGGCGACTGCCACCGCGCGCAAGGTGCTGCCCTACGCCGTGCGCACCCCGGAGATCCTCGCCTGGGAGCGCGAGGCCCTCGCACGGCTCAGCTGGAGCAGGGACGCCGACGGACGCGCGCTGTGGTTCGAGGGCGACGCGCTCGTGCGCGAGGGCGATCCCGTTCCCCAAGGCATGGGCCATCGGAGCCAGAACACCGGCTGGGTCGCCCCCATCTCCGGCGGCTGGGTGCGGGCGACCTGGAAGTCGGGCCGGGCGCATGCTGAACGTGTGACGATCGAGGCCGCCACAGGCAAGGTCCGCCATTGGCCTTACATCGAGGGGATCACGGCGGGCATTACCCTCTCACCGACGCATCTTCTGAGCCGGCGCATGGAGCCCACCCTCTCGGGCAGCATGAAGCGGCAGCCGGGGCCATGGCGCCTCCTGGACCTCGATTCGCCAAGGGTGGATCGGGAGATCGCAGTTCCCGCCGGGGTAGAAGGCCTGTGGTGCGTCCAGCAGGACGGTCGTGTCCTGTTGATGACGGGTACGGACCCCGACCCGCGGCGGCTCTGTCGCTGGTCCCCGCTGACCGGCGACCTCACCGAGGTGCTCGACGAGACTGGCGCACCGGTGGTGGGGCACACCTTCCACGGCCTGGCCGAGCTCCCCGGCGATGTTCGAGTCCTCAGCGTGAGTCGCGGGGGCCCTCCAAGCGCGCCCCCGGACCGCTGGATCCTCGACGGCGCAGCAGGTCGGGCCCAGCGCATCGCCTGTCGCAGCTGGCACTTCGATCCCTTGGCGGTGGTGGATGCCCACACCGTGATCGCCGTCGAGCACGGCAGCTACATCGTCCGCTACGGCCCCGAGCCCGGCTCCCGCACCCAGCTCTTCCCCCGCCCCCGCTGAGCGGCCGTCGCTACTCAGGGGACGCCGGGCGGCGCGGAGGTCGCGTAGGATCCGGCGATGGTGCCCACACGGTTCGCGTGCGCGTTGCTGATCGTCGTGGCGCTGGGAACCGCGCAGGCAGGCGAGCCACCCACACTGGAGAACGGGGATCTCCAGGCATGGGAGGCCGGCAAGCCCGTGGCGTGGCAGCTGAGCGAGGGCGCCAAGTTCCGCGAGGGGCCGCCCTCCAAGGTGCTGCCGGGGGGCGAGGGGGGCGTACGCCTCGAGGGCGACGCCGCCACTGGATCGTGGCAGACGCTCTCGCAGCAGGTCAAGCTCCCCGCCGACGCGACCTGTCGCCTCTCCTTTGAGGCGCGCCTGCTCGGCGGCAAGCGCGAGGAGGGCCAGGGCGACAATGCCTACGTCGGCATGCGCCTGGTGGAGGGCGCGTCGGCGGACGCCGCCAAAGCAACACGCCTGGTCGTGGACAGCGTGCTACGTGACGTCTGGTCGCCGGGCGAGGTCGTCTTCCGCGTCGAGGCTGCCGAGGTGCACGTGCAGGTGTTCCTCTCCAAGACGGGCGCGCTCGAGGTGCGCAAGCTGGCGCTGGAGGTGCTCGCCCCGGAGCAGTCCTTCGACGTGCTGGTCCAGAACATGGGCCGCTACTACTCGTTCTTCCAGGCCAAGAAGTTCGACTGGGCCAAGCACGCGGCGACCTTCCGCGAGCGCGGCGCCGGCGCCGCCGACGAGGACGCGTTCATCAAGGTGGCGCTCGAGCTGCTCGAGCCGCTCCACGATCCGCACGTCTGGGTGCGCGACGCGAGCGGCACCACGGAGCCGGCGTACCGCGCTCGTCCCACAATCAACTTCGACGGACGGGTCACGATCCAGCAGCTGACCGAGCCCCAGCGTTTTCCCAAGGTGGGGGTGGTGGGTCGGATCGAGGGGCTGGGCTACGTCGCCATCGGGAGCCTGCCTGCCGACGAGGCCGGCTTCGCTCCGCTGCTCGCGGCCGTCGAGGGGCTGCTCACGGGCCCGGGGCTGATCCTCGATCTGCGCCCCAACGGGGGCGGCAACGAGCTGCGCGCCCAGGCGCTGGTGGGTCGCCTGGTGGACCAGCCGCGCGTCTATGCCAAGCGTCGCTTCCGCGCCGGGCCGAGGCCCGAGGACTTCGGGCCGTGGCGGGATTCGACCGTCAAGCCGGCGGGCCTCAAGCCCTTCCTGGGACCTATCGTGGTGCTGATCGGTCCCGGATGCGTGAGCAGCGGCGAGGGCATGGCCAAGATGCTGCGCGTGCGACCGAACACGGTCTTCTTGGGCCAGCCCACCCGCGGCGCCAGCGCCAGCCCCGCGTCGGTGCCGCTGCCCAACGGCGTGGACGTGTGGTTCAGCCGCTGGGAGGACGCCCTCCCCGACGGCACGCTGACCGAGGGGACGGGCCTCATCCCCGACACGCTCGTCCTGCACGAGGGCGAAGGTGACCCCACCCTCAAGGCCGGCGTCGAGCGCCTCCAGGCTCTGATCGCCGCCAAACGCTGAGCGGACCTGCGACGGTTCCCGCGTCCTTTGCCCCCCGAGCCCCCCGGCACTAGAGTCTGGGTCGGCCCTCGGCCCGCGGAACCGGCCCGAGGCGGCCAACGTCCTTGCCCCGTAAGGACTTGCGTCCTCGCGTCCGTTCCCGCCTCTCGCCCAGTAGGAGTCCGACCCATGAAGCGTTGGCTTTCCCCGGCTGCCTTGGTGCTGGCCGTTGTCCTGCCGTGGATCGCCACGGCGCAAGCGAAGGAGAGCGAGGCCGCGGCCCTCCGCTGGGCTCACTCATGGAAGGAAGCCGTGGAGATGGCGCGTGACCGCAATGCGGTCATCTTCGCCACCTTCCACAAGGACAACTGAGGCCCTTGCACGGCGCAGCACCGGTCGGTGCTGGAGAACGAGGACTTCGTCAAGTTCGCCAACGAGAACGTGATCTGCGTGGTCGGCCACAACGACACGGGCCACGCGGCCGAGGTCGAGGACGCCAAGGGCAAGAAGTCGCCCGGCTGCGCGCTCTACCCCGGCCTCGAGTGCAAGCAGCACCAAGAGATCATGGGCGAGGTGAGTCGGCCGCCCGAGGGCATGCCCAAGATCGAGCTCCCCAACGGCGTGCCGAACTCGTGGTTGGTCGGTCCCGACGGCACCGTCGAGAAGATCGAGTCCGCCGACCAGCAGTCGGCCGGCAAGGTGCAGGAGCTGATCGAGGCGCTCCAGAAGAAGGCCGGCAAGGCCATCGGTTGGAAGGACTACGAGAAACTCAGCACCGCGTTCGAGACCGGCGCCAAGGCCACCGAGTCGGGTGACTGGAAGGCCGCCGTCACGGCCTACCAGCAGGTCGAGAAGAAGGCCGGCAAGATGCCCGCCTCCGTGGGCGAGCGTCTCGGCAAGGGTGTCGAAGCCTTGAATGCCAAGGTGGTCGAGGCCTTCGAGGCCCTCAAGACCGCCGAGGACGTCGCGCAGCGCGACAAGGACATGAAGGCCCTGCGCGCGAAAGTGGCCTCCAAGATCGGTCCGAAGGCCCTTCCCGTGCTGGCCGACATCGACGCCTGGATCAAGGCCAACCCGGCTCCCAAGCCCGCCAAGTAACGCCGCTGCCAAACTCCTGTCTCCCCTCCGACGGGCGGCTCCTTATGGGCCGCCCGTCGTCGTTTCGAGGTCGCTGCCGCCGCAGAGGCTTGCATTGTTCTAGTGTGCTAGTAGACTAGAACGCCTGGTATGCTGGAACACACTGTGCGCCTGCGTGTAGACCCCACCCGACCTTCCTCTCCTTCAGTGCAGATCGTCGAGGGCATCCTTGATGCGATTGCCCGGGGGGCGCTGGGGGCGGGGGAGCAGCTGCCGACCGTGCGCGGTCTGGCCGAGCAGGTGGTGGTGAATCCCAACACGGTCGCCAAGGCCTATCGCGATCTCGAGGCCCTGGGCGTGGTGGAGGGGCGTCACGGCAGCGGTGTGTTCGTCACGGCAGCCGGCGTCGAGATCGCCCGCCGCGAGCGGCGCGGCGCGGTCAAGGTCGAGCTGCAGCGCGCCGTCGAGGCCGCCCAGGCCACGGGGTTCACGCGCGAAGAGATCACGACGGAGGTGGAGCGCTGCCTGGCCGCGACGGGACGGGCGCGCTCCACGCCGAGGCAGGGAGGGCGTTCATGAGCACCGGTCGACCCGCCATCGAGGTCGCGGACGTGCGCTTCCGCTACGCCAAGGCGCCGCTGCTGGAGGGGTTGAGCCTGTCGGTCCCGACGGGGGAGACCACGGCGCTGCTCGGCCGTAACGGCGTGGGCAAGAGCACGTTGCTCAAGCTCTTGATGGGGCTCTTGAAGCCCCGGCACGGCACGCTGCGCGTGCTGGGCCTCGATCCGCTGCGCAACGCGCGCGAGCTTCAAGCGCTGGTGGGCTACGTGCCCGACCGCCCCGACGCCTGGCCGTGGATGCGCGTGCCGGAGCTGTTCCGCTTCTTCGCCGTCCACCACCCGCGCTGGAACCCCGACCGTGCCCGCGCCTGGACCGAGCGCCTGGGCGTGCCGCTCGATCGCACGTTTCGCCAGCTCTCACGCGGCGAGGGCATGAAGGCCATGCTGGCCGCGGCGTTGGCCCCTGATCCCGAGGTGCTGCTGCTCGACGAGCCCTTCGGTGGGCTCGATCCCGTGGCGCGCGAGGAGATGCTCCGCGCGCTGGTGGGGGCGCTTGGGGAGCGGCGACGCACGGTGCTCGTCTCGACCCATGAGCTCGACCTCGCGGCCCGCCTGGGCGACCGCGTGGCGATCCTCGAGACAGGCGCGATCCGGACCGAGGGACCGCTCAATGAGGTGATCGGAGCCGGGGAGTCAGGGGCCGCCGAGGCCCTGCGCGTGCGGCTCGCGACTGCGGATGGGGAGGGGTGGTAGCCATGCGTAGGATCCTGTGGTGGTTTCGGAAGGAGCTGCGCGAGCAGCGCGCGTTCCTGGTGATCCTCGCGCTCGCGATTCCCCTGGCGAGCTGGGTGGTGGTGTACCTCGGGCGCGGGGTGCCCGAGGGTCCGGCGGCGACTGCCATCCAGGAGGTCTCCGCCCTTCCTCACCGCATGGATCGCAACGGCGAGTGGGCCGTGATGCTGCTCGTGAGCCTGGGATTGGTCCTGCTGGCGGTTCCGGGGGGGCTGTTCGCCTCGGACACCCGCCGCGGCTGCAACGCGCTCACGGCACGCACCCCGGGCGCTTGGACTGCGGCGTTCGGGGGCAAGCTGATGGCACTGCTGGCCATCATGCTGGCGACGCTGCTCGTGCACGGGATCGTGCTGGGGCGCCTGGCGGTGCTCTACCGGCTCACCGAGTCAGGCCAGCCCGTGGACGCGCTGTGGCTCGGACCCAGCAGTCCAGACGGCATGAACGCGATCCTCGGCCTGTTCGCGCTTGCACCCCTGCTGGTTCTTGCCTCGGTGGCCCTGCCTTGGCTTGGCGTGCCGACCGTGGCCGGCGCGGCGATCGCGGCCGTCCTCGTGCTGCCCACGCTCCTGGGGTTGGACAGCACGCCGTTCTTCCTGGAGGCTTGGTTGGGAGGGCCCCGGCCCCTGTTCTTGGTCGCGGCGCTCTCCAGCCTCGGCATCGCCATGTGGACCTGGTTTCGTTCCGTGCGTCGCGGGGCCTCCGCGCGGCGTGTTGCGTTCGGCAGCCTCGTCGCGTTGGCCATCGTGGCCTTGGGCACCCACGGGGTCGGTTGGGCTGCACGCGAGCGCTACCGCGACTTCACGCCGGGTGAGCCCGACGTCGAGTTCGACGTCGTCGGTATCGGGCCGAACGGCCACTTCGCCTTCGTGAATGCCTACCGTAGCCATCCAAGCCCCAAGCCGCTGCCGGGCTTCCGACAGCGGGGAACGCGTTCGAAGCCGTTCATCCTCGACCTGCGCAGCGGAGTCCAGCGGGCGACCGGCGGCAGCCTGCTGTACGACTTCCAGCCGCAACGGGGGCTCGGCAGCGGGGTGCCCAGCTTCGTGATCCCCGAGATGCCCGAGTGGGGCCCGGGGGGGCACCACGACCGGGTCCAGCGTTGGTACGACGCCGACACGGCGGAGCTCCTGGTTCGCGAAGAGTTCAGCGGCACGTCGGCGCGCACCACGGCCCTGGCGCGGCTGGATGCGGCATTGCGCGCTCACACGCGGCAGCGCACCAAGGAGGGCCGTCCCGTCTGGATCGGGGAGGGCGGACTCACGCACGTCGGGTGGCAGGAGGGGAAGGGCGAGGTGATCGAGGCTCGGCCCCTGGAGCTTGCGCTGCCATGGTCGCGGGTCAGCTGGGTGCGGGACATCCCCGGGGGCTGGGAACTCTCCTTCGGAAGCCAGCGCGGCGGTTGGGAGCCGACCATCCCGTTGCTTGCCTCGGTCCATGCCGACACGGGAGTCGCTCGGCACGTCACATCCGACCTCATCCAGCTGCGCGGTCAGACGCCAGGAGGCTGGCTGTCGCCCCGCGAGCTGCTGACCCGGCCCGTCAGCGTCCCAGGGAACGCCCATGCGCCGTCGTCGTGGCGCATCCTGGATCTCGACACGAAGCAGACTCGCTCCGTACCTGAGCATGCCTCCTCGACGGCCGTGCAGCCCCTCGCCGTCGTCGATGGCGGCCGCGTGCTCAGCCTGAGCATGGGCAAGTCGCGCACTCTCGCGATCTGCGAGCTCGCCACGGGCGCGGTCCAGCCAGTCCGGTGGGACGGCGTCGATCCGGGGCCGATCGTCGCCGCCTGGGTGCCGTCACGCAACGCGGTCGAGTGCGCACCCGGGCCCCTGGTCGTCGTAGACCTGTACTTGGGCCCGGACGGGGCCCTTGACGCGCTCCTCAGCCCGCCGGCGATCTGGATCGAGTCGAGCGCCTGGACCTCCATGCCCCCGAGTGGTCACCCCGGTATCCGACACGCCATCGCCGTGTTCGACGGCGCGAGCGGTCGGGCCCGCCTCGCAACGCAGGAAGTGGCTCGCGGCGGTGCGGTCGTCCTGGGGCTTGCCCAGGACGGTGCGCTGTGGCTCCTCGAGGACGCCCGGCGCATCGTGCGCTACGGCCCCGCACCGCTGCAGCGCGAGGTGCTCTTCCCGCGCGAGCGTTGACCTACCCCAATGCCAGCATGCGCTCCACCGGGATCAGCGCTCGGCGGCGGATGTCCTCGTCGAGCGTGATCTCGGGCGCGAGGTCGCGCAGGCAGAGGTAGAGCTTCTCGAGGGTGTTGAGGCGCATGTAGGGGCAGACGGCGCACTGGCAACCGCTCTCGGGGGGCGCGCCGATCAGGAGCGCGTCGGGGCGCGCCTTCTGCATCTGGTGGAGGATCCCCATCTCGGTGGCCACGATGAAGGTCTTGGCGGGGCTCGTCATGACGCGCTTCAAGAGGCCGGAGGTGGAGCCGATGTAGTCGGCCAGGGCGAGCACGCTCTCCTCGCACTCGGGATGCGCGATCACCTCGGCCTCGGGGTGGGCAACCTGGAGCTTGACGATGCGCCGCGCCGAGAACTGCTCGTGCACCACGCAGAAGCCGGGCCAGAGGACCATCTTGCGGCCCGTCTCCTTCTCGACCCAGCGGCCCAGGTGACGGTCGGGGGCGAAGACGATGGGCTTGTCCTTGGGGATGCTGTTCACCACGCGCGCGGCGTTGCTGCTGGTGCAGATGATGTCGCTCAGGGCCTTGATGGCCGCTGAGGTGTTGATGTAGGAGACGACCACGTGGCCGGGGTACTGCTTGAGCCACTCCGAGAACGCCTCGGGCTGGCAGCGGTCGGCCAGCGAGCAGCCCGCGTCGGGGTCGGGCAGCACGACCTTCTTGGTCGGGTTCAAGATCTTGGCCGTCTCGGCCATGAAGTGGACGCCGCAGAAGGCGATCACGTCGGCCTTGGTGGTGGCGGCCTGCTGCGAGAGGCCCAGGCTGTCGCCCACGAAGTCGGCCAGGTCCTGGATCTCTCCGTCCTGGTAGTAGTGCGCGAGGATCACGGCGTTCTGCTCGCGCTTGAGGCGCCTGATCTCGGCCTCGAGGTCGAGATGCGGATCGACGCGCGGGCGCGTGGGGATCGGCGTGGGCAGCGTGATGGTGGGGGAAGCCATGCGGTCCTCGGGCTCTCCAGGGTACGACGCTCGCGGCCTCAGGCCCGCTCAGCTTTCCAGAGGCAGCGCCCCGGGGAGGAACGGGCCGCCCGGGAGCAGGGCGCTCGCGTGGGCCACGATACGGGCGCACGCCTCGGCGACATCGATCGTGCGGCCGGAGAGTTCGGTTAACGAGGTCATCAGATCGCCGTCGAGCCCACAGGGGTGGAACGCGCGGAACGGCGCGAGGTCGTTCGAAACGTTCAGCGCCAGCCCGTGCCACGTCACCCAGCGCCTCACCGCGATGCCCAGGCTCATGACCTTCTTGCCGCGGCACCACACGCCGGTAAAGGCCTCGACGCGCTCGCCCGTGAGCCCGAAGTCGGCCAGCGTGCGGAGTCCGATCTCCTCCAGGTCGCGCTGGAAGGCGTGCAGGTTGCGACGCGCCTCTGTCAGGTGCACGATCGGGTAGGCCACCACCTGCCCCAGCCCGTGGTAGGTCGCCTCGCCCCCGCGCTCGACCACCACGACCGGGATCGACCCCGCCACCTCTTCGCCCTTGGGGGTCTTTCGGCCCAGCGTAATCACCGCCGGGTGCTCGCCTGTGAGCAGGAGGTTGGGCACCTTCCCCTCGGCGCGCAGGCCCACGAGCCGCTCCTGCAGCGCGTGGATCTCGGCGTAGGGCTTCACGCCCCAGTCGTGGTGGATGCCGGGCATGGGGCTGAGCGTAGAGTCCCTGGACAGGTCACCAACGAACGGCGGACCTGGCGCCGCTACTTGGCGTCCAGGCGACGCAAGGTCTGAGCCGCCAAGTGCACGATCCGCAGGTCGGGGTGGCTGGAGAGGGCCGCGACGGCACTTCTCGTCGGCTTGGCCTCGGGGCCGAGGTCGCGCAACCCGCGCAGGAGCGTTGCATAGCGTCCCCAGGGCTCGAGCATCTTGGACCCCAACGGCGGAAGATCGGCGTTGATGGGGGGCGTCTCAAGTTCGCGCGTGCTGTAGGTGCCGAGAGGGGAGAGGCCGGCCGCTGCCACGGGCAGCAGGCGTGGCGTCCAGTCTCCACCCGGCCGCAGCCCACGCGCAACCTCGACGTACAGGCGCTCATGCGTGACGGTCACGTACAACTCCAGCAGGCTTGGAGCGAGCGCCAGCGTTGCCTCGGGCTCCTGGGCGAGCTCGTCGCGCGACAGCCAGGCTGCCCAGGCGGCGCCCGCGGCCACCTGCGCTCGAGTGTCATCTTCGCGGATCTCGGCCAGTCCGAGGCCAGGTCGGAGCGCGTCGCGAACGGTGTCCAGGTCTGGGGATGCACTCAGCCGAATCGCCTGCAACCAGGTTGGGGACGCACCGCTTCCAGACGCGTTGCCGGCCAGTTTCGACAAGCGTGCCTGTAGCCCACCCATCGATGGGGCGGCGCGCCAGAGGGCAGGCATCGCCTCCGACCAATGGAACTGGAGGAGGTCGGGTGGCCTCAAGCGCTCCAGGTGGGACACCGCTCCTGCCAGCACCTGCTCGCCGCGCTCGCCATGCTCCAGCAAGGCTCGCAGCGACTGGGTGCGCCGTGCCGTGTCGGCAGATGCGAGGTCGGAGACGACCAGATCGCGCTTGCCAGCGGCGAGCAGGACCGCGGGATCGACGGTGCTTTGGGCGTTGTGCAGCCGCTCCACCGGCACCGAGGCGATCCCTCCGGTCACCGTCAGTGCCAGGGCGGCTTGTGGTGACAGCACACCCTCGTGGCCCCCCAGCAGCGCCGACGCGACCTCTACGTGTGGGTCCGCCAGGATCGCCACCGTCAGTGCGGCCGCCGCACGTGTCGCCTCCTTGGGAGATCTCAGCAGCGTGACGAGCCGCACACGGTCGGCATTGGCCAGCGCCACCGATAGTGAGGACTGCTTCACTCCGTGGCGGCGATCGGCAGTGCGGGCGATGAACAGGGCCCGGGCTACCAGGCTCACCGCGGCCTGTGTGCGCACCGGCTCGTCGGCATCGGACAGCAGATTCGTGCCCATGAGCAACCAGACCCACGTGAGTGGGTCCGACATCGTCTGCGGGCGTTCCAAGCCCACCAGCATGAGGATCCGGGCGGCGAGGACTCGGTCTCGCCCTTGGAGTGCGACCGCGGACGCATAGTCCATCGGCGTGACGTTGGCCCTGAGTCGGACCAGCTCGGGCCATGGACTGTAGGTCCCGAGGCGGTCGAGCTCCTCAAGGGAAGCGAGCATGCGCTCGGTCTGCGCTGCAACCTGTGACCGGATCTCCTCGCTCGCCGCCGTGCGGACCTCGGGGGACTCATCCTCCAACGCAAGCAGCAGGAACGGTACCGCCGCTGCACGCTCGACCGGAGGCTGGGCCGCAAGGGCCTGGACAGCGGCGCGCCGTACCGCCGCCTCGGGAGCGCGCAGCCCCGGGTAGTCGCGTCTGGGTCCCGCTTCGAGCTGTATCGGCGGATCGCTCTCGGCGGACAGGGCCGCCAGGAACACAAGGGCCATGCTCAAGAGCCGCCAACGCATGACAGACCCTCCCTCGTGGACAGCGCCAGAACACACCCTGGGCCTACGCCGAATCCAGACCTCGCTACGTCGCGCCGGGGAAGGCGGCTTCCTCGACGAGGTCCACGAAGCGGGAGGGGTCGGTGCGCGCGTTGCCGGCGGCCAGGCCCAGCTCGTTCTCGATGTAGGTCAGGCCGACGCTGTTGTCGGTGGCGGGGCCGGCGATGACGTCGAGCTTCAAGCCGCGCTCGTTCATCCAGCGCAGCCCGCCCCAGGCGGCGACCAGGTCGTTGGCGCACAGCACGTGCGCCTTGATGAAGGTGCGGAACTCGGGGTCGTTCAAGATCGTGTCCACGCCGTAGGCCCCGATGATGCCGTCGCCCATCTCGGCCACGACCACGTCGAGCTCCTGCTTGGCGTGCTTCTCGATGGAGCGCAGGATCTTCTTGGCGATGGGGGCCACGTCGTCCAGGCCCACCGTGCTCGGATAGCCGCAGTCCACGAAGTTGAGCGTGGCCACGGCGCCGTGGTCGGTCATGTTGAGCGTGTCCTTCATGGCCGCCACGCCGGTGAGCTTGACGCCTGCGCACACGTAGCCGCGGTCGGTCAGGCCCGTGATGAGCTCGCAGGCGGCCATCGTCTTGCCCGAGTTCATGCAGGTGCCCGAGACCGCGATCACCGGCGGGATGGGGGTGTTCACGTCGGGGTCGGGGATCGCGTAGTCGGCGATGTTCACGCCCTTGTCGTGCTGGATGAGCATGCCGAGGACCTCGACCTTGAGCGGATGGCCGACGTCCTTGTTCTCGCTGGTGGCCTCGCCGATCACGCAGCCCAGGTTGAGCACGTGCAGAACGTCGCCGGACTTGACCTTCTCGGGCACGCGACCCACGAAGCCGCGCAGAGCGCCGCGGCGGCCCAGGGCGCCCACGATCACGTCGCCCTTGCTGATGTGGGCCATGCGACCGGTGGTGAGCTCCATCACGTCGTAGACGCGCTTCTCCTCCAGCGCCTTCACGACCAGCACCGTGCCGACGCGCGCGTCG
>Ga0163150_10004152_pt1 | contig 19620 bp, 22 predicted proteins | sample OliLakLV19P2IB_FD_148628 | JGI IMG/M metagenome (GOLD analysis project Ga0163150, IMG submission 148628) | Freshwater microbial mat bacterial communities from Lake Vanda, McMurdo Dry Valleys, Antarctica - Oligotrophic Lake LV.19.P2.IB | ecosystem: Environmental > Aquatic > Freshwater > Lake >...
TGACTGCAAGTCCGGTTAGCAGACCCCGCACGACCGCGCGCGCTCGATCACGATCGCCCAAGACTGCAAGTGCACCGGTACTCGCGAGGTTGACGTTGACGGGTGAACCCCACAGCGGAAAGGTTCGCGTCGTGTTTGATTCAGCACTCGCTTCAGAAATGACGACCGCACTTGGCCTCGTAGCCAATCCGACGGTGATAGTGAGAAAGTCCGGATCGGCCGGTCGACGCTCCCATAGGCGGCGATGGCGAACAGCAGCAAAGAGGCTTGCGGTTCCACCGAGTTGGTTGGTATCTCGCCACCGCCTTCGTTCCTCAACCGCAGTGGCCTCGAACGCCTCTCGCACTTCGGCGCTTTCGCGTTCAAACCGAGCCTGGTCAGAGGCATCGGCGCGGCCACGTTTGCGCTTCTTGAAATACGCGTCGCCCGCGTATACCAGCGGAGCAAACGCCGAAAGCAGCAAGAACCAAGCGTTGCCACTGATTACTGCAAAGCCGATACCACTACCTAGAGGGAGCAGCGCTCGCCACCAAGTCGAACCCGCGCCGCCGTCTGCGTGAGGCCCCCGCGGAAGGCGAAACTCCTTCGGCAGTTCCGCCAGTGCTCCACGGAACGACCTTGGGAACGGATAAGTCCCTCCGGCCGGCGCGCCCAACTGCGCGCGATCACCGGCCGAGATCCGAACCACGGCGAGAGTCGAACTACCGATCTGCACGAAAGTGTTATGAAAGACCGACGTCGGTCCGAGGATTGTCTTCCCCTCAACAAATGTGGAGTTGCTCGAACCCAAATCCGTGACCGTCACACCGTGCCCGTCGAAGTCAAACTGAACGTGAGATTTGGACAACATGTGATCGCGCGCCAGAAGGAAGTCCCCTTCCGAGCGGCCGACCATCACTGGTCGACCCACTGGAATCGGAAACCACGCACCTGCTTCGGGCCCACTGATGACCACGAGATGAGCACCGTCGGACGGACTCGACTCTTGGCGAGGACGATCCGATTCAATGTGACTTCCGAAAACCACCGGGTGCCCGAGCAAACTTCCTTGGGGAGCGACGATCCGACCGTCAACAAACAATTCCCCGACGCGGAGACCTAGCAAGGCGAGGGTCGACTTCAGATCTGCGGCGTTAGCCGTGTCGGTGATGTCGAGCACCAAGTCATTTCCGGTCGATGACCAATCGTCAACACCAAGTCGAACTGTCGTCACCCGCTATCACCTCGAGCACTGCCTACCGTGCAGATAAGAATGTCCCCACTCACCACTATTTGGTCACCGGCTTCAAGTGGGGCCGCTTCGTTGATGCGCAAATTAGTTAACGAACCACCGCGGACGATCGCCGATTTGTTGCTTGAACCCAACTGTGTCGCGCTCAACACGCCCTGTTGAAGCTCCAACCGCACCTGCTGTCGAGATACTTCAGGATTCGGGCTGACAATTCCGCATGTCGCAGGGTCGCGGCCAACTACGAGTGTTTCTCCCTCGCGTATTTCAACGGTGGAGTTATCCGGCACAAATAGTTGAACCGAGTTTTTTCCGCCTGAACGCGAAATCGTTGTGAGCTCAGGCGGCGTCGGCTCGGACGGCGGCAATTTCTTCACCTTCGGTGCCGGTGGGGCCGACGGCGGCGGCGGAGCTACAACCACTTCAATCGCGGGCTCAGTTAGAACTCCGCGCGCGGCATCAAGAGTGCGATCTACGACCGCCAGCGCTTCCGGAGTGGCTGGGCGTCGTTCCGCTGTTGACTGCACGCGAGCGAACGGCGGCAGTTCTCGATTTGCCGGTGTTTGTGTCGCGGGCTCCTCAGGCACCTCAGGCACTCCTGCCACCGCAAGTGCCTCAAGAGCACCGGCTAGGTCACCTACGAGTCCGGACTCCCGCGGTTGGCGAGATTTCGCCGTTGACGGTTTCTTCTTCACAACGTGGTCGTTTCTCCCTCGCGGTAAAATCGGACCGTTTCGGCCAGCGCCGCAAAGTATTCCGTGAACAATGCTTCGTCACCAATATGCGGGGTAGCGAACTGAAGCACCATAAGTTGTTCAGCCGACTGCGGTAGCGGTACGAAATACGTATCGGTATAGAAGCTAGAGGTCGCGCGTTTCCCAACCTGCTGCTCGACCAACCGCCTCACTCGCACGCCGGTGCCACACGGGAGCGGCACGATTTGCGGAATTGAGAGGTTCGTGGACCGTGTACCGGCCGTAGCGGAAAGGTCCTTAGTGGCTGACATCGCCGCCTGCAGAACGTGTGGCGTGAGGGGAAGCTTGGACCCGATATCCGCAGCGGTCAGCAGCGAGACGACGGCGCACGCGACGGTTGGATCGGCGAGCTCATCGCCACCGCTATCCGGCGTGTCGTAGTACAGCGCCGCGAATAGGACACCAGAACCTTCTACATCAGCGAGGAATCGTTGCAAGAACAGCTCAAGCATGCGCCGCTGCGCAACAGCAGCGCCCTTCCATTCGTCAGTCTCCTGGACCGCCGTAACCATTGCGTTCAGTTCGGCCCGATCAATCGGAACCTGCTGCCAAGTATCAGGAAAGTCAAGTCGGATGCTGTCGATCAAATTCATGGTGCGCATACCTCAGAACGCCGGACAGATCACTACGGTCTGGATCGGCTGGCTCAACCCCAGGTTGCCACTCCGCATCATTGAGATCTCGCTCATAATGACGGTCGACCGGTCGTCAGCCGTGCCAAAGAATGCACTCCCCTCAGGGTTTTGCTCGTTGTGGTTCGAGACCGCATTCTTAGTCAGCCCAACAATCCTTTCTTTGACAACCTCCTTACCCACCTCCGACAGGGTCCTCTTAACTGAGATGTTGAAACCGTTGTTCTTCATGATCAACATCCCTTCCCGCGCGGCGATGCCCCGAGCTCGGGAGCCTCCGCCCCAGAAGATCGCCTTTGCTCCACCAAATGAGACGGCGTTGCTGGCAACATCAAGAGAGTCAAAGATGACGTCGACGATTCCAAGCTTCTCGCCGGTTACTTTGTTCGTCGAGTCAGAGGCAACGAGCGCCACCGTGATCAGAAGTTTCAGCGAGGACAACACAAGAAGTGTGGTGATGAGAAGCGGCGCCAACGCTCCGAGAGTCAGAACCGTTCCTAGGATCGCGACAATTATCAATACGACGCCGAGGACTTCGAGAACCTTGTCCAGCACTCCTCTGAGATGCCACATGGCTTGTTCCCAGTCGCCACTCAGCGCACTACTGATAAAGCCGATTACATCATCGGCGAACTCAGTGAAGTAGTTCCCGACTTTGTCCAACCAACCCGGATCTCGCAGCGACATCAAGTCAAAGTGATCAAGCTTGTTAGCGGTCTGTCGGTTGAGCTCGTCTTCCTGGGCTCGCAGCGAATCCCATTTAGCAATCTCGTTGCTGAGGGTGGTCTGCGCCACCGACGCCTCGCTGGCCTTCTGCCGCTGCAGGGAGGCCTCACTACTCAACTGTCGCTTCAGCGAAACAACCTGCCCATCCGATTGTTCAGGTGGCTGTGCTTCGAGTTGCAAAATCTGGCGCTTCAGCGACGCCATGCGAGTATTCGCCGCCGCGCTGGCCGCTGCCGCCACCCGTCTGGTCTCCTTCGCGACTTTGGCGTTTGCTAAAGCGGTGTCCGCTGCTGCGCGGTACTCCTTCAGTTTCGTTAGGTGGTCACGAAGTACGGTCTCCATCGACCCAAACACCTGGGGGATGTCATCGAGCACCCTCTTGGTTTCCACAACGATCGACTTGAACGCGTCTGCCGCTTTACCTTCAAGGCCGACGTAGCCGCCATCGATGGTGAGGGCGAATTCGGCCTGAATATCCGTGGCGCGCCCCTTCGCTGTCCGCCACTGGGACGTCGCGCTATCAAACTCCGCGACATTCCCACGAACGGGGTCGCCTTCTTTTCCAACTTCCGACCAACTCATTCGCCACCGGTGCCAGTGAGTGCATTTACCAGTTGTGTTTCAAGCTGTTCGTAGGCTTCACGAATCGCCTGAAGAATATTCGCGACATGGTCAATGGCGGTGCTGATCTCGGCCTGAGATTCCACCCATCGCTCGTTGACCTTGTCGTACGCCGTGTCGACCAACGGCGCGTTGAAGTCGTGCATGAGCGCGAGGTTGTAGTCAACCGAGAACTGCCGCATCGATCGTTCCTTCGCCTCAAGCGCGTCGATCGCTACACGAATTGTCGACATTGCGATCAGCCGTTGAGCTGATTAGCGATGCTCTGGTCTGTTTCCTCAATTGTGTTGGCTGCGGTGTCGAGGAACCCGGCTAGGCCGTTAAGCGCCTCCAGCAACTGCTTGGCACTGGTATGCCATTCATCGAACTTCGCATCGAAGGCTGTCGCTGTCTTGCCCTTAAAACTTGAGGCAAGCTCCGTGAGGCGACTGCGCGTAGAGGTGAACTGGTCCTCTGCCGTCGCCGCCCGACTCCTCATGTCACTTGCGGCATTGCGTGCTTCTTCAGCTCTTAGAAGTATTTCGCTCATGGTTTTCATCTCGTTTCATCTAGTCACTACCAGTAGATCGGGAACCCTAGTCTCGTTTCAAATCTGCCTGGCACTGCCAGGCTCGCTAGACCAAGCAGCCTTGGCTCGCGCCCACCTGCGAAAGCCCAAACAGGTCACCGGCACCCCACTCCGGTGGATCCTCGGAGCCTCCAAAATAGTTCCCAACGTACATAATTTCTCGGAACCATGAACTTGGTTCTCCGGGTACCTCCGCTGCGCTCATATCATCGTCCGACAACCAACCCAGACCCAGAGATTCGCCGAGGAGATGCATCAGGAAACGCTTGTCTGCATTGGTCAACGCCTTCCCGCCATAGGTTATCAGTGCAGCATTCACGTGAATTTGAGACACACGTAGCGCGCGGAACCCATCTCGCTTGACATCTGCGAATTGTGTCCCGTACCACTCGCTCCGTTCGTCCGATTCCTGCAGAGATCAAGCCCTCGCCGGGCATTCCGAAGTGAATCAAGATGGACTTACTGTTCTCAACGACAGCATCCTTGCTGCGCTGAGTCGTAAGTCCGTCGTAATTGATCGTGATTCCGGTAATGAGCGACAACTGCTGGGCTTGTTCAGTCAAAAACGATTCGACGTTGGCGATATCTACCTCGCTGAGGTATCCACCGGGATTGAGCTTGAGTCTCACAGGGTGATCGCACGGATTGAACCGGTAATGGAAACCTTCAACTTCCCAGAGCCTCGCGACCGGTGAGGGTGGGATCGTGGTGGTCGTTACTCCAACGGTCGTCGGCGTACTAGTTCGGACCGTCGTAGGCGTAGTGCTGCGAACGGTTGTCGGCGTCGCTACGGGCGCTGGATCTTTGCTGGTCTCGCCACCCCCGTCGGATCCTGCCAACGCCACGATGCCTGCACCAACTAAGGCCGCAACGACGACGCCACCGAGGACAAGCACACCAGTCTTCGATTTCCGTGGCCCTGGATTCTTCTCAGACTCAGTTGCTGGCACTTCCTGAATGACTTCAATCGCCGCCGACTGAGGCGCCTGGCGGGCGACTGTGGGTGCAGCCCAGCCTGAGCTTTCGGTGTCTGGAGTTGGGGTTGCGAGTGGGGGTTGAGAACTCCGATGTACTGTCTCGTCCGCTGAAGTTTCTACTGATGCTGGCACAGCTTGTGGTGGCACAACCGACGTCAAGCGCTGAGAACCGAGTCCACGTTCCATGTCGCGAACCGGGCTTCCAGGGAGTTTATTAGGCCTTCATGGACTTAGTCAGGATCAAACGCGCGACCGATTATCTCTTGATGTGCCTCGCGCAGCCGCCGGGTGCTTCGTTGGGGTTATAAAGTATCGCGGCATTCGTAGGGTTTGAGAGTGGACTACACGGTCCATGTGTCGTTGTCGAACCGACAACGACGAGTGGACCTCAGCGCGCTGCTCTCAAACCTTTCACCACAGGTGTTGGACCTTTGGAAACAGCCGATTCCGACCATTCTCCCGAGTCCACCACAACCTGCAAGAAAGCTGCAGCAACAACGCCGTCTTCCGGCTGACATTGTACAACAGCTCGTATTTCGCTACCAGAGTGGAAGCACGGTCGTGCAGGTCGCCAAGGAATTCGGAATCAACAGGGAGACGGCGCTCGACCATCTCAAGCGAGCTGGCATTGCTCGCAGACCTCACGTCCGCAAGCTGACTGACCAACTGGTTCAGAAGGCGGCCGACCTGTACGCGACCGGCTTGTCGCTCAAGAACGTCGCCAAACAGTTCAACGTCAACGAGACCACCATCCGCAACGAGTTCACTCGCGCCGGAAACGAAGTACGACCACGGCGCGGGTGGAACAACTAGCGACTCCAGAGGCCAGGTCGACGCAGAGCGCGTCGTCACCCTCCAGCCGTTCAGGCTCGGCGGCCGATCGGATTGCGAGCACGACGTCGTAGGCCTGACATTTCTTGTTGGAAGGCGGGTGCCGATTCGGTTCCTCACCGGCCAGTGCTCACCCTGACCTAGGCTGCCACACGGACTCGTTCTTGGGGACGCGTTGTCGGAGGGTTGAGGGAGGACATGTCGACCGACGCCCAAACTGCGTCGAACACGCTGGTGCGCCAATGAAGGAAAGCGGTCTCCACGTACCGGGGCTGGATAGCTAACGGATGGTTCCAAGTCCGAGGTGACATCGCGCCGATTGGCTCGAACGTGAGTGTCTTGTCGCCCGACCGCATGAAGGCAACTGCTGCGCCCTTGTAGCCGGTCAGTCCTCCGAGGATCGCGGTGCTATGAGTCGCGATGATTACGGACAGGTCACCCTCATCCACAAGTCGACATAGGAACTCGGTGAGTCGTACCTGAAGGTCAGGATGTAAATGCACATCCGGTTCATTGAGGATTAGGAGATTTGTTTTCCCGGCCTCCTTCTCCCTGGAAAACATCAGGAGCTCAATCCCGAGCGAGATCAACTCTGACTCACCGCTGCTGATCCACTGTGAACCAATCTCGATGCCCGACCTCTTGTCGTAACCACGGAGAACCAATTCTTGAATAACGCGTGTCCGACAGGTCAACGTCATCGCGAACATTCGGTCCGTAAGGTGACCCCGCGAGTAGGGCTGTCGGTGCTGACTGTTAGCGCGTAGCTCGATCTCCGGTCAAATGTCTCCCACTATTCTCTTGGTGGCCTCGACAATGCGGGCGAGTAGTTCAGCCCATGCGTCGCCGAACTCCGCCACCCATTCCTCGAATCTTTGTCGCTCCCAGGCCGACCGAGCGGCGGTGACGCCGAGTGCGACGTCGCAATCGAGATCCACGAGCCGTACAACAATCTCCTCATCGGAGACGGGCCCGTCGTCGAAAGCTGCCGCAGCCGCAGGTTGACTGGAAAAAGAGTAACCGTGCGTTCTCATGCACGCGCCCCAGTCGGCGGTCAGATTGCGACCGTCTTCCGACTCGAAAAAGCCTTCGGTCGCCTCGGCAAGCAAATTGAGCAGGCTCTGTAGTTCTTCCAGTAGTCCCGATGCAAGTTCCTTAACTTCAGCTGAGCCATGCGCAAGGCAACCGCCATTCTGTCCGTCGTCGGGGCCGAACAGCGCAAGGTCGAAGGGTGCGGTGTGTGAATTGTTGTCGACGAACGGAGCATCAAATGTTGGAAGGTGGTAGCCGCTCACGGCGGCGTAAGTTCGATTGAGAGGATTTCGGGCGCGCTCAAATTCTGTGTCATTTGATGGCTGTACGACCGGCGGTAGATAGTCGAATCCACTGGCTGACATACACTCTGCAATGGCCCGCTGTCCAGCGCCGAAGAGTTCAGCGTCGAACAGCTCGACCTCAGTCATTCCGAGTATCTCGCGCCACTCCCGACCAACTGGGTAGTCACTCGACTCCGATCCAACCGCTGTCGAACCGGGGGGCGCTACGGCTGAGTCCACTGTGGATGTTCCGCTCGATCGCCCCGAGCATCCGGCCATGGTCGCGAGCAAAACAGCGAGCACAATCGGAAAACGAATCCTTGTACTCAGGGACATCGACTTTTCACCTAGCGTTCGGGGCCACCAATTGCGGCTTCTAACCGGATCGAAAGCACACCCCTAGAGCCCTCTGGCACTCAAAGGCAAACTGAGGCTGCTATTCCCTTAAGAAGTGCCGATCGCATTCGGTTTCTTTCGAGTCGTTAAGCGGTTCGTCTGTGACAATCACAAAAGTTACTACATATGTGTCATGCGCGCACACAAAGTCTCGGCGGGAGGCGTTCGACTCGCTGCATTGCTGCACAAGTCCCGCCATCGCCCCGCGTTTGAGACGGAAAATCGGCGCCACCTGCCCGTCGCCCTGACTCAGCTCCAAACGACCCTAACCACGACGGCTGAACTGGCCGAGTTCCACTCCTACGGCAATCTGGGCGTCTCCTCCAGCTGTTGCTCGAACTCGGTACCGGATATTCGTCGAATCCGAGACCGGTATCAGGCACGCAGGGTTACGGCTGGTGGCGTACCACTCGCCCGAATTGCCGGCAAGAGACCCGCGACCGTTCCCGCAAACAGACCAATAATTGGCGCAAGCAGTACGTTGCCCGGGCTGATCGTTGTCGTCCAGCCGCGACTGGCGCTAGTCGCCACGACGCCAAGGATGCCGATGCTCGCCCCCGCGACGCCCGCGACCAATCCGACTAGGCCCGCTTCGACCGTGATTTGGCGGCGAATATGTGCTCGCTTAGCCCCGAGCGCTCGCCGCAAGCCAATTTCCTCTCGTCGCTCGATGACGTTCAATAGCGTGGCGTTAGCAATAGCGACACCCCTACTACAAGGGCACAGTTCGCTACCGGGGTGTGGAGTATCCCGGCAACCACACTCCCCTGGTCACAAGCGAATTGTGGGACAAGGTCCAACAGACTCTTTCGGCAGCCAACACCGCGGGGGATAAACACAAACTGCACTCTCATTACCTGAAGGGCAGTGTCTTTTGTGGTGAATGCGGCGAACGGCTGATTATCACGATGTCGAAGAACCGACATGGCACGGTCTATCCGTACTTCATTTGCGTGGGACGCCAGAAGAAACGATCCGGATGTCGACAGTCAGCCGTGCCAATCGAAGTGGTCGAGCGCCTGGTTGAGCAGCACTACGCCGTCGTGCAGCTTCCGACTGAGGATGCAGATCGCGTTCGACAGGCGCTACTTGACCAGCTCTCCTCGCGGCAGGTTGATGCCGAACACGAACGACAGTTCCAGCAGAAACGGCTGCATAAACTTGCGGCGGAACGGCAAAAGCTCCTACAGGCCTTTTACAACGATTCGATCCCGCCAGATCTACTGAAGGCCGAGCAGGCACGAATCACGAGCGAAATGGAGCACGCGAAGCGTCGACTATCTGCGCTATCGACGGAGTTCGATGTGATCGAGACCAACCTCAATGTCGCCATTGAGTTCGCGAAACACTGTGAGCGGGCCTATCTGGCCGCAGCGCCGAAAGTTCGGCGTCAACTCAACCAGGCCATCTTCGAGAAGTTGTATGTCCATGAGGAACGGGAAGTAACCAGCGAGCTCGCCGAGCCGTTCCGCAGCCTTCTTGGAAGCGAGGTGCGAAATCTGACAAAGGCTCCGCTGAGCCTCTCGGAAACAACAAATCCCCAGACCAATGAGACGGCCGGGGGTTTGAGAATGGACTACCTGGTGGACCTTATGGGACGGCTTTCAAACCCTCCCGAACACCTGAAACACTTGGTAGATAGGGGTGTCGAGAAGTCCCGGCACGGCCCGACGCGTCGTTCGCGAAGATCGGGGCCAGTCGACGCGGCTGCCAGCCCGGCCACTTCGGAGGAAACGGGACGGCTTTCAAACCCCGCTCTCCGACCAGTCCAACGCCGGCTCGGCCCGCGTGAGATCGAGACGCTTGCCAACAAGTACCGGGCCGGACAGTCGCTGCGGGCTGTCGCCGAAGCCCTCGGTGTCCACCACCAAACGGTGGCCGCCTGCTTGCAACAGCTCGGGATCCCACGTCGGGCGAACGAGCGCAAGATGAACGCTGACGACGACATCGAGGCAGCCCGTCGATATACGGCAGGCGATTCGCTCGCCACGGTGGCCAGCACCTTCGGCGGCGACGCGTCGACAGTCCGACGGGAACTACAGCGGGCGGGTACGGCGGTTCGACCCCGACGTGGACGGACCTCGTGACTGCCGCCAACCGTGACCCGAATCCGACCCAACTCGGGATCATCGTAGAACATTGTGTTGATGCTATATTGCATCCATGCAATGTCTGGGGTAGGGTGACACTATTCGAATCGAGTTCCACCCCACCTACGCCGACCAGTTCGCTCGCCTCGTCGATGACGCGGACACGCTCGAGGTTGCCGGCGAGGTGAACGGACTCGTGGCCGCGCTCGAGGAGCACGGTCACCTGATCGAGCACACCGACATCAGTCACCCCATCGTCATCGCTCGCTACGACATCCACGCCCTCCGTCGCACACCGCCGAACGAGATCTGCCCGTATGCCGCCGAGCCACCCGTCATCCGGATCTTCTACGCCTGGTTCACCGACACCACCAACAACGAAGAGTTCCCGGTCGTGTTCGAGATGGGCGACAAGTCGCTCAGCGCCACCCCAAACCAGTGGTACCCACCGATCATCAACCGAATCGAAGCACAGACCATCCCGAACTGGGAGCGCACCCATCCCACCCACCAGGCACGGATCAGGAGAACACGATGACCAAGCGAATCACCCCCATCATTCCCGAACCAGACCACGCGGCCGACAACTACGAGACCGCGAGTGAAACCGTGGCCGCAGCCAGGAAGCGGCTTCGAGCGAACCCTCCAGCGCAGGCGGCGTCGGATCGGGTGACGCAACTCGCGAACGAGATCGCCGATCGTCGTGTCCACACACTGGCTGCGTTGCGCAAGGCCCGTGAATTGACCCAAGTGCAGATCGCCGAAACCCTGGGCATCGGGCAAGGCGATGTCTCCAAACTCGAGCAACGGCCGAACCTGATGCTGCAAACCCTCGCCCGATACATCGAAGCAACCGGCGGCCGGCTGCGAGTCGTCGCCGAGTACGGCGAGGACCGCGTCGAGATCGAACTCAGCGAACTCTCCGGCACCTCAGCCTGACACGCCCACCGACGCGGTAGTCAAGGAGTCGAGCCGCAACGCAGACTCGGGCCATCGAAGGCAGCGTCCAAGCCGCTGGACCCTTCGGCTTCTCTTTCAAACCCAGCCCCCAACCAGGGGAAATAGGACGATTTCGTTGTACTTTCCACAACACCGGTGGACCTTATGGGACGGCTTTCAAACCCTCCCGAACACCTGAAACACCTGCTAGAACGGGGTGTCGACAAGTCTCGGCACGACCCGAAGCGCCGCCCGCCGGGCTCTGGAGCGGTCGCGGTGGCCGCCGACTCGGCCAGTTCAAAGGAAACGGGACGGCTTTCAAACCCCACTCCTCGACCAGTACAACGCCGACTCGGCCGCGCTGAGATCGACACCATCATTAACAACTATCAAGCCGGACAATCGCTCCGAGCGATCGCCAAGCTCCTCGACATCCACCACCACACCATCGCCGCCCAACTACAGCGTCGCGGAATAGCCCGACGTCTTTCAACCCGCCAGGATGACTGACATCGAGGTCGCCGAGGGGTCACGACTACACCACGGAGGCGACTGCCTCACGGCGGCCACCGATCACTAATGCGCTCCAATCACGGGCATATGCGCGGTTCGGCGCTCCTTGCGGTAGGGGCGCGGGAGGCGAATATGCGCTGCGCGTTCTGCGTCTCAAGTAGGCACTTCGGGGTCACCCGCCAGGGGTCGGGTGTGGATTGCTCTGGGATGCTTGGCTGCGGGCATCGCTGCGGGTTGAGGGCGGTCGGATTGGCTGTCAGGGTGAGGTATCCGAGCGGCCTCCATCCGGGCCGCAGATCCATCCAACGGAGGAACCGATGGCGTCGCGGGCGTTCCACGATGCATCCCGGGCACCACCGCTGCGTCTCGTCGAGTCGCAATTGAACGCGGCGAGAGGACGAGACCGAACGCGGTGACGCCCATTCTGGAGAAGTCGAGGTCGACCGCGAAGGCGAAGATTCCTACAAACCGAGGACGTGAGGTTGGTCGAACACCGCCCAAGGATGCGGCTCGTCGTCGTTGGACATTGGAATTGGCGACATGGGGTATGTTGCACCGATGACCGACGATCAACTCCAGGATTTCGCACGTCGATATGCCGCTGCATGGTGCTCGCACGATCCTGACTCCGTCGCAGCGTTCTTCTCCGCGGATGGATCGCTCGCGGTCAACGGCCAGGAGCCAGCAGTCGGTCGTTCTGCAATCTCGGCAGTCGCTCAGGGGTTCTACGACGCCTTTCCCGACACGGTCGTGATCCTGGATAGCGCTCGGGTTGCGGGGGATCGAGCCGTCTTCCTTTGGACGTACGAGGGGACGAACTCCGGACCGGGCGGGACCGGCCATGCGGTGCGTTTCAACGGGTGGGAGCAGTGGACGTTCGGCGACGATGGACTCGTAGTGGTGTCCGACGGTCGATTCGACACCGTCGAGTACGAGCGCCAACTCGCCGAAGGAATCTGACCGGCATCGTCGACCGATCCCTTTGTTGACCTTCGGCGACTCTCGTTCCGAACCACAAACCCGCACGGAAACGTTCCTGCTCCCAATCAGCAATCACTCATGCAGTCCGGGCGTCCGTGCCCGGCTACCCATCCCAAGATCGCGTTCGCGAATCACGGACGTTCGAGCGTCTCCTAACGCCGGATCAGCGGGCGAGGCCAAGGAGTTCGAGGAGGGAGCCCCATCGTCGGCGTCGGTGTCGGCGCTGGCGTTCAGCGTCCACGTTGACCAATGTGTTGATCTCGACAGTTCGCGAATCGCTGTTCTCATCCTCAACGGTGACGAGGCCCGGCGCGACGCCCACAACGGTCACGTTCGCCAGGTGTTCGGTCACACCCCTCCCGGGGTGCATCAGCCGGGTCTGCTCAGGGCAGCTGGCTCAATCGCAGGACGTGGGTGTCCAGTGAGACGACCTCGTCAGCCCGTGCCGCGAGTTCGTGCCAGTCGTCGACCGCTGCCCTGAAGTAGCGGCCCGAGAGGGCGTCCAACATCCCAGCGTCGATATCCGTGATCAAGTCCAAGGACTTGTCGACCGGCGTCCATGTGTCCGCGTCGTCCCACAGGTCGGCGAAGGCGGCCGCGGTCATGTCGGTCTTCACCATTCCAGGAGAAATCGCGAAGACCCGGACCCCAGCACTGTGACACTCGCCGGCAACCGCTTCGGTAAAGCGGTTCACCGCGGCTTTGCTCGCCATGTAGGCGGAGGTGAGAACCCCGTCGTTGTCGAGTCCCACCGGAAAGGTTGCCGCACCCGAGGAAAGGTTGATGATCCTGCCGCTGCCTCGCGCCATCATCGGCGCAAGCACTCCTCGGGTGCACAGGTAGGTGCCCCGCACGTTGATTTCGAACACCTGCCACCAATCCGACTCCGCCAACTCCCAGGTCTTGCCGCTGCCCCCTGACACGGCTGCGTTGTTCACCAGCAGGTCCGGCACACCCAACTCGTCCACAATCCGCCCGAACACTGCCTCGACGGCGACTGGATCGGCGACGTCGAGGACGAATGGAACGGCACCGGATCGACCCGCTACCTCGTTGAGATCGGTCTCCGAGCGCCCGATCGCCGCCACCGTCAGGCCCGCTGCCGCCAGGCGCTCCGTCAGAGCTCTCCCGATCCCGCGACTGGCACCCGTCACCACCGCTACTCGACTCGTCACTCGCTCAAACTACCGGTGCGTTGCCACCAACGTCATCATGTGCTTGGGTTGCCGGGTGAACCGGCCGGTCCTTTGCATCAGATCCGGAACCTGGCCTCGCCCTCGACAACCTCGCTACAGAGGGGCGGACTCAACTGTTCGGGGCGGCGAAACCCTTCAAGTCCTCTTTCAAACCCGGCCCTGACCAGGGACGACAGGACGATTTCGTTGTACTTTCCACAACACCGGTGGGCGCAGAGGGTCTCGAACCCCCGACAGCCACCTTGTAAAGGTGGAGCTCTACCAACTGAGCTATACGCCCTAAATCGGCCGTCAGCGTATCCGCTGTCGCGCCGCAGTGAGTTGGGCCATGAGATTCGGCGTGGCGGCGGCGATCGGCGTTCGACGCGCACTGTGATCCACGATGGCTAACTCGCGGCCGTGCAGGTCGGCTATCTCGGCGCCGGCCTCGCGACAAATCATCAGCGACGCCAGGTAATCCCATACTCCGTGCGCGTCCTCGACACAGTCGACGTAACCATCGAGCACACCAGCGGCGACGAGACACAAATCCAACGCCACCGCGCCCAGCACTCGGCACTGGCGATAGCCGAGAGGTTCGGGCGGCAAACCGTTCAGCCCAACAATCGCATCGCCGAGTTCGGTGCAGCTCGACGGCTGCAGGCGCACTCCATCGCACCATGCTCCCCCGCCACGCACCGCCCAGTAACGCTCGCCGGTCGCTTGGTTTGCCACCAAGGCGACGGACGGACCATCGGCATCGACGACGCACATCGCCGTCGCGAAGTATCGAACGCCCCGACTGGCGTTAGTGCTGCCGTCGATCGGGTCGATGACAACGACCTCACCCGTGACGCCAGGTTCGAACTCGCTCTCCTCCGACAGCACACCCAGACCGGCCGCACGCAACACCGAGAGCGCCGCCCCGTTGGTCACCACATCGAGCCCGTATTGGCCCTGGCGCACGCCCGACGGACCGAAATCGGTCACGCCCGCCAAAGCCGCAGCCACCGCATCGGCAACCTCGTGCAGCAGGCCTAATCGATCGGGGTTCATTCGTATCGCACGGTAGTGTCGCTGCCACATGGCTGTCATTGATGTCGCCGGGTTCGTGGCCGATCTCAAAGGCCACGCTGTCGATCATGGGTTCCACGTGCACGACGAGCGCCACTTCGTCGAGACCTACTCCCTGCGCCAGTTGTGGGAGGTCGACCTGCACCCGGAAGAGGCGTGCAACGGCCCGATCGACCTGCACCTTTCACTGGAAGTCGATCCGCGTGCGCTGCTTGGCTTCGAGGACGAAGTCGTCAAGCTCGATGACCCCGACGACGATCCGCCGACCGGTTTCAGTTTCCCGCTGATCTTCACCTGGACGCTGCCGCCGCTCCCCCATCCCCCCGATCTGCTGGTGCTGGCGACCGAACTCGCCGGCGTAGGCGGGGTGTCGCTTCCGCTGGAAGTCTCCGCGATCGACTCGTTCGCCAGCGTTACCGATGCGCCCGAGCGCAGCCTGTCGATCGTCTCGCGCATTCCTGTCGATCTTGCCGACGTATACACCGCCGACGACAAGGTCTTCTGCGACACACTCGACAAGTGCCGCGAGGCCAGCCTGTTTCTACTCGAGCGTGCGGGCCACTGGCTCGGCGATGACTGACCGTGAAAGACTGAACCAATGCGCGTAAGTGAATTGATCGAGATGTTGAAGGACCAGCCGCCCGATGCCGAGGTTGAGCTGGCCGTTGTTGCACCGATCGTCGACGATGACGACGACGACATCACCGTCGATCGTTACACCGTCGAAGGCATGCTGCCTTGGCGCGACGAGGATGAAGAAGGCAACGAGGAAGACGTAGTCATTTGGCTGGTCGGTGGTGAAGACGACGACGTCGAGGCGTTCCTCGATGCGATCGAACACCACCACGACGACGACGAATGAGGCGTCGACTGACGATTACCGCCGCAGCGATCGTGCTGTCGATCGCCGTCATTGGTGCGGGAACGTGGGGGCTCTCTCAGTGGCAGCCGTTCAAGCACGAGCCAGCAACGATCGCCTGGCCGAACAACGTTCAGCCAATCGTCGACTTCATCGAAGTTTCTACCGACCTAGATTTTCGGAGCTCGATCGACTTCGAATACATCGCGAGTGTCGACGACTACAACGACCGGGCGCGCGATCCGCAGCGCGAACTTTCGCAAGACGACCGCGATGCGAACGCCGTCGATGAAGCGGCCGGTCGCGCGCTTGGATTGTGGGTCGGCGACACGTCATTCACCGAGAGCTCCGAGGCCATCAACAACGCTGCCCCGCGGCCCGTGCGGTGGCTTCCCGACGCCGATGTTGTCCTAATTCACGCGGTTGATGACAAGGCAGATCTATCCCCGGCTGTTCGCGCAGACCTCGTCGTGTATCTCACGCAAGCACTGATCAATCAGAACTTTCACCTGATCGACCGTCGCGAAGCGGCCGCGACGTCGCAAGGATTCGATTCAATCGCAGCGGTGCAGATCGGATACGCACTGTTGATCCGCGACCGCTATGTCGCAGACCTCAGCGACACCGAACAACAGCAGTACGACACGGAGACCGCCGAGCAAAGCCAGGCGTACAGGAACAGTGTCGATTCGGTGCCCGCGACGTACAAGGCGATCCAAATAGCGTTTCAGATACTGGGATCTGTCTTCATGACAGCGCTCGACGAAGACGACCCAAGCCTGACGCTGGAGGCGCTGAGTACTCGTGTACCGGTGGCCTTGGACCAAGTCAGCCTGCCCGCCGCCAAGTACGTGCGCAACGATCCGCTCGAGACTGTGTCTGCTCCGCCCGCTCCTGCCGACGCCACCTTGCGTTACAGCGAACAGATCGGTGCGTTTCGACTGTTCCTCATGTTTGCCTCTGGTCTCCCGGCAAACGAAGCGCTGACCGCGTCTGATGGTTGGGGTAACGATCGCTTCACCGTCTACGAACTCGCTGGCCGAGTGTGCACCGACATGCACGTCGTCGCCGACAGTCCCGACGATGCGGATCGAATGGAACGCGCATTCAATGGCTGGGCATTCGCTCGCCCGAGCAACGCCGACGCGTTAGTCGGTCGCGAGGGCGTCAACCTGTATGCATCAGTGTGTGATCCCGGAGCTGATGCACAGCAATCGGTCCCGGGCGAGAACGAGGTCAACCAGTACTTCGGTCGTGCGAACCTTTTGCAGTACGAAGCGACGTCGACCGGAAAGCCCGATCTGGCAGAGTGCATCGCCACCGATCTCTACGCACAGTTCACGTTTGATCAGATTGCGTCGGGCGTACCGGATTCCGAGCTTGAGGCGGCGTATTCGACGATCGAGGACGACTGCCGGAACAGCCTGTAACCAATAGCCGCTAACGACTAGCGATCCGAACCGCGGTTCTTGACCTCAGCCCGAGCAACAACTTGGTGATGCACTTCATCGGGGCCGTCAGCCAAGCGCAGAGTTCGCTGGCTGTGCCACATGTCGGCGAGAGGAAACCACTGCGAGATACCAGCCGCGCCGTGCATTTGGATCGCTTCATCAATGATGTCGCAGCACTTCTCGGGCACCATCGCCTTCACGGCGCTGACCCACACGCGAGCCTCAGCGTTACCCAGTGTGTCCATCGCTTTCGCCGCGCGCAGCACCATCAGTCGCATCGACTCGACGTCGATGCGGGCACGCGACAGCACTTCCATGTTCTTGCCCAGATTGATCAGTTTCTTGCCGAAGCCTTCGCGACTCATGCCGCGGTCGACCATCATCTCGATCGCACGCTCGGCGGCACCGATTGAGCGCATGCAGTGATGAATACGACCCGGCCCCAGCCGGAGTTGTGAGATCTCGAAGCCACGACCCTCGCCCCACAAGATGTTCGCCTTTGGCACGCGCACGTCGGTGAAACGAATGTGCATGTGGCCGTGCGGTGCGTCGTCGGCCCCGAAGACTTCCATCCCGGCAACAACTTCGACGCCGGGTGTATCCATCGGCACCAAGATCTGCGACTGCTGCTTGTAGGTGTCGGCATCGGGACTGGTGCGCACCATCGTGATCATGATCTTGCAGCGCGGGTCGCCAGCACCTGAGATGTAGAACTTCTCGCCGTTGATCAGCCACTCGTCGCCATCGAGCACAGCGCTCGTTTGGATCTGCCGCGCGTCGCTGCTCATCACGCCCGGCTCGGTCATCGCGTACGCGGAGCGAATCTCGCCGCGCAGCAACGGCTCGAGCCACTCGTGCTTTTGTTCCGGCGTGCCGACGCGCTCGATCACTTCCATGTTGCCGGTGTCGGGGGCGGAGCAGTTCAAGCACTCGGGGGCGAGTCGGTTCTTGCCCAACTCGGCAGCGATGTACGCGTAGTCGAGGTTGCTCAGGCCCTCGCCTGTCTCCGCATTGGGCAGAAAGAAGTTCCACAGTCCGAGCTCACGCGCCTTCACCTTTGCTGTTTCAAGCAACTCCAATTGGCCAGGCGCCCAACTCCACCGATCCGCGCGTCCCTCACCGAGCCGATAGAACTCTTCGCTAATCGGGTCGACCTCGTCGCGGATAAACGCCTTCACCGCTTCGTACAGCGGCCGCGCCTTCTCCGACATACGCAGGTCGAAGTCGTCCATACTCGCTGCCTTCAGCGCGCCACCAGCCATGAGGGTTCCTTTCGGTCGTCTTGCAATTACACGTGCACGTTCAACGCCACTCTGCCACGGCGGGTCGTGAATCAACGCCTCAGGAGGTCAGCGACACTGGCTTAGGTAGTTGAATCGTTCGCGCCGCATCGAGGGTCGCACATTGACGCGTGCGCTGGCCTTGCGCAGCTGGTTCCGATACATGAGCACAGCAACCACGATCAACGCAGCAACGAGTAGGTAAGTACCTGTGTTGGACCCGCCCTGGCCGTCCATATCGCCACTAGCAATCAGGTAACCAAACACGTTCATAACCGCCAGTATGACCCAACCGGCAAGCCCCTTTAACAACCGATCGGTCGTTCTGCGGTGCTTCAGGCGAAGGCGTGCTCGCGGTTGGCTTGCACGAGGGCTTCGAGTTCCTTCACCGGAAGCGGCGGACTGAAGTGGTAGCCCTGAATCTGGTCGCAACCGTTGCGACGCAGGTACGTCAATTGGTCAGTCGTCTCGACGCCCTCGGCGATCACTTCTAGCTTCAAGCTGTGTGCCATTTGAATGATGGCACGCGCAATCACGGCATCGTCTTCGTTGGTCGTGATCTCGCGAACGAGTGCGATGTCGATCTTCAGCTTGTCAACCGGCAGTCGGCTCAAATACGCAAGGCTCGAATAGCCGGTGCCGAAGTCGTCGATCGAGATCTTGACTCCAATCTCTCGTAGGCCGTGCAAGGCGGCATTGGTTCGTTCGGTGTTGGCCATCAGCGAGCTTTCGGTGAGTTCTAGTTCGAGGAGGTGGGCCGAGATCCCGTTGCCTTCGATTGCTTGCACGACGTCGTCAAGCAGGTCGCTCTCGCTGAGTTGCCGCGCTGACACGTTGACGGACACCGGCAGCAGCCCAACCTCGGATCGAGCCCACGCGGCGATCTGCGTGCAGGCGGTCGCTACCACCCATCGGCCGACGTCGAGTATCAGACCGGTCTCCTCGAGAATTGGAATGAACTCGGCAGGCGACACCGTTGCGCGCCCCGGTCGCTGCCAGCGCAGCAAAGCCTCAACTCCAATGATTCGAGAAGTGTTCGACTCAACCTTCGGTTGGTAGTGCAGAACGAACTCGTCGTTTTCCAGCGCCTTGCGCAGTGCGGTCTCCGTCTCGATTCGGTTCAGTACCTCGGCGTTCATGTCGGCCGTGAAGAATCTGAGGGTGTCGCGACCTTCGCGTTTCGCGCGATACATCGCCGTATCGGCGAA
>Ga0163150_10004157_pt1 | contig 19612 bp, 16 predicted proteins | sample OliLakLV19P2IB_FD_148628 | JGI IMG/M metagenome (GOLD analysis project Ga0163150, IMG submission 148628) | Freshwater microbial mat bacterial communities from Lake Vanda, McMurdo Dry Valleys, Antarctica - Oligotrophic Lake LV.19.P2.IB | ecosystem: Environmental > Aquatic > Freshwater > Lake >...
CGCGGCCAGCGGCAGCGCGTCGGCCAGGTCGAGCAAGCTCTCCTTGTCGAGCCCGGCGTGCGCCGCGTTCATGTGCTTCTCGGTGGCGAGCACCATCGTGCCGATCTCGGTGCGCAGGTCGGCCACGCGTCGCGCGGCGAAGTCGTCGACTGCGTTGGCATAGCCGGCCTTCAGCATGCCCTCGACCTCCGCGTCGGTCAGCCCGTGCATCGGCTGCACGTCGATGTGCGCCGAGGCACCGGTCGACTGCTCCTTCGCGCTGACGGTCAGCACGCCGTCCGCGTCGATGTGGAAGCGCACTGCGACGCGCGCCATGCCGGCCGGCATCGGCGGGATGCCCTTGAGCTTGAAACGGCCCAGCGTGCGGCAATCCTGCGCCATCTCGCGCTCGCCCTGCACGATGTGGAAGTCGATGCCGGTCTGGTCGTCGGCGTACGTCGTGAAGCCCTCGGTGGCCTCGCACGGCACCGTCGAGTTGCGCTCGAGGATCTTCGAGATGGCGCCGCCCATCGTCTCGAGCCCCAGCGAAAGCGGCGTCACGTCGAGCAGCAGCATGTCGCGCCGCCCGCCCATCAGGATGTTGGCCTGCACGGCCGCGCCCAGCGCGACGACCTCGTCGGGGTTGTGCTCCGTGTGCGGCACGCGGCCGAAGAACTCGGCCACGCGGCGCCGGATGACCGGCATGCGCGTGCTGCCGCCGACGAGCACGACCTCGTCGATCTGGCCCGGCTGGAGCTTCGCGTCCGACAGCGCGCGCCGGCACGAATCGATCGTGCGCTCGACCAGGTCCGCCGTACGCGCCTCGAACTCCGTGCGCGTGACGCGCCGGCGCCAGGCGATGCGCTTGTGCGGCACCATGAGATGGAGTTCGGCCTCGGGGTCGTTCGTCAGCTGGATCTTGGCGTGTTCCGCAGCCTGCCGCACGGCCTGCTGGAACGCCGGGTCGAGCACGAATTCCGCGCCGTGCTGCGCCGCCAGGTCCGTGCGCGCCAAGTCGGCGAGCCGCTGGTCGAAGTCGTCGCCGCCCAGGTGCGTGTCGCCGTGCGTCGCGAGCACGCGGAAGACGCCGTCCTCGATCGAGAGGATCGTGACGTCGAACGTGCCGCCGCCCAGGTCGAACACAGCGACGTGACCCTTGTCGCGCTGGTCTAGGCCGTACGCCAGGCTGGCCGCGGTGGGCTCGTTCACGATCCGCAGGACGTCGAGGCCGGCGATGCGCGCCGCGTCGCGCGTCGATTGGCGCTGCGCGTCGTCGAAGTACGCCGGCACGGTGATGACGCACTTCGTCGGCGCGGGCTCGCCCAGGGCCTGGCTGGCGACGTCGTGCACCTTGCGCAGGATCAGCGCGCTGAGCTCCTCGGGCGAATAGCGCCGGCCGCGCGCCTCGAGCTGGATCAGCCCGCGCTCGTTCTGCGTGGCCGAATACGGCAGCGACGCGAGCTCCTGCGTCACGTCGGCGAGCCCGCGTCCCATGAAGCGCTTGACGCTGAACAACGTGTTGCGCGGATCGGCCACCGCGCTGTCGCGCGCCTCGCGTCCGACGACCGGCGGCCCCTGCTCGGGAAAGTGGATCACCGACGGCACGAGCCCGCTGCGTCCCTCTGGCCGCAGAACGACAGGTCGGCCGTCGCGCCAGATCGCGGCCAGCGAGTTCGTCGTCCCGAGGTCGATGCCCAGCGCCGCGGGCGCCGCGCCGGCCGGGACGGCGTTGTTCAGGACGTTGAGTTCGACGTAGCCCATCGTGTTCGTGCGTTCGCGCTGCGCGGCCGTCGCGTCAGCGCCGTTCGGCGCGCGAGAGGCGTAGGGATTCGATCTGGCGCAGCGCGCGGTCCAGGTAGCGCAGCCCGTTCAGCTCGCGGCGCGCGGCGGTCAGGCGTGGCGAGCCGGGCTCGGGCAGCGGGTCGAGCAGCTTGCGCAGCGCCTGCTGCGCCGCGCCGCGCCGTTCCGTCAGCTCGACCGCCAGCGCGTCGACGCGCGGATCGACGTCGCTCGACGACCGCGCAGCCGCGGCGGCCTCTTCCAGGATCTCGTTCCAGTCGAGCACCTCGACCAGGAACGCCTGCGGCATCGCGCGGTCCTGGCTCTCCGCCGGTCCGCCCAGGTGCACGACGAGCCAGTCCGCGCGCCGCGCGTCGTCCGAGAGCAAGTCGAACGCCTGGTTCAGGCGTGCGCTGTTTTGCTCCGCCCGTTCCCGCGTCGCTGCGTCGGCCGTCCCGAAGAAATCCGGGTGCACGAGGCGGGAGAAGCTCGTCAGGCGCCGGCGCAGCTCGCGCTCGTCGAGCGCGTGCGTCGGCTCGAGGCCCAACACGTCGAACGGCGTGGCCGCGTCCGCGACCTCCTGCACGGCCCCGCACGCGGCGCACGCGACGGGGGTCTCCAGCGGCGCGCCGCAGGCGGAGCAGGGCAACACCCGACGAGCGGACATCAGACGGCGAACGACTCGCCGCAGCCGCAGCTCTTGGCCGCGTTCGGGTTGCCGAACTTGAAGCCGCGACCCATCAGGTTGTCCTCGAAGTCGATCTGCGTGCCGTTCAGGTACAGGAAACTTTTCGGGTCGCAGACCACGCGGACACCCTCGACCTCGCTGAGCTGGTCGACCTCGCTGAGCTGGTCGTCGAAGCCGAGCGTGTAGGAGAAGCCCGAGCAGCCTCCGCCCTTCACGCCGACGCGCAGCGCCGTCGCCTCGGACATCTTCTGCTCCTGGATGATGCGCCGGATCTCCTTCGTGGCGCGTTCGGTCAACTGGATCAAGAGTGTGCGCCCTCCTGGGCGGCAGCTGTGTAAGCCTCTTCACCGGTCCCGCGCTTCGCCTTGAAGTCGGCGATGGCGGCCTTGATCGCGTCCTCGGCCAGGACGCTGCAGTGGATCTTCACGGGCGGCAGCGAGAGTTCCTCGACGATCTGCGTGTTGCGGATCTGCATCGCCTCGTCGATCGTCTTGCCCTTGATCCACTCGGTCGCGAGCGAGCTCGACGCGATCGCCGAGCCGCAACCGAACGTCTTGAACTTGGCGTCGACGATGCGGTCGCCCTCGACCTCGATCTGCAGCTTCATGACGTCGCCGCATTCGGGTGCACCCACGACGCCGGTCCCGACGCTGGCCTTGGCCTTGTCGAGGGACCCGACGTTGCGGGGGTTGTTGTAGTGGTCGATGACCTTGTCGCTGTAGGCCATGGTGGTGTCGTTTCCGGTTTCGGTGTGATCGTGGGGGATGGTCGGCGGGCCAGCGGGGGGATGTCTAGTGGGCGGCCCACTTCACCGTGGACAGGTCGATCCCTTCCTGGGCCATCTCGTAGAGCGGGGAGAGCTCGCGCAGGCGATGGACGGCCTGCGTCAGCTGAGCGATTGCATAGTCGACCTGCTCCTTGGTCGTGGTGCGCCCGAATCCGAAGCGGATCGAGCTGTGGGCCATGTCCTCGCCGACGCCCATCGCACGCAGCACATGGCTGGGCTCCAGGCTGGCCGACGTGCAGGCCGAACCCGACGACACGGCCAGGTCCTTGATACCCATGATCAGCGACTCGCCCTCGACGAACGCGAAGGACAGGTTCGAGTTGTTCGGCAGCCGGTGGTCCGGGTCGCCGTTCAGCTTGACGTGGCCGACCTCGGCGAAGACGCGCTTCTCGAAGTACTCGCGCAGCGCGAGCGTGTGCTCCTCGTCCTTCGCGCGCTCGAGGCGCGCGATCTCGCAGGCCTTGCCCAGACCGACGATGCCCGGCACGTTCAACGTGCCCGAGCGCATGCCGCGCTCGTGCCCGCCGCCGTCGATCTGCGCCGTCAGGCGCACGCGCGGGTTCTTGCGGCGTACGTAGAGCGCGCCGACGCCCTTCGGCCCGTACAGTTTGTGGCCCGTCAGGGACATCAGGTCGACGTGGTCGGCCTCGATGTCCACCGGGATCTTCCCGGCGGCCTGCGTGCCGTCGGTGAAGAACAGGACGTTCCTGGCATGACACAGCGCACCGATCTCGCGGATCGGGTTGACCGTGCCGACCTCGTTGTTGGCCCACATGATCGCCACGAGGACCGTGTCCGGCCGTAGCGCCTTCTCGACCGACTCGAGGGTGATTCGCCCGGTCTTGGTGGGCTGCAGGTAGGTGACCTCGAAGCCCTGCTTCTCCAGGTGCTTGCACGTGTCGAGCACGGCCTTGTGCTCGGTCAGGCTCGTGACGACGTGACGGCCCTTCTCGCCGTACATGTCGGCCACGCCCTTGAGCGCCAGGTTGATCGACTCCGTCGCGCCCGACGTGAACACGATCTCCTTCGGCGACGCGCCGATCAGGCTCGCGACCTGCGCGCGCGCCTTCTCGACCGCTTCCTCTGCCTTCCACCCGAACGGGTGGCTGCGGCTCGCGGCGTTGCCGAACTCCTCGGTGAAGTAGGGCATCATCGCCTCGAGCACCCGCGGGTCGAGCGGCGTCGTGGCCTGGTGGTCGAAGTAGATCGGGAGTTTCATGACGACTGTGCCGGCCGTGCGCCGGCGAACGGCGCGGGTTGGTCGTGGGAGGCCGCGACGTACGCGACCCGCTCGAACGGCAGGATCCGGTCGAGCTCGACGAAGGGCGTTTGCGATCGCAGCGACTCGAGCGTCGTACGCTCCATGAGGCGCCAGATGCCTTCGCGCAAGCGGTGCAGCGGCGAGCGGATCGGGCACACGGGCTCGACCTCGCAACTCCCGACGGCCGGGTCGGACGACTCGCAGACGGTCACGAGCGGCGCGCCTTCCAGCGCGACGACGACGTCGCCCAGCGTGATCTCGCGCGCACTGCGGGCCAGCACGTAGCCACCCGTCGCCCCGCGCTGGGATTCGACCAGGCCGGCGCGTCCCAGGTCCTTCAGCACCTCGGCCAGCAGGCGCCGCGGTAGGGGGTAGTGCTCCCCGATCTCGCGTACGCTCACGACCTGCCCAACCCGATCCGCGATGTGGATCAGGGCGATCAGGCCGTACTCGGTCCGCTTGGTGAGCTGCAACATGTGAATCCGCACCGGATTGGTGCTCTTTGGAGAGTCTAGGTGGGGCCTGGGGTCCTCGCCAAGGCCTATCGGGCGAAATCTCTCGTCAACGGGAGGGTTCCCGGAAAGGACGGCCTGACGCGCCCCGCCCCGGCCATGTGGGGTGTCCACGCGCTCGGGCTCGCGGTGCGGGCGCGCCGACACTCGGGCGGCGGGGGCAGGCGCATTCCAGCCCGTCCGCCGCCTCAAGCCGGCCCGCGCGCGCGTCGATCTAGGGTTCCAGATGGTCGACGGCACCGCGCCTCTGTGTTTCACCTGCGGTCTGCCGTCCGGCAGCACCCTCCCGTTCAACCGCCTGCCCAACGGACAGGTCTGCTCGGCCTGCCGAGACCGGCTCCTCGAGTCGATCGCGCCGGCCCTGCCGCACCGCCCCGACGAGCGCGTGCCCGAACTGGGCGCCGGGACCAGCGTCCATGAAGAGGTGCACGGCGAATCCGACTGGGACGGCCAGCCGCGCCCCTGGCCGCCGCCCGGCCTGGCTTCCTGACCCGGTCTGAGCTCAGTCCGCCCGCGACGCCGCCAGGTGAGTTTCGAGGACTTGCCTCAGGTCGTCCGGGACGAGCACCGGGCCGCGCGTGCGGTCGCGCAGGTCGATGCAGGCCAGCTCGACCATCACCGACGCGATTCGAGATCCGTCGGCCGGCCGGACGATCTCGGAATCGAAGCGCACCGAGGCGCCGCCGAGCTTGCCGACGCGCGTGTGGACCTCGAGCTCGTCCTCGTAGACCGCCGGGGCGCGGTAGCGGACCTCGAGCTTGCGCACCGGCAGGCCGATCCCGCGGCGCTCGAGCTCGGCGTAGGAGCAGCCCAGCTCGCGCATGAACGTGGTGCGGCTCTCCTCGACGTAGAGCGCGTAGTTGGCGTGGTGGACGACGCCCATCTGGTCGGTCTCGCCGTAGCGCACGCGCAGGCGCAGGACGTGGGGCGCGCTCATCGGGCGGAGCATCGCAGGCCATGCCGCGCGCCGCCAGCGTGGCGGCCGGACCCTCCGCGCTGGTAGAACCACGCGCCCATGGCGCCCGAGCCCGCAGCGGAAGGACGGGGCAACCCGAATGTCGCCGCGATCCTGACCTGGCTGATCCCGGGAGCAGGCCACGTCTATCTGGGCCGCCCCATCTTCGGGCTCGTCGCCTTCCTGGTCGTGAACGGGATCTTCCTGCTCGGCGTGCGCCTGTCGCAGGGCATGGCCTTCGAGTTCCTGCAGACGGACCTGCGCTCGCCGATCGCGCCGGTGCTGACGCCCGAGGTCGGCAACCTGTCGGCCGTCATCTGGCACATGCGCGAGTACGGGTTCGGGCCGCCGTTTCCGCGGCCGTGGCCGGCGAGCATCGACCTGGGCACGTGGCTCACGGCGTTCGCCGGACTTCTGAACGGTTGCCTGGCGTGCTGGGCGCACTTCGACGCGCGCGTGCCCAAGGGCATGCGGCCGCGGCGTCCGTCGCCCGGACTGCTGGTCCTGGCCGCCTGGATCGTGCCCGGGCTCGGTCACTGGCTGCAGGGGCGGCGCCTGCGCGGCGCGCTCGTGTTCGCCGTCGTCGCCGGTTTCGTCCTGCTCGGCACGTGGCTGGCGCAGGGCGCCAACCTCGATCGCGAGCGTCACTTCTACTACTGGAGCGGGCAGTTCCTGGCCGGCGCGCCGGCCTGGATCCTGGAGCTGCTGCACGGGCACGACCTCGTGCGCTCCGACATCCGCTACGTCGACGCGGGCCTCGCGTTCGCGGCGGTCGGGGGCCTGCTCAACATTTTGGCCTGGCTCGACGTGTACGGCGTCGCTGAGCGCGAGGCACTCGAGTCGCTCGTGCCCGAGGTCGAGCCGTCGGCGATGCCGGCAGGGGAAGGCGCGGCGTGAACGACATCGGCATCCACCTGCTGCTCTTCGCGGTGATCGGCGCCGGCATCATGACGATGGCGGCGTTCTACTCGGAGCCCGTCGATTCGCCCGCGCTGCGCAGCATCCCGCGGCGCCTCGTGGTCTTCGCGATCGGTTGCGGGATCCTGGCGGCGCTGATGATCCTGGCCGAGTACACGGTGGCCAGCGTGAATTGAGCTTCGGGTTCGGCGAGCTCGGTGGGGCCGAAAGGCCGATGGCTATGGCTGCTGGATGACCAGACGCAGCCCGGGGCTGGACGAGAGGCGGCCAGGTCCCTGGCAGTCAGCTTGGTTCACGAAGACGTACTGCACCGCGTACGTCGTCCCGGGAGTCAGCGCCGGGATCGGCAGCGACGACTCCACGTAGCCGAACTCGTCCGTGCGCACGGTCAGCATGCGCCAGCCCGCGCTGCGATCGACGTGGACGTCGGCGCCGCCGAACACGACTGGACTCGAGCGCGGGCGCCCCACGAGCAGGGCGCCGCGTGAATTCTGTGGTGCGCCGCTGCAGTAGAGACCGAAGTCCGACGCACTGGGTGTCGGCTTGCGCAGGGCTGCCGCACGGATCGCGCCATGGCACGCGGGCGTTCCGGGACCGATCTCGGTCACGCCGGCGACGTCGAGAGACATCGTGGTGACGAACGCGTCGCTGAACCCGCCGGCAAAATCGGGCTGGAACGAGCCTGGCGTCGTCGGCAGACCGCCGGGAGCGAGCACTTCGCCAACGACGGTGACGCGTCCGGCAGGGGTCTCGGCGATCTCATTCACGATGTTCTGGCCTGCCCCTCCCACATGCGTCAGGTGGAGGAAGCGGCGACCATACGGATCGAGCCTCGCGATCTGGAACTGCTGCCCAGGGCCATAGACCTCGTCGTAGGCTCCAGGTGTTCCGGGGAACATGGATCCAGCCCCTCCAATGATCGTGACGACGCCCGAGGCGTCCACAACCGGAGCCCCGAAGCCAACGACATAGGGAGACGTCGTCGTGAAGGTCGAGTAGATCAGCCGCGAGGCGTCGCTCGAAATCCGGCAGAGTACACCCGCCGCCCATGCGCCTTGTGTTGCAGGCGGTCCGGGGCAGATCGTCCCTGGAGTGGTAGGGAAGGACATCGAGTTGGTCTGGACGCCCACCGCGACCCCGCCGAACGAATCCAGGCTCAAGCCAAATACGATGTCCAATTCGCTGGGCTGCGATCCCCCGAGGAACGTGCTCCAGATCAGGTCCTGTGCGTCCGGGCTCAGGCGCGTCACAAACGCGTTCGTGAGAGTGAAGCCCGCCATCGTCGCCTGGAAAACACCAGGCGTGGTCGGGAACTGCCGCGAGTACGTCAAGCCCGCGAGAGTCACCGTTCCGTCGGGAGACAGCACGAAGTCCTGTACCGATGCCTGACTGCCGATCTGCCGGGCCCATGTGACGGCGGTACCCGAGGCGTTCAGCTCGAGGATGAATGCTCCGTTTGGATAAGGAAGAGTTTCTATGATCCCGAGGTGAGGCATGGTCGAGGGGAATTGGTCCCCGGCGAAAGAACCTGCGACCACGGTCGAGCCATCCGGCTTCGAGGCACAAGCCTGCGCTCTGCCCAAGCCATTCACCGCCTCGAGGATCGTGCCGAATTCGAGCTGGTCCCCGGATGGAGAGAACCGCAGGACGAACCCGCCTTCCTCGCCCGTGAAGTCGGAATCGTAGGCTCCGGCGGTCAGAGGGAAATTGTGAGACCTCGTATTTCCCACGACGACGCTGCGTCCCCAAGCGTCCGCCGAGACGTCGTTCCCGCGATTGTAGGTGCTTCCGCCGAAGACGGAGGAGAACACGGCTTGTCCGTCCAGACTGCGCAACTTCGTCAGGGTGCACCACTCTGAAGGAACGCCGCCGAGCGCAACGTGGAACGCGCCGGGCGTCACGGGGAAATCCAAGCCCCGGGTGGCGCCCAGAACGTGAACGTCGCCCTGTGAGTCGATCGCCGGTCGGATCGACCAATCCCTTGCTGAACCACCGACACTCGAGCCGAGGTACGTCGACCAGACGAGCTCGGGATCGACGACGAGTGGCAAGGATGGATCGAGGTCCGCCGCATGCAACAGGAGCTCACCGTTTCCGAGATCTACCCACGCGCACGAGACCGAGCGCCGGCTGGCGTCGCCGAGCGGTTGCCACGCAACGACAGGCATCTCCTGCAGGGACGCGGAGCCCAGGAGCAAGCCCACGCCACCGCTCGAGGCCTGAACATCGTCCGCGCCTAGCCACCTCGCACGAACCACGGACGGATCGACGCCGGGCGCGAGGACGAGGTCGTACTTGGGCCGACCTTCGTTGCCGTACAGCACGAGATCGACACCGGGGTAGACGTCCGCGTACTCGACGCGTGCGAACGCGCGGGCATTCCGCTGCCAGCGTGACGGGTCGTTGCCCAGGTAGTAGTGGTGAACGCCCGGAAGGGCATTCACTCCCCGCGGCTGCGGGATCGGGCCTGCTCCGGGGAAGACCAGGCGCACGTAGTGGCCTTCGCCGCTCGCCGAGACGGAGTGGAACCCCAAGCCCCCGCACTCCGCTCGCGCCATCACGCCGCCGACATCCGCCGCGAACTGCACGTCCGCGGGCCATTGACCGAGGTTCTCGATGAACCGGACGGAGCCATGCGCTCCGTCTCTTGCCCGCACGTCCTGCGCGGCGGACGCGCTCGAGACCAGCGCGATCACGCAACAAGAGAATGGAGCGGCAAACAACGAGCGGATGGGCATGGCAGCGCGGACGGAAAACGGGAAGCAAGGCGACGGAAACGAGCAGGTCCCCGGAACAAGCTTGACTTTTTTTTTGTGTGTGTGGCCACACTCGTGCCGGATTTCGGTGGAGGCCCTTCCCTGAGGCCGCCTGTCCGGCCTCAACCTTCGCCGGTTCCGCCTACAACCACGAGGATGGCGTCGCCATGCTTCACGTTCGCACGCCCATGCCTTCCTGCCGCCTTCGGGCGCTGGGACGCATGGTTCGGCTTCTTTCATTCGCCCTGGCCTTCTTCACGTCGCTGCTCGTGACCTCGGCCACGGGCCAGACTCCATCGACCGTCGGTTCCTGGACGGGGGTCCTGGACTGGAACTGCGATGCGCAGAACGCAGCCGGGGAGACAGACGTAAACAACGTAGACCCCGTCAGACTGCAGCACGGCGCTCTCATCCCACACGGACCCTACCGGGGATGCGTCCTGATGTGGGGTGAGTTCTCGGACCAGTCCCCATCAGACACGAACCGGACGTTCCTGTGGATGCCCTCGGATCCGACCCGCCTGTTCAACATCCCCAGCAGTGCGACCCCCTTCGGCCGCGACGTCGGGGGGATCTCGATGACGTGGGACGACGAGGGACAACTGGTCGTCGTGGGGGTGCCGGCCACCGCTGGCTCAATCGGCAACGAGACGTGGCGCTTCTTCCCGGCCGGCCTCCAGTTTCCGCCGATTGCGACCATTCCCGGCACTCCGTGCAATCAGGCTCAGACGCAAGCAGGGGGAACGCCCTGGCGCACCAACGCCGTGATGAACGTCAGCCGCTATCGAGCGACGTTGATCGCGTTGTGCAGGGGTCCGATCTTCGGCGCAGTTGCCAGCGGATCGACGTTCGTCCTGGGAGGATCGACGTCGTCCACGATCGACGATGGCCTCGAGTTCTGGCAAGCGCTCTCCCCTCGTTCATCGCCGGGGGGATCGGCCTGGAGCCAGACGTTCGTCTCGGGATTCGTGCCACCTCCGCATGCGGCACCCGCTCCCCCCATCGAGACGTACGCCGCGCAAGGCGGCCTGGTCGGACAGCCGACCCTGGTCCAGCACAAGACAACGCCGGCTGCGCTCCAGTTCGCCAACGCTGGAGTTGGCATGAACTCCTTCACGAAGAGCGTATTCGTCGCACACGACACGAACGTCGCGTACGGGGTTCAACCGAGCACGGCCATTCCCGGGCAGACATGGCTCGTTCGTCCGCGCTACGATGCGTCGCCAGCTACGTGGGAGATCTGGGACGGGCCGTTTGACAACGCAGACCGAAACCAAGGGGCTGCAATCCTGAGGCATGACCGGGTGGGAGCCTCGGGTTTCAATGGGACAAACCGCGTGATCTCAGTCGGTGGTACGACCTACGGGCCTCTCGGATGGTTCCTGAACACAACCATTTCCGAGTACGCCATTCAGATCGGGTTCGATCCCACTGTCGGCGGCTGGGCCCCCAAGCAGATTCCGGCCCCGGCGCCGGTACCGATCGGACGCCTCAACAACAGCGCGGTCGTGCTGCCGACGGGCGATGTCCTCGTCGTGGGAGGTGGCGTCTTCAACGGTAACCATACCCCTCTCCCGCCCGTCGCGCCCGTGTTCATCCCCCAGCTCGTGCGACCGGGGCCCGCGGGCTCACTGAGCTCTGCTTGGGGCGTGACGGACATGGCGTCTTCTCCTCCTCGGACGCTCACGACGCCCCCTGTCCCTCGACTCCGTGGGCATGCGGCCGTGCTCTTGCCGGACGGCAAGGTGCTCGTGGCAGGAGGCCAAAGCCCCGGTCTGCCCGATGAGTCCTTCACCGGTGAAGTCTTCTCACCTCCGTACCTGTTCCAGGGCTTCCGTCCCAGCATCATGAACGTGTCGGCAAGCGAGCTCGCTTTCGCTGCTGGGTTCACCGTCGACGTCAGTCGAGGGCCGAACGAGGTCATCGACGCCGTCGTGCTCCTGCGACCCGCCTCCACCGTCTTCGCGTTCGACACGAGTCAGCGGTACATCGAACTGAACTTCACCCCGTCTGACTACTCGCAGGCGACCGGGATCGAGATCCTGAACGTGAGTGCGCCACCGGAGGACCTGGGCCCTCCGGGGTACTACATGCTCTTCGTCGTGTCGCACCTCACTTCGGCACCGACCGTCCGTGTTCCTTCCGTTGCGCAATTCATCCGGCTGAAGTAGCCGCGACACAACGGTCGGCGAGCGCCTTCGCGGGCGCTCGCCTCACTGAGGAGCCCTTGAGCGGAGCATGATGTGTTCGCGGGGGCCGGCACAGGCCATGATCGGGCCCGCTCGGCACGGGTTACGTCACGCACCGGTAGAGCCCGCCTGGACCGCGCGCGATGCGCCCTTGCATCTCGAGCTCCACGATCGCCGCCAGCACCTCGAGCGCGGGACGCTGCACGCGCTCGGCCAGCTCGCTCGCGTCGCGCGTCTCGCCCTGCAGCGCGAGCAGGATCGCGCGCGCGATCTCGGGCAGCTCGGCGCGCGCGTCGGCTTCCGACCGCGCCGGGGGAGCCGAGTCCATCCCCAGGACTTCCCGCACGATCTCGTCCGGCGCTTCGACGAGCGCGGCGCCCTCGCGCAGCAGGCGGTGCGTCCCGCGCGAGAGCGGATGGTCGACGCGGCCCGGCAGCGCCCACACCTGACGGCCCTGGTCCGCGGCCCAGCGCGCCGTGATCAGCGAGCCCGACGCGGCCGCTGCCTCGATCACGACCACGCCGTGGCACAGCCCGGAGATCACGCGGTTGCGCAACGGGAAGTGGTGGGGGCGGGGATCGGTGCCGGGCTGGAACTCGCTCAACAGGAGCCCCTCGATCGCCATGCGGCGCGCGATCTCGCCGTCGGGCCAGGGTCGGTCCACCCCGCTGCCGAGCACGCCGATCGTCGCGCCGCCGGCGTCGAGCGCGGCGCGGTGCGCGGCCTGGTCGATCCCGCGCGCCATGCCGGAGACGACGACGATGCCCGCCGCGGCCAGCTCGCGACCGAAGCGCGCCGCCTGGGCCTCGCCATAGGGGCTCGGCCCGCGCGTGCCGACGATCGCGACGCGCGGGCGCTCCGCGAGGAGCTCTTCGCGCCCGCGGGCCCACAGGCGTTCGGGCACCCCCTCGATGTTGGTCAGGCCGCTGGGCCAGGACGGGGATCCCGGTTCGAGGCACAGGATTCCGCTGCGGGGCTCCACACCCCGAAGACCGTACGGGGGCCGTACCGGTTGCAGACGAGATCGGAAAAATCGCGCAGCCTGGTCGTCGTAACCTGTCTTCAACCCCAGCGGGCTTCGCGCGGTTCCTGGGAGGGCGGCCTGCCCGCGAGCCACCCCATCCATCCCATCCGCGCACGAACCCAACCATGAACGCAACCCTCGCACGGATCCTGCCCACCACCGCGGCGGCGCTCGTCGCCGCCTTTCTGTTCCCGGCCTGCATCATCAACGTGGACTCGCACAGCGAGCGATCGGGGCGCTACGTCAGCGCCTCGACGCTGCAGCAGGTCGAGCCCGGGCGAACGCAGTCCTACGTGCTCGCGCTCCTGGGCGAACCGACCTCGCGCACGAAGATCGACGACGGCACCGAGATCTGGAAGTGGGCCTACACCGAGACGAAGCGCAGCGAAGGCAGCCTGATCTTCGTCTTCTCGGGTGACGACACGGAGCGCATCGAGGGCGCGGCGTACGTCGAGTTCAAGGACGGAGTCGTGCAGAAGACCTGGCAGGATTGAGAGGCCGAGACTCCCAGGTTGCGAGCGCGGGCCCCACGTGGGGCCCGCCTCCGTTCGCGCGCTACTTGTCCTTGTCGCCGCGTTCGCGGCGCTTGCCGGGACCGTCCGCCGCTTCCGTGCCGGGCTTCGCCCAGTAGCGCTGCCAGCGGCGCGCGAGCTCGGGCGGCTCCGTGGCCGGCTCGGGCGCGACCTTCAGCTTGCCCTTGTTCTCGCGGTACCACTGCAGCCACAGCTCGCGCGCGCCGCGCTGGTCGGTGCCCGTCAGCGACCAGAGCGCCAGCCGGAAGCTGGGCATGAACGGCTCGATCTTGTGCGGGCCCGCGATCTCCATCAGGTCGACGACCACCTTGACCGCCTCGTTCGTGCGGATGCGCGCGAGGCCCAGGATCTTCGCCTCGAGCACCAGGGCGTCGGGCGTGGACCACGGGTTCTCGGTCAGGAGATCGATCGAGCTCGGGCTGCCGTGCTGCCCGACCGCACGGATCAGGGTGGCGTAGACGGTCAGGTCGTCCTTCGCGGCCTTCTGCCGCGCGCGCGCCTGCAGGGCGTCGAGCGACTTCTTGTGCGTGTTGAAGCGTAGCGCCTCGATCGCGGCCTTCTGCACGGCGACGTCGCGGTCGTCGAGGCCCTTGGCGATGTGCGCGACGACGTCCGCGTCGGCCAGGTCGGCACCGCCCTCGATCGCGCGGATTCGCGGCCCGGCCTCAGGCTTGGCGAACGCGTCCTTGAGCTCCGTCACGGCCGCTTTCACCCGCTCCGGCGCAGGGCGCGGTTCCTCGGCGGGGGGCGACAACGTCAAGAGAAGAGGGGCGAGCAGGGCGAGGATCATGTCGGGTCCTGGAACCGATGAGGGTCGCGGCGGTTCCGCGAGCCGCGTATCCACCTCACATCGGCGCCGAGCGGGCGTCAGAACGAGCGGAGGCCGCCCGAAAGCGGCCTCCGTACGATCGATTCGAAGTCTCTCGCGCCGCGGAGCGGCGCCACCAGGATGAGAGAGGCCGTACGATCGACTCCTTCTCGGCCTCGCCCGCGGAGCGGCGCCACCAGGATGAGAGAGGCCGTACGATCGACTCCTTCTCGGCCTCGCGCCGCGGAGCGGCGCCACCAGGATGAGAGAGGCCGTACGATCGACTCCTTCTCGGCCTCGCCCGCGGAGCGGCGCCACCAGGATGAGAGAGGCCGTACGATCGACTCCTTCTCGGCCTCGCCCGCGGAGCGGCGCCACCAGGATGAGAGAGGCCGTACGATCGATTCCTTCTCGGCCTCGCCCGCGGAGCGGCGCCACCAGGATCGGAGAGGCCGTACGATCGTTTCCTTCTCGGCCTCTCAGGTCGCGGGTACGGTCTCGGACGGCTTCGTCTCCGCGGGATTGGCCTGCGTGAAGACGAGGTTGGCCCCGTCCTCGGCCACGCGGACCTCGATCGAGTCCGCCAGCGCGGCACCCGTGCGCAGCAGGTGCTCGGCCAGCGGGTCCTCGACGAAGCGCTCGATCGCGCGGCGCAGCGGCCGGGCACCGTAGTCCTCGCTGTACCCCTTCGTGATCAGGAACTCGATCGCCTTCTGGTCCATCTGGAGAGTCACACCCTTGTCGGCCAGGCGCTTGCGCACCTCGTCGAGCTGCAGGTGCACGATGCGCGCCAGGTCGGCGCTCGTCAGCGGGTTGAAGACCACCAGCTCGTCGACGCGGTTCAGGAACTCGGGGCGGAAGTAGCGCTCCACCTCGATCATGACGTCGGCCTTCATGCGCGTGCGCTTCTCTTCGTCGCTCAGCTTCGTGGCTTGGCTCAGGCGGTCGAAGCCGAGCTTCGCGCCCGACTTCATCTGCTGCGAGCCCAGGTTGCTCGTCATCAGGAGCACGACGTTGCGGAAGTCGACGTGGCGGCCGAACGAGTCGGTCAACCGGCCTTCCTCCATGATCTGGAGGAGCATGTTGAACACGTCCGGGTGCGCCTTCTCGATCTCGTCGAGCAGCACGACCGAGTACGGACGGCGGCGCACCTTCTCGGTGAGCTGACCGCCTTCCTCGTAGCCGACGTAGCCCGGCGGAGCGCCGACGAGCCGGGAGGCGTTGTGCTTCTCCATGTACTCGCTCATGTCGATCGCGAGGAGCGCGTCCTCGCTGCCGAACATGAACTTGGCGAGCTGCTTGGCCAGGAACGTCTTCCCGACACCCGAGGGGCCCAGGAAGATGAACGAGCCCATTGGCCGCTTCGGGTCCTTCAGGCCCGAGCGCGAGCGCCGCACGGCGCGCGCGATGGCCTTGACCGCGTCGTTCTGGTTGATGACGACGTTGCCCATCTCCTCCTCCATCTTGAGGAGACGCTCGGCCTCGGCGCGCTCGAGCCGCGTCAGCGGCACGCCGGTCATCTTGGAGACGGTCTCGGCGATCACCTCGGCCGTGACCTCGCCGACCTGCTCCTTGTCGGCCTGCTCCGCGCGCCAGCGCGTCTGCATCTCCTCGCGCTTCTTCTTGAGCTGGTAGGCCTGGTCGCGCAGCTTCGCGGCCTTCTCGAAATCCTGGGCGCTGACCGCCTCGTCCTTCGCGCGTTCGAGGCGCTCGATCTCCGTGGAGACGTCGCGCAGATCCGGCGGGGCGACCATGGCCTTGATGCGCACGCGCGCACCAGCCTCGTCGATGACGTCGATGGCCTTGTCCGGCAGGAAGCGGTTGTTGATGTAGCGGGTCGCCAGCTCGACGGCCGTGTCGAGCGCGTCGTCCGTGTAGCGGACGCGGTGGTGCGCCTCGTACTTGTCGCGCAGCCCCTTCAGGATCTCGATCGTCTCGGCCGGGCTCGGGGGCTCGACGCTGACGGCCTGGAAGCGGCGCTCGAGCGCGCCGTCCTTCTCGATGTGCTTCCTGTATTCGTCCAGCGTCGTCGCGCCGATGCACTGGATCTCACCGCGCGAAAGCGCCGGCTTGAGCACGTTGGACGCGTCGATCGCGCCCTCGGCACCGCCCGCGCCGACGAGCGTGTGCAACTCGTCGATGAACAGCACGACGTCGCGCACGCGGCGCACCTCGGTCATGACGGCCTTGATGCGCTCCTCGAACTGGCCGCGGTACTTCGTGCCCGCCACCATGAGCGCCAGGTCGAGCACGACGATGCGCTTGTTGCGCAGGATGTCGGGCACGCGGTTCTCGATGATCTGCGTGGCCAGGCCTTCGACGATCGCCGTCTTGCCGACGCCCGGCTCGCCCAGCAGCACGGGGTTGTTCTTCGTGCGCCGCGAGAGGATCTGGATCACGCGCTCGATCTCGTTGGCGCGGCCGATGACGACGTCGAGCTTGCCTTCGCGCGCCAGCTCGGTCAGGTCGCGGCCGAAGCTGTCGAGGGCCGGCGTCTTGCTCTTGCCCTGCGCTGGGCCCTGTCCCGGAGCCTTCTCCGTGCCTTCGGCCTGGCCGCTCTCCTCTTCCTCCTCGTCGTTGGACTCGGCGCCCAGGAAGTCGAGGACCTCCTCGCGCACGTCCTCGAGCTTCACGCCGAGGTTCAGGAGGACCTGGGCCGCGATGCCCTCGTTCTCCTTGATCAGGCCCAGCAGCAGGTGCTCGGTCCCGATGTAGTTGTGCCCCAGGTTCGTGGCCTCCTCCATGGAGAGCTCGAGCACCTTCTTGGCGCGCGGCGTGAAGGGCAGGTTGCCCATCGTCACCATCGAGGGACCGGTCTTGACGATCTTCTCGACCTCGCTGCGGATCTTGGTCAGGTCGATCCCCATGTTCTTGAGGACGTTGGCGGCGACTCCGCTGCCTTCCTGAACGAGGCCGAGCAGGATGTGCTCCGTGCCGAGGTACTCGTGGTTGAACCGCTGAGCCTCCTGTCGGGCGAGGTTCATCACCTTCTTGGCGCGGTCCGTGAAGCGGTCGAACATGGTGTCTCCGGGGCCCGTGCGCGATGAGGGACGACCAGGGGCGACGAGCCGACGCCCTGGTGCGACGATGGTAGCTAACCTGGGCCTTTCGGCCTTCAAGAGCCTGCGGGTGTAGGCACGAAACGCCTGCGATCGTCAGCGAGTTCCAGCGGAGGTGTCGCGGCGTGCGGACGGTGGCGGAAGGATGTGGATCCCGCCGCGCCGGGCTCGTGGGCCGGGCTCGTGAGCCGGGCTCGTGTACGACTGGTGCGCGGCCGCGTGGGCCTGCGCGCGTCCGACCGGTCAACCTTTTCGCGGTTCCTCGAGTTGCTTCAGCTCGTCGCGCAAGCGCGCCGCGCTCTCGTAGGCTTCTTCCTTGATCGCGACTTCGAGCTTCTGGCGCAGGTCGACGAGGCGGCGTTCGCGATCCCGATCGACGTGTGCGTCCGATTCCTCGGCCTCGACCGTCGCGTCCGCCGTCGCTGCGCCGGCCGCATCCGCGCCGGGCAGGCGCCCGACGTGCTGGCGCGCGCCGTGCACGCGCTCGAAGAGCTCGCCCAGGTGCGCGGCGAACGCCTCGTAGCAGCGCGGGCAACCCAGACGGCCCTTGCGACGGAACTCCTCGAGCTGCAGCCCGCAGCCCGGGCACGTCGGACCGCCCTTGCGGCGCGTCTGCTTGGCCGTGATCTGGAGCAGCTTCCAGATGTCGAGCTGCTGCTTCTGGAGCGCCGGCGCGTGGGGCAGGTCGAGCGTCTGGGCGCAGACCTCGCACAGGTGCTGCTCGGTCACCTGCTGCTCGCCGACGGCGGGAGCGGCTCCCGACTCCTGCGACGCGCCCGCCTCCGCCACAGGGGCGGCGGGGGGGGCGATCTCCGTCACGTGGACGGTCGCAGCGTTCTTGAGGCACTTCTGGCAGATCATCGTCGCGCGGGCCGTCGAAGGGGGCCGCCGGAATCCCAGGTCTAGCCCCGCCGGCCCGCCTTGTCGAGACGCAGCCCGGTCGCGGCGGGTTCCGACTCCCGCAGACCCTCCACGGCTTTTCGGAAGGCGCGGGCACGCTCCTGGAAGTTCAGGAACTGGTCGTAGCTGGCGCAGGCCGGGGAAAAAAGGACCTCCGCCCCCGCTTCCAGGCGCTGGAAGGCCTCGCCGACGGCCTCCTCGACCGTGGTGACCGCGTGGGCCTCGATCCCGGCGCCGTGGAACGCGCCCGCCAGGAACGCGCCGTCCTTGCCGAAGCCGATCACCCTCCGCACGCGCCCGCGGGCGGCGTCCAGAAGCTCCTCGAGGGGCAGGAGCTTGTGCTTCCCGCCGACGAGCAGCGTGAATCCAGGCTCGAGCGAGCCCAGGACGCCCATCGTGGAGTCCGGTGTGGTCGAGACCCCGTTGTCCCAGACGCGATGGCCCTGCACGAGGCCCAGGTCCTGCATCCGGTGCGGCAGGGCCGTCAGGCCGGGCAGCGCGCTCGCCAGACGCTGCGGATCGGCACCCAGGAGGCGCGCCAGGCCCAGCGCCAGCAGCGTGTTCTCGCGCTGGAAGCGGCCCGGCATGCGCAGGTCGTCCGCGCGCCCCAGCGGCTCCTGGTCGAGCCGGAAGACGCCCTCGCGGACGTTGAGGCCGCGGTCGGACGGGCGCGTGGGGAACGCGTCGACGCGACGGACGCCGGGCTCGCTCCAGCCGGCGATTCGTGCGTCCTCGGCCGACAGCACCGCGCATCCGCGGCTCGCTGCTGCCAGATCCAGGATGCGGCGCTTCGCGGCGGCATAGGCCTCGATCGTGCCGTGCCGGTCGAGGTGGTCGGCCAGGACGTTCGTCACGCACACGGCCTCGACGCGCGGCTCGCTCGCGCCATCGATCGGCCGATCCGTGCCGAGCGCCTCGAGCTGGTACGACGAGAGCTCGAGCACGACGGTCTCGTCCGCGCGCATCGATTCGGCCGACTCGATCAGGGAGCGACCGATGTTCCCGCCCAGGTGCGCGGCCTGGCCGTCGGCCACGAGCAGCTGGTGCAGCGTGTTGCACGTCGAGCTCTTGCCCTGCGTGCCCGTCACGGCCGCGATGCGCGCCGGGCACAGGGCCAGGAACAGCGCCGTCTCGCTCGTCACCGGCACGCCCGCTGCGCGGGCGGACGCGAGCCACGCGCTGGACGGCGGCACGGCCGGGTTCGCCACCACGAGATCGGCGTGCGTGAAGTCCTCGAGGCAGTGTTCGCCCAGCACGAAGCGCGCGTCGACTCCCTCCAGCTCCGCCAAAGCCGGCGCGAGCTGGGCCGCCGTGCGCAGGTCGGTCACGGTGACGCGCGCGCCGCGACCGGCCAGGAACCGCGCGACGGCCGCGCCGCCGCCGAAGAGGCCGAGGCCCATGACCGTCACGTTCTGGCCGGCGAATTCGGGGGCTCTGGTCACGTCACTCCGGTGGCGGGGCGGG
>Ga0163150_10004158_pt1 | contig 19607 bp, 17 predicted proteins | sample OliLakLV19P2IB_FD_148628 | JGI IMG/M metagenome (GOLD analysis project Ga0163150, IMG submission 148628) | Freshwater microbial mat bacterial communities from Lake Vanda, McMurdo Dry Valleys, Antarctica - Oligotrophic Lake LV.19.P2.IB | ecosystem: Environmental > Aquatic > Freshwater > Lake >...
TTCATCTCGCAGATGCTCGAACATTGGCCCGAAGAGCCGGACCGGCAGCGATACGGTTCCTTTGCGACCGTCGTCGAATTCAAACTCCAGCGTGTACGCGGGGTAAGCGATGACAGTTTTTACCTTGTACATTTTCTACTCCAACGGAACTCGACTCCAATTCTCTCGCAGTTCCCCACGATGAAGTTCGGCCCAGTCAATGACAATCTCCCGGGCGCTCCTCGGAAGTAATCGTAAGCCTCTCGATCCCGATCTGAGCTTCGAATTCTTCGTATATTGAGTGGAAGTGGGGCGGCGGGTGACTACCCCAACGCCGCTAGTCCCATCGCCCGCCGGACCACGTTAAACCCTTCACGCGTTTTCTGTTCGACAACCTTGATACCCTGCTCGCGTTTGCGCTGCGCAGCCGCGTAATCGCGATGGACGGCCATCAAAGCATCGCCCATCTGCGCCGGTGTCGCCGACGCCAAATGAAACGCCCATTTCCCCAAGCCAATATCGCTGAACATTTGTGCCTTTTTCCCGAACGCCCATTCGAAACAATGTAGACAGGGCAGGCCGTTTGCCAAGGCCATGATGTTCCCGTGCGGCTCCATATTGAACATGGTCCGCGACGCCAGGAATACGCTTAATGCTTCGTCGGGCAGCCAAAACGTTTCGCGCAACTTCAAATACGGCTTCACGTCGGCCGGCATGGGGTCGATCAATTGCTCCTTGCCGAGTATGATTTCACGGTCGTCCTCCGGCGCGATCAGAATGGGCAGCTTAGTCTCGCGGACCCAGCGGATCAGCACTTCGCGCATCTTTTGGACATACTCCGGGCCGCGCTCGCGAACGCCGGGACGGTCCAGGACGGCGTAATGAATTATCGCCACCAGGAACTTGCCGCGTTCCAGGCCGGCGGCTTTCAGGTAGGCATCCGCCGCCGCGTCATTGCGCTGGCGGTACTGAAACGCAATGTCGGGCGCGAAGGCGATATGCGGGCCCTGAATGCCAGCGTCCTTCAAGATACCAATGGAAATCGAGTCTCGCGTAAAGAGGAACTTGGCGTCGGACAGGACGCGGCGCAAGACGATGGGGCTTGGCGGGGCGAAAGTATCGAACGTCTGGGCCCAAGTGCCATAGGGTTTGCCTGAATTATTCGCCAGATAAAATGGCATAACGGAGCCGATGGTCTTCTCCCAATCGTGGGCGCCATGCAGACCGTAGTTGATCACCATTCCCGAGTTATAAAGGAACAGGTCGGTCTGTTCGAAAGCCGATCGCAAATGAGACGGCGTGGGTTTACCGCCGTCGACTAGACGGCCATCAAGGAACTTCGCTTGCGGGTAATCGCGCCGAATGAGCTTCCGTCCGGACTCATCGATATTCGACGCCCAGCAAGTAACGTCGGCTTCGGGGATGAATTTCGCGAGCGCCCCCAGCATGGCCGGCGTGAAGCAGACGTCGCCGATATTGCGCATCTGCCAGCCGGTGCGGAGCAGGATTTTCTTGCGCGAAGAACTCTGGGCCAACAGCGGAGCCGGAGCAGCGGCGAGGAAGGTTCGACGTTTCATTATTCGGGGAGTTTGATTTCCAGGCCGCGCTCGGAGTTGAACCGCTTGCTCGATTCGCGGTCCAGGTTCGTCAACAACACGCTGTCCTGCTTGTGATCCGGCTGCACGAAGTGGAGCTTCTCGCCTTCGGCCCAGAAGGCCACCGATTGCCGCAACGTTCCGTCCTTCAAGGCAATGAGAAACACTTTGGGCGCGTTTGGCGTGAAGTTCTCGTACGGTTTGCTGATGTTGGAATATTCGCGAAGAACGGGCTTGGCCACTTCCGGCGTATAGTCCGGATTCATCACGAGAATTGGCGCGGGCGCGGGAGCCACGTTTTGTTGATTCACGAAGACAAATGGCGTTGGCTGTATTTGCGGCTGCGGTTGCGGGTACCAGCCGCCGCCGCCAAACCACCCGCCAATAACAGGTATCGGCCGTACGCCGGGGCGCTGAGGCATGGGCCGGCCAGCGATGCTGCCGCTCAAATTCGTAATGTGATTTTCTATGGCCGGTAACTGGAGGTGGGGCATGCCCGTCGAATGCTGGGGAAACTTGGGCTGCCCGCTAAGGGTGACAACAGCCAGACTAGTGATGCCGAGAAGAGTTCGAAGCAAAGTGGTACCTCTGCCTATGAGACTAGTGGTTTAACCATTCGGTTGCAACCGGGATTTATAATGAGTCATGCTGGAAACTCGCCATTCCGTTTGCGCGCTCGACTGCCCCGACGCCTGCGGGCTGCTGGTGCAGGTGGAAGATGGCCGGGGAACGAAACTGCGCGGAAATCCCGAGCATCCGGTGACGCGCGGGTTTCTGTGCGCAAAAGTCACGAAGTATCTGGAGCGGGAGTATTCACCCGGCCGTTTGTTGTATCCAATGAAGCGCGCCGGCGCCAAGGGCGAAGGGAAATTTACTCGTATTGCTTGGGATGAGGCGCTGGACACGATCGCGGCCCGCCTGAAGCGAGTGGCGCAGGAGTGGGGGCCGGAGGCGGTTCTCCCGTACAGCTACGCCGGGTCAATGGGCCTGCTGAACGCCAACGGCATGGACCGGCGATTCTTCCACCGGATCGGCGCGTCGCGGCTGGACCGGACGATCTGCGCGAGTGCCGGAACGGCCGGGCTGATGAAGACGCAGGGATTTCGTTATGGCGTGGCGCCGGAGGATTTCGTCCACTCACGGCTGATCATTGCCTGGGGCGCCAACGTGCTCGCGACCAACGTCCATCTCTGGCCGTTTATCGTGGAAGCGCGGCGGGCCGGGGCGAAGTTCATCGTCATCGACCCCCACCGGAACAAGACGGCCGCCGCCGCCGACCGGCACCTGTTCATAAACCCCGGTTCCGATAAGGCTTTGGCGCTGGGCCTGCTGCACGTCATATTTCGCGATGGACTGGAAGACCCCGATTATCTATCGAAGTATGCCAGCGGCGCGGATGAGTTGCGGGGGCTGGTCCGCGATTACACGCCGTCGCGAGTGGCGGCATGGACCGGGATTGACGCGGAGACCATCGAAACACTGGCGCGCGAATATGCGCTTACGCGGCCGTCGGTGATCCGGCTGAACTACGGCGTGCAGCGCAACCCCAATGGCGGTACGGCGGTGCAGGCGATCGCGATGCTGCCGGTGGTCACCGGCGCGTGGCGCGAGCTGGGCGGGGGCCTGCAACTATCTACTTCGCAGGCTTTCGCACTGGACCGGCCGGCGCTGGAGATGCCGGAACTGCAACAGCGCTCGCCGCTGGGCCGGGAAGCGCGGCTGGTGAATATGTCGCAGCTTGGCGCCGCGTTGACAGAGCTTGCCTCGCCGCCGGTGAAGGCGATGGTTGTCTACTGTTCCAATCCCGCCGCGGTCGCGCCCGATCAGACGCGTGTCCATGCCGGCATGGCGCGGGAGGATTTATTCACCGTGGTCCTGGAACAGTTCCAGAACGATACGGCCGATTTTGCCGACATCCTGCTGCCTTCAACGACATTCCTGGAACACACCGACTTATACACCGCCTACGGCCATTACTTCCTGCAACTGGCGCGGCCGGCACTACCCTCTCCCGGCGAAACCAAGAGTAACTTCGAAGTGTTCCAGTTACTCGCCCGGCGGATGGGTCTTGAGGACGAGTGCCTCTATGAAACCGAAGATGAGATGATTCGGACCCTGCTGGCGAGCGGCCATTCGCACTTGAAAGGCATTACGCTGGAACGGCTGGAGGCGGAGCATCATGTTCGCCTCAATATTCCGTCTCCCTATCTGCCATTCGCCGAGGGCGGGTTTGGCGGTCCGGAGGGGAAGGCGCAGTTGGGTACGGAGGGGCTGGCTTATGTGCCGCCGCCGGAGTCGCGGCTGGGTGATGAGAATCGGGAGTATCCGCTGGAACTGATCTCGCCCAAGGCGCATGATTCGATGAATTCGACGTTTGGATATCAACCGGCGCTGGACGCGGAAACGGGGGTGGCGTGGCTGAATGCGGTGGACGCGGCGACGCGGGGGATCGCCAGCGGCGACGCGGTGCGGCTGTTCAACGGCCGCGGCGAGGTCTTCGCGCGGGCGGCGGTGGATGGAAAAACCGCGCCGGGCGTGGTGGCGGTACCGGCCGTTCGCTGGCCGAAACGTAGCGCTGGACGAGCCGGTTTGAATACACTGATAACGGACCGTTTGACCGATTTGGGCGGCGGCGCCACATTCTATAGTTGTCTGATCCAGGTGGAACGATGCGCAAATTGACGATGGCGGTGGCGGTCATGGTCGCGATGGCGGGATGCAAGAAAGACCCCCAAACCGTGCGGTACTTGGAGGAAGGCGCGTCGCAGTTATCGAGCGCCGTGAACACCGGCGATCCGCGCGCGGCAATCCAATTGCTGCGCGGTTTTCATGACATTGAGAACAACGCCTGGCGCTGGACCGGCCCGAAGTTCTCCGTAGCCCTGCGGCCTCCGAAAGTGATTCCTACGGAAGGCGCTAAGTTTTATATGGACTATGCGGTGGCGGAGTTGTTCGTGCAAAAGATCCCGAGTGCGACGCTGACGATCACGGTCAACGGCAAGCCGCTGGAACCGGAAGTCATCGCCAAGGCCGGTAACTTTAAGCTGGAACGGATGGTGCCGCCGGCGATGTTGCAGGGGGATCTGGCGACGTTTGACTTTGCGCTGGACAAGTTTCTGGGGGCCGGCGAGGTGGATCAGCGGGAGTTGGGATTGATTGTGAGCGGAGTGGGCCTGCGGGCCGCCAAGCCCGCCGCGCCGCCCGCCAAATGAGAGGACGCTTGGCCGGGTTTATCCTGGCGGCCGGATTGTGTTTAGCGCTGTATTGGCCGGGGTTGAACATATGGTTCGCCATGGATGATTTCGCGTGGCTGGGTCTGCGCGCGTCGATTAATACGTGGCCGGATTTGATTTCGACGCTATTCTCTCCGATGGCGCAGGGCACGATCCGGCCGTTGTCGGAACGGCTGTATTTCCTCACGTTGGAGGGGTTATTTGGGCTTGAGGCGTTGCCATTTCGCATCGTCGCTTTTACTGTGCAACTGTTGAACATCTGGCTGGTGTTGCGCCTGGTGGAAAGGATGACAGGCTCGCGCGCCGGCGGCGTGGCGGCCGCCATGTTATGGATCGTCAATAGCGCATTGGCGTTCGCGCTATCGTGGTCCAGCGCGTTTAACCAGATTCTGTGGCCATGCTTCCTGCTGGCTGGATGCCATGCGCGTTGGAGTTGGCTGATAACCGGAAGCCGGCGAGCGCGATGGGCGGAGTGGGCCTTCTTCATTTTGGGCTTTGGAGCGTTGGAACTCCAGGTGGTTTATCCCGCCATCGCGGGCGCCATGACGCTGCTTTACCGGCGCGAGCGGTGGAAGGATTTGCCGCCGCTGTTTGCCGTGGCCGCGGTGTACGCGGTGTTCAATCGATGGATAGCGCAGCCCCAGACGAGCCCGGTATATACACTTCACTGGGATGGCAGCTTATGGACGACGTTAGGCACTTACTTACGCATGGCGACGGGCATGTGGCAGCCGGACTTACCGCGGGATCCCGAGGCGTGGTGGCTGGCCGCGGAGTGTCTGGTGGCATTCGGATTAGCGGCGGGGCTAGTTGGAATGATATGGCGGCGGGAGCGGATCGCGGTGTTTGGATTGCTCTGGTTTTTCGCAACACTGGCGCCGATTCTGCCGCTTAAGAATCACATCTCCGATTACTATTTAACCGTGCCGGTTCTGGGCTTGGCGATGGTGGCGGCTACAGCCGCCGTTCGTCATCCGTTCTGGGCGATCCTGCCGGTGTTGGTCTATGGAGTAGGCAGCGGAATTGTAGCTCGCCGGGCCATCGAGTATAGATATAACCTGGCGGAGACAGGCCATGCGCTAATCGCGGGCGTGCAGGAAGCGGCGCGGCTGCATCCCGGTAAGTTGATTCTGTTGACGGCGGTAAGTTCGGAACAGTATTGGGGCGCTATCAACGATAACCCCTTCCGATTGATACCTGGGTTGCGAGTGTATCTGGCGCCGGGCGCGGATGAGAATATTGAGAAACATCCCGACCTGGGGGATCCGGCGCGATTCGTGTTAGCCGGACCGGCGGCGCGGGCGGCGTTGGAAGACGGACAGGCTGTGGTTTACTCGCCTGCTGGCGGCAAGTTACGGAATGTGACCGCATTATGGCGGGATCTGGCGCGACAGCGGTGGAGCGGCGAGTTATCGCCGATGTTAGATGCCGGGCAATCGCTGTTGACGGGGCAATTGGACGACGGGTGGCATCCGCTGGAACCGGGATTCCGGTGGGCGGCGGGGCGTGCGGGGTTACGGCTGGGGGCGCCGGGAGAGGCGCGGGAATTGTCGGTCGAGGCATTTCGCGGACCCGAAGAAGGGAAGCGAGGACCGGTAACATTGATTGTCATGCTGAACGGTGCCCAGGCGGGCCGATGGGTTATCGCAAAGGAGAACAGTTCATTGGCTGTATCGACGGCGCTGCCGGCATCGCTGGACCGGACGAAACCGGTAGTCGTGGAACTGTTAATCAGCCCAGTCCTGCGGGAAGAGGGTCCCGGTGGGCGCCAGTTGGGACTGGCTTTCGGAAAGATCGGTTTCCGGTAAGCCGAGTCGCGACCGTGAGGGAGCGTCTCCCCCCTACTTCTGCGGCTTCTCCCGCTTCACATTCTTCGGCAGCGTCAACTGCACGTCGGCATCCTTCAACAACGGATTCACCTTCACATCCGTGTAAGTCGATTGAATAAAATCGCCCGACGGCTGCCAGAACTTCTGTTGGATCGGATTGCCGTCAGTCAGCGGAATCCAAACCTCCACCAGTCTTAAATGCTCCTTCACGCCGGCCGTCTTCGGCCGCAGTTCCACCCGCGTCGCCTGCCGTCCGTCAATCGTGTCCGTCCCCGTCACCACCATGTCGTAGCTCTTCGCAAGGTCCTTCACCGGCGTGCCAAAACCCAGCAGCAGGAACTGGTCCACCAGCCTCCCATACTGGCTCAAGTCATATTCCTGCACCGTGTTGATCTTCGGCAAAAACACTTCGTACTTCTTCCGCGACAACGCCACCGATCGCTCGTCCGGCTTCTCAATCTCCATCCGCACCCGCATGTCGCCCGGCTTCAATTTCTTAATCATGAACGTTCCCGTTTCGCTCGACGTGTCCTTGATCACCGCGGTGTATCCGGTCTTTTTCACCCGCGCCGTCAGCGCCTGGAACGCCGCGGCCGACTTATCCATCCGGGCCTGTACCGCGCCTAGCGTTTCCGCCGCCGGAACAACGGCCGCCGTCAGCGCGAGTACTGCGATCAGTGTTCTCATCTTATTCTCTTGGATGCCGCGCCCGCCCGCCCGGTTACTTCACCAGCTTCGTATAGGCCATGAAGCCCTTAATGTCCTTCTCAGTATCGTAAATCGGCGTCAGCCGGTATAACTGCAATTTCTTGCCGTCTCGTTTCTCCAGCATCCTCGCCGCTTTCTGAAAGCGCTCCGCCTCAATGGTCTCAATCAACAGCTTCGGCTCCAGATAGAACACTTCCACGCCCGGCGAATCGGTGGGCAGCAGCACGATGCTTTGTGCCTTTGGCTGGTCGCGGAACAACTCGCGCGGCATCAGAAATATGAACGCCAGGATCGCCACCACAATCACATCGTATTGCCACGACGCCCGCGGAAAGTCCCAGAAAATTACTCGTTTCAAAACACTAGTCACAATACATCCAGTCTAGCGAACCGTCGCCGAAATCTCGCCCACGCCTTCCACTCGACCGCCCACAACGTCGCCCTGCTTTATCCGCGCGCCCTTAGGGCAGCCCGTGGAAATGATGTCGCCCGGGTGCAGTGTCTGGTAGTCGCTGTGGAACCGTACCAGTTCCAGCGGCCTCGTCTTCATGTTCCGCACGAAGTCCCGCGAGAACACTTCCCCGTTCCGTTCCGTGATCACTTCCAGCGCGTCCACATCCGCGATCTCATCTTTTGTCACAATCACCGGTCCGAAACTGAAAAACGTGTCGAAACTCTTCGCCCGCGTCAAGTATCGCGGATTCTTCACCAGTACATCCAGCGCCGTCAAATCCAACGTCACCGTATAGCCGAAAATCGCGTCCAGCGCGGCCTCGTGGTCGTTCAGGTAGTGCGACTTTTTCCCGATGATAACGGCCAATTCGCCCTCGGCGTCCACATCGTTCGTAATGTGCGCAGGCGGCAGAATGATTTCGCCTCCGGGTCGAGTCATGCACGACGCCGGCTTCATGAATGATCCCGGTTCGTCCGGCTGGACGGCATTAATGTCCACCGCGTGAGAATGATAATTCAACCCGATGCACCATATCTTCGGCGGTACTGGATACGGCAGCAATGGCAGGACTTGGGAGAAGGGAATTGCCGTCATCCCTTCCGCCGCCCGCAGCGGTTCCAAATCGCCAGATTCGATGATCCCGAGCACCGAGTCCGGCGCTTTCGAACCGGTATACAAATTAACAGCCGGAACCGGCACCACGCCCGTCGCGGTCACCACGCCCGCGTGTACTTCGCCATGAAATTCATACCGCATCAGTTTCATAAAGTCCTTGTAATGTCCACTAAATCGCTTAGCAATCCGTACGCCGTCTGCGCCACGCCCGGCTCGATGGAAATCGTTCCCACCGTGCCCATCAAGTCCGTATGCAGCAGCAGCACATTCGTAGTGCCCCGCGCCGCCGCCAACGGATCCGTCCGCGGCAGCCGCTCCGGCCGTACCCGCATCCGCACTCGTCCATCAGTCAACGTCTCCGCCCGGCTGATCAACACGTACACCTCGCCCGCCTCGTGCGCCCCGAGCACCTCTTCGGCCGTCAGCGAGCCGATCCCCTCCCGCTCCACATCCTGCGGCTGCACGCCCGCGTCCATCAGCACATTCGCCAGCGCCGCTGTCTTCACGGCGGAGTCCCAACCGTCCACATCGTCTGACGGATCGGCTTCCGTAATTCCAAGTTCCCGCGCCTCCGCCACGCCTTCGGCGAATGTTCGTTCCTGTGCCATCGCCTGCAGAATAATCTTCGTGGTGCTATTCAACGCCCCGCTGAAACCAAGGATCCGCACGCCCGGCAAACAGTTCCGCACCATGTTAAAGACAGGCGCTCCATCCATTACTGTTGACTCATACCGGAACTGCACGCCCCGCGCCGCCGCCTCCGCCCGCAGCGCGCTGAAAGCATGAGCCAGTGGCCCTTTGTTCGCTGTCACCACATGCATTCCTCTCGCGAACGCATCACGGATATGCGTCAGCGCCGGTTCACCCGTTTCCGGTTCCAGTGAAGACAACTCCACCAAAACTTCTGCTTGGGCCTTATCGAGAAACTCCCCCACGCTCCCCGCTGCCGGCCCGAACTCCAACGGCGTTCCATACGCTGTCCCATGCCGCAGCGTATGCGCCCCCGCAATTCGAAACGGAAACCGCTTCCGCTGCTCGGTGATCAACGAAACAAACGCCTGGGCCACGCTGCCATACCCGATCAGCGCGACCCGCATAGCGCCCGTTCCAACCGGTTAAAACTCCAGTTTCTCCAACATCGCATTGAGTTCCGATTCTAACGCGGATTTCTTCGTCCGTTGTTCCGCCGTCTGATCGCGCAGAGTGATGATCTGCTGCTCTCGCCCCGCCAGATCCCGCGCATACCGCTGCACCACTTCCTGCTGCCCCGCAATCGAGTTCAAACTGGAGATGTTTTGCCGCAGCCGGTCCTGATCGGTTGATAGCGATTGAATCCGTTGTTCCGCTCCGCGAATGGCGCGGTCGGCCTCCGTCACCAACCGCTTTTGTTCCGCAATTCGCCCCAATTGCTGCTTGCCTGAAACGGAAATCCCGCGATTTACGGCGATGGCAGTGATCGCGTCCGGCGTCATGGAAGATACCGACATGAACTCATCGTGAACGTAGTCCTCCTTCACCGCGAACGTCTCGCTCGACGCCGGTTTCAACGCCACACTAAACCGCTGCATTGTCGCCGTCGTCTCTACTGGTTTCTGATTCAGCAGCTTATATCCGGACCGCAGCGGATGCTCAATCACCAGCGTCTTTGCCCGGTTATCGATGTTCTTGATCGTGTAAGTCGTCGTCTCTTCCACGCCCGTCTTGGCGATCAAAGAACCGAGTGTCGCCTTAAACTCCAGATACCGCTGATTCCCGGAATCGATATTCGTCGTCACCCGCGTGCCCAAATCAATGCCGTAGCTGATCAGCCGCTTGTCACCGGTCTTTACCGTCTCCACCAGCGCCTCGCCCGCGTACGCGTTCGAATCGAAAACAGTGATCGGCCCGCCGTCGAGCGTTTTGCCCGTATTGTTCGACAACTCCGCCGCTGTCCGCGGATTCTGGCTCGAGCGGTCCGAATAAATCAACAGTTTCCGCGCGTCGATCGGCTGCTGCAAAAACGGCAGCATCGCCGACTGATTCCGCCGCACCGTCACCGGCTGGCCAAAGGCATACTCAAACAACTCGCCCAACTCGCGCCCTTCTGTTTGAACGGCGACGCTGCTCATCCGCTCCATCAGGGGTTCTGCCGCCATATCCGCCGCCATTGCCCTTGCCGAACTGGGCCCCGCCATCATCTTGGGAGACGGCGGCGCCGCAGCGGGCATGGCGCCACCCACCGCGCCAGAATACAAAATCGGCGCCGCCGCTTCTTCCTCCGGCAACTCGGCGAACGGCCGCGTGATGAACTTCGGATCATACAACCGGCTCTGAAATGAAATTGGCTTTCCCGAGACGAGCGAAAGCGAAATCTTCGTCCAATCGTCATTCGTCGTGTTGTCGATAATCGCCCAGCCTTCCAGCATCGGCTGCGGCGAATTCCGGAAGATCAACCGGTACGAAGACTTCCAAATCGGCGTGGGAATTAAATACGAGACCGCCACCTTCCGCCCTTTCGCGTCGGTCGAGTCGATATAGACGCTCCGCTGCTCCCTCGTCCTCGAGCCCGCCAACGCCCCCAAATAGTCCCGCAACTGCCGCTGTAATACGCCATCGGACAACTTGAGCGAAGTCACCGACGACAAGTCGACCGTCTTCAACTCATTCGCGTCCGTCAGAATTACCACTAAATCTCTTTGCGGCTGCTGCTCGGTTGCCGGAACGGCGCGCCCGCTGACAATGGACCCGGCGATCTTCTGTCCCCCCGATTCCATCTCAACCCCCGCGCCCTTAAATTGATCCAGGAACTGCGCCAGCGGCACCTGCGCTCCCACTGTAAATGAATATTCGCCCAGCCGCCGGTCCAGCGGCGTTGACGAGTCATAACGTAACCCGCTCACCTTCCCCCCGCCCGTCTCCTCCACAGTCAGCGACTTCAAGACGTCGTTCATTTCTGACGCCTTGAAATCCAGCCGCGCCGACTCCCCGCTTGCTAAATCCCCACTCCGCTCAAAATAGCCGACGCCATGCTTATAAAGCACCACGCGCTTCACCGGCAATTCAGCCGCCATTAATGACGATACCGCCAACACCGCCGGTACAATTTTCTGGTTCATAGGGTCTCCTTCAATTGTAGATGCCGCATCGGGCGTTTCCCTTTCAGTCGATTCCGCCATTCCCACTCTCCCGTCTCTTGATAATGACGCGTTTTCCACGGCGGCGGCATACCGCATCGCTTCGGCGGGCCGTCCGCGAATCTCGTCTGTTAATCTGGTAGTGCATGGTTAAAGTAGTTCGAAGTTCGCGCCGATAAAATACATGGAGGCTTATCGTTGCTCGTTACGAAAATTGTGATCCTTTTCCTTCTGCTGGTCCTCCTCACTCCCGCGTATCCGCAAAGCACCGGAGTCCTCGGCGGGTTCGGCGGCGGGGGATCGGCGTACGACGGACCGGCCATTTTAGGCCGCGGCGGCCCGGCCTCCGGCATGCGCGGCACCGAAGCCGTCCCCATCCATGTGCAGGCTTCTATTAATGGCACCTACGACTCCAACATCCTTGGTTTTTCCGTGGATGCGAACGGGAACTTCAATCAGGCGTCCAGCCCCGGACTTACGGCCTTCATCGGCGTCTCCGGCCGTAAGGCTTGGCGCCGCAGCTTCCTGGGTTTGGATTATTCCGGCGACTACAACCATTTCGTTCGTCAATCTTTCTTTAACGGCACGAACCATCAATTGAACTTGGCCGTCGGCAGACAATTTGGGCAGAGATTGCAACTTGTTAGCCAGGTTGGCGCCGGAACTTCCAATCGCTTCATTGGCGGTCAATCTGTTTTTCAAGCGAGCGAGATTGAATTTCTTGCCGCGCCTACGGCCGAACTCTTTGATTCCCGAAGCTATTTCATAGGTAACTCGACCAGCGCCACGTATTTCCTTAGTCGTCGCCAGTCGATCCGCGTCTCCGGCAACGCGTTCAGCATCCGCAGGCGCGCCCGCTCCCTCGTCGATATGCAGTCTTACGGCGCTTCCGCCGATTTTGTCCGCCGGGTGAATCGCGCCACGAGTGTGGGCGTTAGTTATTCCTTCAGTCATTTTGACTTCACGAAAGTCTTCGGAGAGTCCGACATTAACACGATCGGCACCCACGTAAGCCGCAGAATCGGCCGTGATTTGCAGCTTGCTGTAAGTTTGACCGGTACCCAACAGTCTACTGTCGGCGTTCGCTCCATCGCCCTCGATCCGGTTCTGGCCGCGCTCCTCGGCCGCGGTGCCGGTGCTGAGGTTTTCGAGTCGAATAATCTACTCTACGGTTATTCGGTCGGCGCCGTTAGACGTCTGCGCCGCTCCAATGCCTCCATCACCGCGGAGCGCGGCATCATCCCAGGCAACGGCTTCTTTCTCACCTCCATCAATCGCTCCGTCAGTGCCGGTTTAAGTCACAACTTAAGCCGGGAAATGTCTTTCGGCGGCATCTTCGGCTACAACCGTCTCTCCAGCCTTGGTTTCGCCTCTGGCGACTTCAAGGGATGGACCGGCGGCGCCAACTTCACTTACAAACTAACCGAAAGCTTAGGCGTGAACGCGCAGTACGATTGGCGTACTTTCGACTTGCAACAAACAACCTTTGGCCGCACAGGTTATCGCGCTACCCTTGGTCTCACTTACTTTCCGCAGCGCGGGCCCGCCGGCCTATTCTAGTTTCCGGTATCGCCAATGGCTGCGCTCCGAATTCTCCTTCTCGAAGACGAGGCTCCGCTTCTGGCGCTGCTTACCCGCCATCTGGAGCGGTCCGGTCACTCCGTAGTCGCCGCACTCTCCGCCGAATCGGCCCTCCTATCGTTGGAGACGGTCGACTGGCAGCCGCAAATGCTGATCGCCGATGAAACGCTCGCCGGATTGCCGGGTTCCGCCCTCGCCGCCTCGCTTCTTGCTCGTTTCCCCCGCTTGGTCTGCCTCCTGTGCAGCGGCTATCCGTTATCGATCGATGCCCTCCCGGACAGTATCCGTTCCCGAACGGCTATCCTGCAAAAACCATTCATGCCAGACATGCTGGAACGCGCGATTATCGACCTGCTTGCCTCCAACCCTAGCGCCCGCGTGCCGTAATTTGCTCCAAATTTTATCCCCCCAACTCCTTTTCAAACAGCACTGTCCCCGCCATATCCCGAAGCCGCACCGTCATTTCCCCCGCTCCGCTAATCTCCCCTTCCCCAAAAAACTGCAACCCCGCCGCTGGTCCAATTCCACCTTGTCCGGGCCCCGGATGTTTCTGATAAACCACCTGCGGCCCGAACGTATTGTCCAACACCCCAGGTCCGAATGACCCCGCGTTCAGCGGCCCGCTCACAAACTCCCAAAACGGCGAAAAGTCCGTAAATTGCGCCTTGGAAGGATCATAGTAATGCGCCGCCGTGTAATGCACATCGGCCGTCAGCCAAACCACATTCTTCACCGCCCGAATGCCTTTCAATAACCGCGACAATTCCAACTCCCGCCCCAGCGCCGGCCCATTCCCGTTAGCCGCGGCCTCAAACATCGATCGCCCGCTAATATCGCGCCCATCGGCCACCAACAACCCCAACGGCATATCGGACGCAATCGCCTTCCACCGCGCCTTGCTCGCCCGCAGCCCATCTAACAGCCATCCCATCTGCGGCGCGCCCAGAAAATCCGTGTCGCTTCCCTCCCGCTCCTGCCGGTTGTAAGTGTTCGGCCCCCGGTACGACCGCATGTCGATAACAAAGACATCCAGCAACGGTCCATACGGAATATGGCGGTAAATACGCTCCGTCTCCAACGAATGATACCGGATCGGCGCATACTCCAGAAACGCCCGCTTCCCGCGCGCGGCTAACAATGCGACACTCTTCTCCGCGTACTTCGCGTCACCGGTCAATGACTTTGACGCATTGTAGTTATTCAAGACTTCATGGTCGTCCCATTGCCAGATCTGCGGCACTTCCGCTTGAAACTTGCGCAAATTAGCATCCATCAGGTTATATTTATAAGCCCCGCGAAACTCCGCTAATGTCTCCGCTACCTTCGATTTCTCTTCCGTAACTAAGTTCTTCCAAATCGAACCATCCGCCAGTTTAACCTCGGAAACAATAGGCCCATCCGCGTAAATCGTATCTCCCGAATGAATGAAAAAATCCGGCCGGAGCTTCCGTATCGTGTCATAAATCTTCATCCCGCCAAACGCCGGATTGATCCCCCAACCCTGCCCCACTGTATCTCCAGACCAGCAAAACCGCACCGGTCGCGTCCCCGCCGGCGCCGGCCGGAAAATTCCCCCCTCGGCAGCCGAATCCGCCCCGCCCAATCCCAAATCCCGGAACACTACTTCGTACTCAATCTCCGCCCCCGGACTCCAGCCCCCAATATCCACGCGGCCGGTAAAGTCGGTGACGTCTAAACAGTGCGGCCCCATCACCTCCGTCCACGACGCGCCCGTCCGCTGTTCCCTCCATCGAACGATCATTCGGGCCGGTCGATCCGCCCGGCTCCATATCAACGCCCGCGACGCTGTGACGTCCCCCGCCGCCACGCCCTGTCCCAGCACCGGCCGCCGTCCCTTAACCACAAAAGGAGCCGCCTGTAATAACCGCCGCCGCGACCAATCCATGAATAACTATCCTCTCCGCCGCAATTCAACCACACCTAACTTAAATCCCACCGCTCCGTACGGGCTATCCGTCGAGGCAATCTCTAACTTCCCGCACGCCCAAACAGAGAAAATCAACTCCACTTTCGCCGGCCGTCCCGTCGACATCGCCGCGTAAACAATCTGGTTCGCCGGCGGCGCTGGAGTATGCACGCACGCCCCCGCCGTCGGCACCAGCAAGAATTCATTCACTTCCTGAAATCCATCGTCCAACGGGACCATATAACCGGCGATCTTCACATTTGTCCCCGCGATCGCTTCGAGCAGCGGCGACGCCTGCCCCGTCCGCGTGTCCAACCCCCGCAGCACGTTCCACTCCACCTCCGCGTAGATGTCCCGTTCACTCGCAGCCGCGGGTTCCAACGGCGCCGCCGTCGCCTTTGGCCTTGCTACATGCACCGTTTCCGGCACCCTCTCCACCGGAACCATGCGCTGTCCGCACGATCCCAATACAAGCCCGATTGAACTGAGCCAATCTCTTCGTCGCATCGCTCTATTTCTACTCTACCCTTCTGCCGATGAATGCACGTGACGATGAATCGCTCGGCCTGCCCACCGCTCCCGGTACCTTCCTCGCCGATCCTTCTCTCAACCTCGGTGACAATCCGAATGACCCCACATCGTTAAACGTACTTTTCCATTCCCGCGAATCCGCCCGCCGCGAGGCGATTCGCTGCGGCAAATCCCAACCACAGCAGCCGAACCCGTCCACTCCGCCACCATTAAAAACCTGCCGCCCGGCGAGAAGTTCCGCTACGAAGACCTTCGCGATAACGAACCCATCTTTCACGCCACCGCCCCAGGCCCGGCAAGCCCCCGGCCAGTCCTTCCATTGCGGCACTTTCCCCGACGCCTACGCTTGGTTCGACTCCCGGAAGCAGCCCAAAAACGGACCCGGCAACATCTTCTCTTTTACCTCGGCAACACCCGCGGAACCATGCTCGGCGGCAACCGTCACGCCGATCTCCGCGCACCCGCAATTCGCGATTGGCTCGACGCCGACCTGAAAAACGCCACTTCGAAGCGGCGTCTCGTCGCCTTCCACGGCCACCCCTTATCCTCCGGCGCCCATCACGCCGCCGAGCAATCGACTCGCTGGCTCTGCGATCTATTTCAACGCCACAACGTCGATCTCGTCTTCTCGGGCCACGACCATAACTACCAGCGCACGCACCCCCTGGTCTTTACGAATCTAGCCGTTGGCCCAGGCCTATTCGTCATTGGGACCGTGGAAAACCACAAAAAACGACGCCCCTACATCAACAGACCTACACAGACATCGCCAAAAACACCCACAGCCCCTCTATCCTCGAAGTCGACGGAGCCAGTCTAAGGTTTTGTCAAATCGACGAGAATGGCCGTGAAATCGACGCGCTGCGCCTGACAAAATAGAAAACCGCTATCTTCCGGAACCTAGTAGTTCCGGACGATAGCGGTCAACTTGAAAACGCCTTACTTCCCTGTGAATAGCACTGACGCCTTGTCCTTCGCGGTAACCCCTAACGAATCGGTTACCGTCAACTCGAACTCGTAAGTTCCAAACCCTCCCTGCAGTTGCACCTCGGGCTTCACCGTTGTAGGGAAACTCAACGACGCAACTCCCTGCGTTACCGTCCAAAGGTAAGTCAGAGGCTTCCCATCCGAAGCCGTCGAACCGCTGCCATCCAGCGTCACGATATTCACCGGGGAGACCGCGTTCTTGGGATTAGCGACTGCCTTTGTTCCCGCACCCGCTCCAGGATCCGTTCCAGGCGCCGGACACGAGATAATAAACGGCGCTATAGCCGCGCTGATCTCGGCGACGCTCTTGGCCATGTCGAACGCGGCAGGGAACGGAATCGCTTCAGTCACCAGATTAAGGAACGCGGCATGACGCGCCTCCACCGTGGCGATCGACGCTCCCGCCGTCAACAACGCCGGAGTCGTCAAATACTGAACAGCCCCGTCGTACGCCATCACCCCTGTGTTCTCCAGAATCGCGGCGAGCATCAGGAACTCAGTCACGTTGGCGTACTGAAATGTGTAAGTACATGCGGCAACCGGGATGCCCCCAAGGCCGCGAATCGCCGCTTGCAGCGCCCCCACGTGCGCCACTTCGTGGTCGCGAATCGCTCGCAGATTATCCAACACTTTTCCTGTCAGCCGGGAGCCAATGCTCATAGCGAACGGAGCGTTCGTGAAATCGGCCGCCGTGTACCGCGGCACGCCCTGCACGTAGAAGGCGGCCTCTAAGTGTTCCAATCCGAGTGCGAATTGCAGTACTTGCAACTCGGTTGGCGGCGCCGCCGCCGTCTGCGCGTTAAGAAGCCGCGGAGCTAGCGTCGCCGCAATCGCCCCGGACGCCGCCGTCACCGCCGTCTTCGTTAGAAATCCACGGCGCGACGTTGCCTGCTGGGTAAGTATATTGTTAGCATTCATGATATTTTTCTCCTCGCCGATTCGCCTACGCCGGACAAGCCGCCAGGAATGGAGCCGCAATCACAAGGATCTCCGCCATCGTCTTCGTCGGATCGAAGGCGTCCGGCGCCGCCAGATTTCCGCTCAGCACGTTGAAGTACGCCGCGTGCCGCGCTTCAACCGTGGCGATTGTGGCCGCCGCGGTCCGCAACCGGGGACTGCGGATCATGCCCAGCGCGCCGTCGTATGCCATCACCCCGGTGTTCTCCAGCGTCCGCGCCGTATTCAGAAAGGAATCGACCGTCGAGAAGTCGAAGTTGTATCTGCATGGCGCGACCGGTGTCGCGCCAAAACTCCGCAGCAGGCTCTGGAGTGTCCGCACATGCGAATTCTCATGGCTCCGGACCAAGGACAGGTAGGCGTAAAGTTCGCCGCTGGCAGCCTCTCCCAAGTCGACCGCAAACATCCCCTTGGCGATGTCGAGATTGCTGAACTGGCGCAGACCTTGGTTGTAAAAGGCCGCTTCCAAATGCTCCAAGGTCAGTGCGTAATTCAGTATATCGATGTCGCTGGGATCTGTGGCTTGCGCCTGCAGTAATCCCGCTCCCAACACCCCCGCTCCAATAATCGCTACCGTTCGCGCCACTGGCGGAATAGTCTCGGGTGGTGCTTTTTCCAGCATCTTCTGTGTTTCAGGCATTTCGCGAATTCCTCTTTCCAATGGTCGATCCTCCCCCGCGGCGAATTGCCCGGCTGAGGACTGACAAATCAGCTTTTAGATATGCCGCTAGAACGTTGTGTTAAATAATGTGATCTATGTAACACCGCCATATCCTCCGTTTCCATTGGCCTGTGTCTAACTAACCCATCCGCGTGTTCCCGCCGTAAGCAAACGCAATCACTTAAATATGGCCCATCGTCTGCTCTAACGAAGCCGTCCGCCCGCCGTCCCTCTTTTTCCCCGAGAACCAAAATAATGTCCTACCGTCTTTTGCTCGGAGTCGCGGCATACGTACTCGCGTTGACTTACTCGGAAATCGCTAACTACTTCGACACCGACGACATGATGAACTTATACGGCGCCTGGCACCGCTTCCCGGACCAGGTTCGTCCCGCTGGCGCCTTGTTCTACCGGGCCATCTTCGCCATCGCCGGTTTCAATCCGCTGCCTTTTCATCTGGCCGCATATGCGCTGATCCTATGCAACCTCGCCCTGCTCGCGCGGCTTCTCACCCGCTTCTCTCCCAGCCCCGCCGCGGCGCTTTTCTTCGGTTGCTTCCAAGGGTCCATGTGGATGATTTATGCCAGCACCGGCATGATCTACGACGTTCTTTGCGCAACGTTTCTCTATGCTGCGCTGCTCATTGCTATTGAACGCCCGACATGGTGGCCGGCCATCGCCGTCCTCCACATCGGCGCCGTCGGCGCTAAGGAACTCGGGGTAGCACTTCCAGTCCTGCTGGTTCTCTACAGCGCCTATCACCAACGTGTCCCTACGCCGACGCTAGTCGCCACCACCGCGGTATCGGTCGTCTTCGCCGCCCAAAGGCTGCTTCTCCCCGGTCCGCTCACCGGACTCGCCGCCTACACCCCCGAATTCACCCTCACCAGAATCTTCGAAAACATCACCGTCTATACCACCATGCTTTTCTCCCATGTCATCCCGTTCACCAGCCTCAGCGCCATTCTCTTCTGGCTCGGCCTCTTCGCCATCGCCCGCGCCATTCGCTCACGTCCCATGGCCTTCGGCCTGCTTTTTTTCTGGCTCGCCATGTCGCCCATGTTGCTCGCCACTCCGCGCCATGCCGGTTATGTTTTCTACATGCCCTTCCTGGGCCTCGCCATCGCCGCCGGCGCTGTCTACAACGTCTCTCTCCGCAAATTCCGGGTGCCCAAAGCCGTGGTCTTCGGGCTGCTCGTCGTGTCCTTGCATCTGTATCAGAAACGCGTAACTTTCAGACGCGGCGAAACCCCCTCCGGCCACGCCGAAATCCGCCAACTCGCCCAAATCAAACTCCCCCTCCAACAGGGCCAGCGCGTCCTTCTCATTAACAGCCCCGGCCTGCCCTATTCCTGGCTCGGCATCTTTACCCTAACCCTCACTCACCGCGTCCGTGACCTCACGGTCGACGAATTCCTTCGCGTTCCTGACCCCATG
>Ga0163150_10004160_pt1 | contig 19592 bp, 16 predicted proteins | sample OliLakLV19P2IB_FD_148628 | JGI IMG/M metagenome (GOLD analysis project Ga0163150, IMG submission 148628) | Freshwater microbial mat bacterial communities from Lake Vanda, McMurdo Dry Valleys, Antarctica - Oligotrophic Lake LV.19.P2.IB | ecosystem: Environmental > Aquatic > Freshwater > Lake >...
GGCACGCCCTCTCCGGCCTGTAACCGACTGCAACTGCATCCGTGCGTGAGGCGGGGTGGGGAGCAGCAGGAGGTGAACGATCAGTCCGTAGGATAACGAACGCGATTCGGCCTGAAAGCTGGCGAGCGCACGAAGAAGCGGCCTCCTGCCGCTTCGCAAATGTCCAATCTCCAGATTCCGGTTTTCGCCGACATGACGAAGAGTTTTTGCGGGAGGATACAGTATGCAATTCCGTCGCATCATTCGCAGTTTCCTGGTCGTCTTGATACCACTATTCGTGGTTCATGTGTCTGCGAAGGAGGTTGTGAAGATGGGTGCTGGTTTGGGCCTCCCCTTCAGTCCAGCAGTGAAAGCGAGCAATTTTGTTTATGTCTCGGGCGCGCTGGCCGCGGACGAAAAGGGCCGGGTCGTTCCTGGAACGATTCAAGAGCAGACCAAACGCGTCTTGAACCACCTCGGCACCGTCCTGAAGGCGTCGGGCTCGCGGTTAGAGAATGTGGCGTCAGTCAGTGTCTACCTTAGAAACGCAGCGGACTTCGCGGCAATGAACGAAGTCTATCGAGAATTTTGGCCGAACGATCCTCCTACACGCACCACCGTAGTCACCGATTTGGTTCTGCCCGAAGCGTTGGTCGAAATTGCGATGGTCGCGATCAAGGACGGGGCTGAGCGGCGGGTAATTCATCCTGCAGGTTGGAACCAGTCTCCGAATTACAGCTATGGCATTCAGTCGGGCGACACGCTGTTCCTGGCCGGCCTCGTGGCTCGCAACATGAAGGACAACTCCGTTGTGACCGGCGACATTGGACTTCAAACTCAGACGGTTCTCAGCAACGCTGGCGAGATCTTGAAAGCCGCCGGCATGACCCACGCTGACGTGGCCAGCTCTCGTGTTTTCATTACCGACGCAGCCAGGTTTCAGGACATGAACGCCGCCTACCGGCCGTTTTTCCCGAAGGATCCGCCGGCCCGCGCCACCGTGAAGGCCGCCTTGATGAACCCCAGCTTTCAGGTGGAGATTACCCTCCTGGCGGTGAAGAGTTCCGATCGTGAAGCGATTAACCCGCCGGGCGCCGACGGAAAACCTGCGCGGCCCAGCCCCAACTACAGTTCAGGAATTCGCGTCGGCAATCGGCTGTATGTCGCGGGAATGGTGGGCAGTACCGAAAGCAACAAAGGAGACATGAAGGCGCAGACGCGCGAGTCGCTCAACAATATCAGCCGGACCATCAAAGCCGCCGGCTTTGACTGGAGTCAGGTGGTGGAAGGTATCGTTTATGTCACCGATGTGCGACAGTTCTCCGCGATGAACGAAGCTTATCGAGAAACCTTCACCAAGGATTTTCCCGCGCGGACGACCGTGGGCATCGAAATTGTCATCCCCGATCCGCTCGTGGAGATCATGTTAACGGCTGTGAAGTAGGAAGGAGTCAACTTTCAAGTGGTCAGCAAGTCAGTGGCGCCAAGAGTTGACTGCTGATCAGAGATGACTGAAACCACAGTTCCTCGAACAAGGGATAGAAGGCTTGAGATGAGAACTTTCACCGAAGCGACCCCGGTCGCCGAGTGCCCGGGGGTTTGCCATCCACGCTTTCGGCCCCTGTCACGACAACCCCCTGAAGGCTATGCGACCGCTGTCGCTTCGCCTTCTTTTCCCCCTGTGTTAAGGGGGGAATATCAGAGGAGACTCTATGTCAAACCGAAGAACGTTTCTTCAGATGCTTTCCGGCCTGCCAATCTTGAACGGACTGGCTGCGAGCGCTCTGGCTGCGCCTGCCAAGCGCGATTTCTTGAAAGAGCTGGGTGTGCGTCCGATCATCAACGGCGCGGGTGTTTACACGATGATGACCGGCTCGCTCATGAATCCGGAAGCGGTGCGGGCCATTGAGGCCATGTCGCACCACTTCGTTCGGTTGGACGAACTTCACGACGCCGTGGGCCAGCGTATCGCCAAGCTGCTGGGGTGCGAAGCTGCCATGGTGCCGTCGGGCGCGGCGGCAGGCCTCACGCTCGCGACGGCTGCTTGCCTGACGGGAACGAATCCCGAGTTTATTCTGCGTCTGCCCGACACGACCGGTATGAAGAACGAAGTGATTATCCAGAAAAGTCACCGCTTCCCCTACGATCACTCGGTCAGAAACTGCGGCGTGCGCCTGGTTGAAGTCATTAGTACCGAGGAACTGGAACGAGCCATCACTCCTCGCACCGCCATGCTGCTGTTTCTGAACAAGAGCGATCCGCTCGGCCAGATCAAGGCGGCCGAGTTCATTCACCTCGGCAAGAAACACGGCATCCCAACCTTGAACGACGCGGCAGCCGACGTTCCCCCGGTGGAGAATCTCTTCAAGTACCTCAAGATGGGATTTGACCTGGTGGCGTTTTCCGGTGGCAAAGGACTACTGGGTCCTCAAAGCGCCGGGCTATTGCTCGGACGCAAAGACCTGATTCAGGCGGCCCGCCTGAACACGGCGCCCAATAGTGATTCGCTCGGCCGAGGCTTGAAGGTCAACAAAGAAGAGATCGTAGCCATGTGGGTGGCACTGGAGCACTACCTGAAGCGTGACCACCAGAAGGACTGGCGCGAGTGGGAGGAACGTGTCCGGGTGATGTCGTCTGGCCTGGCCACCGCACGAGGCGTCAGCACGGAGAAATTTGTTCCCGACATCGCCAACCAGGTGCCGCACCTGCGGATTCGCTGGGACCCAGGTGTGGTCAGGATCTCGCACGCCGAAGCCCTGCGCCAGCTGCGGGAAGGAGAACCCTCCATCGAGCCGGTTCCCGCTTCGTATGTGAAGGACACTCTGGAATTCGCCACTTGGATGTTTCAACCGGGCGAAGCCGAAGCCGTCACCCGTAGACTGAAGGAGATATTGAAGGCCTAATGCCACATGAACCGTGTTCATCCGAGCGTCGCTGAACGCAACGACGGGTGTGAAGTTCGAAAACATTGAAAAAAACTGAGCTGAATTGAATTTATTTGGCGGCCTTGTTACTTCAAGTTATGGACAAACAGCACCTTTCAAAGACATTGCTGCAAAGAGCTTTGTCTTGGAAAGTGCTTTTACAGGCTTGTTAAGCATGTGCCTGGGCGTTCACTTTATTCCGGGAAAATAGTTTGACAGTGTGAGACCTAGCCACTATAGAAGAGGCTGTCATTGAGTTGTGGAGATCGCGTCATGCCCGAATTTATCGTTGCTCCAAAATACAAACAGCTTTTCAACGAGTATGATCTCAGCGTCATCAAGGCTGACCATTATGTTTCCGAGCGGGAAGACCTCCGCCTTTACCGCAACACCTTCCTGGACCGCATTAAGCAGCGCTATCCGAATCGCCGTTGGTTGCTGCCCCCAGTACTCGAGACCATTTCAAAGATCGAGGGTCTCAGCGATGCTGAGTTTTCCGAATTGATGAAGACGTTTCGCTACGCCTGAGTCAGCCCGTAATACTATTTCGTGGCGGGAATCAAACGCGGCCTCGTCCTGGGGACACACGTCATAGCTGTTGGCCTCACCTTAATCGCCGAAAGGCAAGCGCACTCCCTCCTGGCCCAAGTCATCAGCCTGAGCTGTTCTTCGCCAGTCAGAAAGCCAAGTTACACCAATTGTCGGCAATGGATGTGGCCTGCCCGGGCGAGAGCTTTAAGCCAAGATTTAATCTTTAAGATTTTGCGAAAAAGCCTCTAGAATGGCGCAGAACGTCAAATGAAGGCTTTGCAAGCCAGCCCGAGGGTTTCCCAGATGAGTTTACGTGTAGCCCCGAAAGCTCGCATCTTCAGGTTCAGCCACGTGGTTCTTCTCGCCGGCCTGCTGCGAGTGAGTGCCATAGCTTCCTACTTTGAAGGCCGCCCCACGCCTCCAAAATCGGAGTGGCTGGTGGAAGCCGGCTGGCTGAACGAGCACTTGAAAGATCGTGTCATCATTGCCGACACGCGCACGGAACAACAATACATACAGGGACACATCCCGGGGGCGGTCTGGCTGGACATCTCCGGTCTGGGTGCGCGAACCTCGGAATCGGTGCTGCCGCTCCTGCACCAAGAACTGGCCGTCAAGTTCAGCATTCTTGGTATTACGGGCGCTGAGCAGGTTGTCTTTTATGACGAGAGCATGGGGACGAAGGCGCCCAAGGCGCTGTGGTTCCTGAGTTATGCGGGTTACCGCTGGGGCCGAGTGTTGCACGGCGGATTCGGTGCCTGGGAGAAGGCCGGGTTGCCGGTGAGCACTGAGAAAACTGTGCGTTCAACCAAGACCTTCAGCGTGAATGCTAATCCCGCGATCCTCGCGTCAACGGAGTACGTTGCCAAGCGCATCCGCAGCACGACCGCAGTGATTCTCGATGTCCGCAGCCGTGAGGAGTACGCAGGCAAAGACACATCCCAACACTGTGCCCGCAGTGGCCGCATCCCAGGGGCCGTCTGGCTGGAATGGACACAGCTTCTAGAAAACCCTCTGAGCTACCGCCAGATTGCTGACTTGGAAAAGCGCCTCAAAGACGCCGGCGTAACTCCCGACAAGGAGATTCTGGTCTACTGCCACCAAGGGAACCGCTCGTCAAACAGCTATCTGGCACTGCAGCTGTTGGGCTACGCGCGAGTGCGAAACTATGTTGGTTCGTGGCATGAATGGGCGGCACGGCTGGATTTACCCATGGAGAAAGACGAATAAGGAGTATCCCGATGACATTACTTCGCCATACTGGAATGTTTGTTTTGCTGGTTCTCGGTGTGTTTTCCGTCGCCGCTGCAGCCCAGGAAGCTGGAGCAGCCCAGCAGCCTTCTCCCACCCCGGTGGCACCACCTTCCAGCGGACTCGACAGCGTAAGAACCATTTACGTCATCCCAATGAAGGATCGGTTAGAGCATTTTCTGACCAACGAGCTTGTCAAATGGGGCCATTTTGAAGTGACCCTCAATCCGCGGCAGGCCGACGCACTACTTTCGGATACGACCGAGGTGGACATCAAGAATTTGATGACGGCCGACGCCAAGATCCGAAAAACCACGGCGCGAACGCGCGGTACGGCGTTTCTCATCGATCTAAAAACTGAACGAGTGCTGTGGTCCGTTGCCAAGAAGCCTTCGGAGTCTTTCTGGATGGGAGGTGTCAAGTCAGTTCGCGAACTGGCAGATGAGATAGTGGGCCAGCTGAGGAAGGACATGCAGTCGAAAGGGCAGTAAGACACGAATAGAGCATTTTAGGCCTAACGCCTCAGCTTGCGTGAGGCGAGGCAGGTGAAGGTAAGAGGCACATTTCCTAAAAGACAGAAAAGAGAGAGCTATGACCAAAGCTATTATCAAAACCAGCAAAGGCGACATCAACATTGACTTCTTCGACAACGATGCACCTGGCACCGTGGCAAATTTTGTGAAGCTGTCGGAATCGGGTTTTTACAACGACCTGCCATTTCACCGCGTCATCTCCAACTTCATGATTCAGGGAGGATGCCCTCGAGGGGACGGCACCGGCGGACCAGGCTACAGCATCCAGTGCGAAATCAATCGCAACACGCATCTGGCGGGATCACTGTCGATGGCCCATCGCGGGAAGAATACGGGAGGCAGCCAGTTCTTCATTTGCCATGCCTCACAACCGCATCTCGACGGTGTGCATACGGTTTTCGGCCGCACCCAGGACATGGCGGTTGTCAACGCCATTCGCACCGGCGACAAGATGAACGAAGTGGTTATTGTGAAGGACGCGTCGTAAGCAATGCAGAAGCAGGTCAGTCGATCAGCCAGTGCACGAAAGCTATTGGCTATTGCCCCTTGACTATTTGCCATTTGCTGTTTGAGGAAGGGTTAAGGTGCCTAAATAGTTCCTGTCGCGGAACTTTCTCTGTGGCGGATTTGGTAGGTTTTTGCAGCCACGATAAGCGCGCTGTTTGCGTTTATCGTGGACAGATGTTCCCGACGGAGACCAGGACGCGAAACACCAGCGGTGGCGCTCCTCCACAGCCCACCACGATTGATGCAAAATACGCATCAATCGTGGCTACCCAGGCTTGAGGAGGTTCGCGACAGAAACTAAATCGAAAATCGCCGATGGCCAATAGACGATAAAAAATGTTTTCGGGATCTCGGCGAGAAGACCCCACCTCATCAACCTGAGAGACTCCAACATGAACCGTCGTGAGTTCCTGTCTTCCACGCTTGTTCCCCTGGCTGCCACAACTCTGAATGCCGTACCAGCAGCCGCTCATCCGCTGCCGGCGCCGCCTCCGTTACCATTCCAAGCAGAGAAGAGCCAACTTAAGATCACCGGCATTCGCATGGTGCGCCCACAGCCTAAACGTCCTATACCGACTTACGCACCTGCGCCTGGCTCCTGGTCGACTGGAGGAGTAGAAGTCGCCAACCCGATGTCGATTTACCCCAAATACAAAGCGCAGCGCTCATTGTTCATGGCTGAAGATCTAGGCCCCGAATGGGTGGAGATCACGACAGACAAGGGAGTGAAAGGAATTGGCTTTGGCGGGCCAGGCGCGGCCCATGTTGTCGAGAAGCATTTTCCGAAGTTGCTTATCGGTGAAGACCCATTCAACGTCGAGCAGCTTTGGGACATCCTCTGGCGATCCACGCTTTACTATGGGCGCAAGGGCCTGGTGGTTCATGCCATCAGCGCCGTGGATAACGCGTTGTGGGACATCATAGGAAACGCGCTCGGAATGCCGGTCTACAAACTGCTGGGCGGGCAAACCAAGGAACGCATCCCAGCCTATTGCACGGGCAACGACATCGAACAGCATGCGGAGTTTGGGTACAAGAAAATCAAGCTCGCTATTCCTTATGGGCCGGCGGACGGCCGCGAGGGAATGAAGAAAAACACCGAACTCGTTAAGCGTACCCGCCAGTTGTTGGGCCCCGACGGCGAGATTATGCTGGACTGCTGGATGGCCTTCAATGAGCGCTACACCGTCGAGTTTGCCGAAATGTTGGAACCGTATCGTGTTTACTGGATGGAAGAATGCCTGCCGCCCGATGACTACGCCGGCTTTGGCAGGTTGAACGCGCAGATCAAGTCCACGCGCATTGTCACCGGAGAGCATGAATACACGCGCTATGGATTCCGGCTGCTGCTGGAATACAAGGCGGCCAGCATCTGGCAGCCCGATATGAACTGGTGCGGCGGCCTCAGCGAGTTGCGGCATATTGGCGCGCTCGCCGCGGCTCACGACATACCGGTGATTCCGCACGGCGGCTGGCGTGGCGGCGCTCCGCATTACATCTTTTCGGCTACCAACAGCCCGTGGTGCGAGATGTTTCTGCCGGCGCCAGGAGGTCCTAAAGAGGTCTATAGTCGATTTGAGGAAGACAACCAGATCACTCGCGGCCCCGAAGGTATTTACATGCGTCCCTCCGACCGGCCCGGCTTTGGCTGGGAATTGGCGACGTAGCCTCCGTGACTTTAAGGCTCCGGGTTTGGGGCATTCATTCAGATTTGTAGCCTGATTTAATCTTTGCTTTTTGTTCGCCTCGATGTTAAGGTTCCTCAGATCACCGGCAAAAGCAGGAGATCCCTGTGAATAAGAATCTAAGCAGTTTTATGGCGCTGTTGGTTGTTCTGACCGCTTCGTTGATGGGCGGCTTTTGGGGCGGCCGATTGCAAGCGACCCCCAGAACATCGGAGGATATCGACAAGCTCCTGAAGACCTACACTCAGGTGCTGAGCCTGGCCGAGGAAAATTATGCCGACCCCGTGAATACGGAGAAAAGTTTGTACGACTCCATTCGCGGCATGCTGCAAATGTTGGATCCGCACTCCAGCTTTTTCGATCCGAAGACCTACCGGCTTTTCAGGGACGACCAACGCGGCAATTTCTTTGGCCTGGGGATCAGCGTGGCCAACATCAACGGACAGCCCACCGTCATCTCGACGCTCCCCGGAACCCCGGCGCACCGGCTTGGCATCCGCTCCGGGGACATCATCGTAAAAATTGACGGCAGGCCCAGCATCGGGTTGACACGGGGTCAGGTGGTCGAAAAACTTCGCGGGCCGAGGGGAACCGTGGTTCAGGTTTCTGTGCAGCGGGAAGGCATTGGAGATCTGCTGGACTTCACCGTTGGGCGGGATGTAATTCCCCGCCACAGCGTGCCCGTGGCCGTCTATGTGCGCCCCAAGACCGGCTACATTCGCATTGAGGATTTCACCGAAACCACCGAGCGGGAAGTTGAAGAAAGTCTGAAAAAACTGGGACCGGAACTCGACGGCTTGATTCTGGATTTGCGCGGCAACCCGGGAGGCGCGCTCCAGGCAGCCATTGGCGTCGCCGACAAATTTTTGAAGCAGGGTCAGGATGTCTTATTGACGAAAGGGCGCCTGGTCAGCGCCAATCAGCGCTACGTTGTCCCAAAGGGCGCCTCCAGCAGCAGTTATGCCATGGTCGTTCTGATCAACAACGACAGTGCGAGCGCTTCCGAGATTGTGGCTGGCGCTGTTCAGGATCATGACCGCGGCCTTATCCTGGGGGAGACCAGTTTTGGAAAAGGGTTGGTGCAGTCTGTCTTTGAACTGAGCCGTGGCGCCGGAGTTGCTCTAACGACGGCAAAATGGTACACGCCGAGCGGACGCCTCATCCAGCGCGACTATTCGAAGAAAATGTATTACGACTATTTCAACGGAAAAGGCAAAGAGACCCAGCCGACTGAAATACGGCGCACCGACAGCGGGCGGGAAGTTTATGGTGGTGGTGGCATCAAGCCCGATGTCACTCTGCCGGCGCTGTCCTTCAATGGTTTTCAGTCCGTACTTCTGGGCAACGCTTCGTTTTTCAGTTTCATTCGCTCTTACAACGCCCGGCACCCCGAACCTCAGCAAGTTTTTGAAGTGAGCGATGAGCTTCTACAGCAATTCCGAGCCTATCTGCGCTCCCAAGAACTTCCCTGGCAGGAAGCGTTTGAGCAGAACCTGGGGTTTGTGAAGCGACAGCTCAAGTATGAGTATGTGCTGTCGCGGATCGGCTTTGAAGAGGCGCAAAAAATTTCTTTGGAGGGCGATCTTCAGGTTCTGAAAGCGGTCGAACTGCTGCCGCAGGCTCGCGCTTTGTTTGTGAATGCAGGAAAGGCTGTAGCCAGCCGAGGGAATCCGACAAGGGCTAACTGAAGATAACAGACGTAGCGCCGAACGCCTTATGCGCTCGAATGGCGGTTTGCCGGCCTCTTTAGTTCTAGCTCCTCCTGGTCAGGAGGGGAGATTTGTAGCGCAGACCCGTGCTTTGTATGGGTCTGCGGCTTCCTGTGACTTGCGAAACGCGCGTTTGATGCCAGACCGACCCGACCCGCAGAAGTTACTGCCGCAGACCGCCACAAACGCGGTCTCAGCAACCCCGCAGGAGCCTTGGCAAGGTCAGTCGCCTGTCCCGCCTTCCGAGCCCTCAGCTCTGAAGCAACGGACCGGCGCACTGGCTACTGAGCCTTTGCAAAAAACTTCTGCGCTGTTTCCGCGCCGAAGTATTTGTGATTGACAAAGGCCTTCTAATGGGTGCGCTACAGGCAGGATTCAGTAAACCAATGAGTAGCCCTACCTCTTTTTCATGCGCTCAGTAGGGTGCGTTCTGCTTTTTGAACGCACCAGGGCTGGGCATGCGTCTGAAAAAAGGGGTGCGTCGAAAGGCCCGATGCCCCCTTCGCTCGCAGCGAAGCCGTATGAATCACTCCAATGGAACCCGATCCCAAATCCCTTCACCGCATTACACTGCAGTTGCCTGTCCCAGTCCAAGACAGTAAAACCCTTCTCAAACTGTTGCAATTGGAGTTGCAGGCGCATCCTTCCAAAGCCCCGGTTAAGAAGGTGTTGTTGACTATCGAAGCAGTTCCTCCACGCAAGGTGCAGGGAGAGCTCTTCATTCCACCGGGACCTGAGCCAGCACGGATGGAGATTACCCTGGCTCGGATCAAATCCATTGCCGGAGAGACCCGCGTGGGGTCGCCTGTGTTGCGAAACACGCACCGGCCTGACGCGTTTCAGATGCAGAGATTTTCGCCGTCCGAAACGCTGGGAGCGCGGACGTCTCGTCCGCCCTTGGCTGCTGAGGGTGGCCAAGAAATGAATGCTAAGACCAATGGGCGGACGGGACGTCCGCGCTCCCAGGAACGCTGTCCCGCTCTTCCACATTCAGCTCTGCGGCGGTTTCGGCCTGCGATACCGGCGCGCGTGGAGCTGAAAGACGCCAGGCCTGTGTTTGTCACTTTCCTCAATCAACGGCGTAAGGTTCTTGCTCTGGCCGGCCCCTGGCGCATCGGCGGGGATTGGTGGAATGAGTCGTCCTGGGCACGGGATGAATGGGATGTCACGCTAATAGAGAAGTCCAGCCGGGCGCACAAGACGCGCCCCTTCGAGACAGTTTCCAATCCCGAAGCTGCGGTTTATCGAATTTATCTCGACCTTCACACGCAACAGTGGTTTGTGGAGGGGGTGTATGACTGAAGAAGTCTACTTGAATCGTGGTGTAACCAGAGGAGCATCAGGGGCCGGCAACGTCTCCGAAAAACGAACTACTCGGCATGGTAGACCGGATAAGTGGAAATCAGGATCGCTTCTTCTTTGTTCAATGCACGCTGGACAACGTCTCTTAGCCCTTCAGCGTATTGCTCAAGCACTTGGCGATCTCTTTCCCATTGGAAGGGAGCGTCAGTAAAAAGCAGGTGAATTTGATCTGGGAAGATAATGCCCAAGGCGGAACGATATTTACCGGAAGTTGAAGTCACGGTGCAGCCGCCGAAGGCATAGCAGAGTTCATCGCCCAATTCCTCGAGCAAGCGGCCATAAATTGGATCTGGCAAATTGGGAATGAAAATCTCAATGCGTGCCTTCTCGGATAGCGGCAATGAGCTTCTCATTGCGCTTGGCGAATGCTTTTACTCGTTTCAACGCTTGCTCACGACTTGCTTTTTCTCGTTCGGGCCGCTCAGTCCTAATTTGTTTTTTCAATAACCGCATCGCTTTCCTCTAAACCGATTATCAGGGAGACAAGATTGGCTTCGCAAGTTCTTTCAGCGTTCTTTTGGCATCGCGCTTTACAAGCGCGCACCGACTGCTGCAATGAAGAATATGAAGACTAGCCGATTTCCGAAAGACTGGGACGAAGAACGGGTCCGTCAGATTCTGACTCACTACGAGAGCCAGACGGAGGAAGAAGCCGTTGCAGAAGACGAAGCTGCATACGAAACGCCTTCCCAAACGGTGATGATCGTACCAAACGAGCTCGTTCCAACAATCGAGAAGCTCATTGCCGAACACCAATCTCGCGATGGTAAGTAGGCTTTTTTCGAATTGCCGACAGCTCGCCTAAAAATTGCAGAGTCAGATCCCCTCCCGAGCCACAACACACGCAAGCTTCTCATGTACGTCGAACTCCATACCCGTTCGGCTTTCAGCTTTCTTGAAGGCGGTTCTCTGCCCGAAGAGCTGATCTCTGCCTGCGCCAGTCAGTCTATGCCTGCCGTTGCCTTGTTGGATCGTGACGGCGTTTACGGCGCGCCGCGCTTTCATATGGCAGCCAAGAAAGCGGGACTGCGCGCACACATCGGCGCTGAGGTTTCAGTTCAAGATGCGGGTTTGCAGTCAGTCGCCCCAGCATGGATTCAAACTCCCGCCGCGCCGCTGACGGTTCGATACTCATTGCTGGTGGAAACTGCTGAAGGCTACCGGAACCTCTGCCGCCTCATCACGCAATACAAGCTGCGGGAAAAAGCCAAAGGGGAAGGGCGTGCGACGCTGGAAGAACTCCAATCCTACGCCAATGGACTCGTTTGTTTGACCGGTGGCGCTGAAGGGCCTCTGGCTGCGGCTCTTGCGAGCGGTGGTTATGACGCCGCCAGGAATGAAGTGGAGCGTCTGACTCAGATCTTTGGCCCTTCCAATGTCTACGTGGAGTTGCAGCGGCATTTCGACCGGCAGGAGGAATTCAGGAACCAGGCCGCTGTGCGCATTGCCCGCAATTTGAAGCTTCCGCTGCTTGCCACCAATGGGGTGCGCTACGCACGGCCTGAGGATCGCGAACTGTTGGATGTGTTGACCTGCGTCCGGCATCACTGCTCGCTGGAAACTGCCGGCCGGCTGCTGGAATCGAATGCCGAGCGCCACTTTCGTTCAGCCGGCGACATGGCGCGGCTCTTTGCCGATTTGCCCGAAGCCATTGCCAACACGGCCGAGCTTTCCGCCCGGCTGGGCTTCACACTGGCCGATCTGGGATATGAGTTTCCAAAGTATCCCGTGCCGGAGGGAGAAACGATGATGTCGTTTCTCCGCCAACGCACGGAGGAAGGATTGTGTGAGCGCTATCTTTCCAAACGCGATTCGGAATTGCTTAAACGCGCGCGATGCCAGATTGAGCGTGAGTTGCAACTCATCGACAAATTGCATCTGGAAGGCTACTTCCTGATTGTCTGGGACATCATTCGCTTTTGCCGCCAGGAAGGAATTCTGGTGCAAGGCCGGGGTTCCGCAGCCAATAGCGCCGTTTGCTATGCACTCGGCATCACCGCAATCGATCCTGTAGGCATGGAGCTGCTGTTTGAGCGCTTTCTTTCGGAAGAACGTGGCGAATGGCCTGACATCGATCTGGACCTTCCGAGCGGGGACGATCGCGAGCGCGCCATCCAGCATGTTTATCAACGTTACGGCAAACTGGGCGCGGCCATGACGGCGAACGTCATCACCTATCGCGGGCGCTCTGCGGCGCGCGAGGTGGGCAAGGCACTGGGGTTTGATCCAGACACATTGAACCGGCTGGTTTCGTTGATTGGCTCGTGGGAATGGAAAGGCGCTACAGACACCCTGGAGAATCAGTTCGGCCAGGCCGGTTTTGACCTGGAGCATCCCCGTATTGCCAAATACCTGGAGCTGTCTATGCGCCTCCAGGACTTGCCGCGCCATCTGGGGCAGCACTCTGGCGGCATGGTGATTTGCCAGGGTCAGCTGGATTCGGTGGTGCCGCTGGAGCCTGCCAGCATGCCGGGGCGCGTGGTCGTGCAATGGGACAAGGACGACTGCGCCGACCTGGGGATTGTCAAGGTAGACTTGCTGGGGCTGGGCATGATGGCCGTTCTGAAAGACTGTCTCATGCTGGTGCCGCAGCATTACGGCGAACCACTCGACCTGGCTCAACTGCCGCAAGACGATCCCGAAGTGTACCGCACGCTGCAACAGGCCGACACCGTGGGCATGTTTCAAGTGGAGAGCCGGGCTCAAATGTCGGCGCTGCCGCGAAACCGCCCCGAGCGGTTTTATGATTTGGTAGTGCAAGTCGCCATCATTCGCCCCGGCCCCATCGTCGGCAAGATGATGAATCCCTATATGAAGCGGCGGCAGGGCCGTGAGCCCGTCCGCTATGCCCACCCTTCGCTTGAGCCCATCTTGAGGCGGACCCTGGGTGTGCCACTGTTCCAGGAACAGCTCCTGCGCATCGCCATGACGGCTGCCAACTTTACCGGTGGCGAGGCCGAAGAACTACGCCGGGCGATGGGTCACAAACGTTCAAGGGAACGCATGCTGGAAATTGAGAACAAGCTTCGTCGCGGCATGGAGCAGAACGGCATCGGCATCAAAGAGCAGGAAGAGATTATTACTTCCATCGCCTCATTTGCCTTGTATGGATTTCCAGAATCGCACGCCGCAAGCTTTGCTTTGATTGCTTATGCGAGTGCTTATCTGAAATGTCATTACCTGGCTGCCTTCACGGCAGCTTTGCTGAACAACCAGCCGATGGGATTTTATTCGGCTGCCACCCTCGTCAAGGATGCCCAGCGTCATGGCTTGAAAGTAAAGCCAGTGGATGTCCTGCGCTCGGAGTGGCTGTGCACGCTGGAGCAAAATCCCCCTTATGAAAGGGGGACAGAAGGCTCTGCGACTGCAGTCGCAGAGCCTTCAGGGGGTTGTCTTGATGAGTACGGGAAAGCCGGATGGACAACCCCCTGGCGCTTTGGTGAAGGCTTCTCAAGCCTTCACCCCGTAAATTCCCCCTTACCAAAGGGGGCGGCGCGAAGCGTCCGGGGGGTTGTCCGCTTGACCTCTGGAATCCATCAGGACAACCCCCTGAAGGCTTCGCCTTCTTTCCCCCTTTTGAAAGGGGGATTCTTACGGGAGCCAGCGACCTCAGCAGGAGTGGCAGGCGGGGTCTCATCACCCATCCTTCGTCTCGGTCTCCGCTATGTCCGAGGCTTGAGGGAAAGTTCCGCGATAGCTCTGGTGCGCGCTCGCGCCGCCGGAGCGTTTTCATCGATCGAAGACCTGACCCTGCGGGTTCCGGAACTCAGCAAGGGTGAATGGACGATGCTTGCACAAATTGGAGCCTTGAACGGGTTGGGAGATCGCTTTCATCGACGAGACGCGCTTTGGCAGGTAGAACGGGCCGTTCGCCCGGCAGGCACGTTGTTCAAACAGAGCCAGCAGGAGGACGAGCCGTCGCCGCTGCCTCAAATGACCGATGAGGAGCGCCTGGTAACCGACTTTCACGGTACAGGGCTCACGGTCGGACGTCATCCCATGGCCCATCGCCGGTCTGAATGGGATGGGATGAACATCAAGCGGGCTTGTGATTTGAAGACGATCCCGGACGGGCGGTTCACGCGCATTGCCGGCTGCGTCATCGCCCGCCAGCGGCCTGGGACAGCCAAAGGATTTCTCTTCCTGAGCCTGGAAGACGAAACCGGCATCGCCAACGCGATTGTGACGCCGGATGTTTATGAACGAAATCGGATACTGCTCACCGGTGGCAAATTCCTGATGATCGAAGGAATTTTACAGAACCAAGACAACGTCATTTCAGTGAAAGCCCGGCGCATCCATTCCCTATCCGTCACCGCGGCCGAAACGGAGTCGCACGACTTTCATTGACCTTGAAGCCGCTCTCCCAACTTCGCCCTACCCCGCAAGACTCTTTCAACGGCGCGGCGGCTCGGAAGTCTCGCAGGCGCCGGTCCACGAAATACAATACACCGGAAGAAACATCGGGAGGTGCAATTGAAAGTGACGCATGGTTTTCTGGCGGCTTTGCCTGCCTGGAGTTTGTACATTTCTGTGTGTAGGGGCGCACCCGCCGCGTGTGCGCCCTTGTGGCAGGTGAAAACACACCTTGATTCCATGGGAGACGCGACAGGGGCGGACACATGGGTCCGCCCCTGCGATCATTCAGATTTAGAGGCTCCAAACAACGGCACTCAGCTTTAGGGCTATAGTCTGACGCCCTGCTGGGGTTCTCTGCGGAAGAAGCGGCTCCCACCGCTTCCCGCCAAGCCAGAGGCTTGGCCCCTTGGAGTGCGCCGGCACGACGGCGCTTTGTCAAGCGCGACGCGTCGCGCTTGGGGAAAGCGGCGACACGTCGCCGCACCCCAAATGTACAAACTCGAGGAAGCGGCTCCCACCGCTTCACAAATGTCCAATCTTCATCCTCGCCGAAGGCGAGTATCCAGACAAATCGCCGCCCAACTCGATTCCCAAGAAAGTGGTGCGCTGGAGACGCAGCGCACCCCACAAAATTCGACGTGACTCCTTACGGCACAGGATTCCCGTCACTGTCGATCAGGCGAATTTCGCCCAGGTTCAGCTCGCGGATGCCCGCTTCAATCTTGGAGCGGTCGCCCACAATCACCCAGACCAATTTTTCGGGTTGAAGCACCTTCTGCGCTGCGGCGGAAAGTTGCGACGTCTTGAGCTGGCGGACCTTCTCCGCATAGGTTTGGTAGTAGTTGTCCGGCAACCCATAGCGGACAATGTCTGCAATGGATGCCCCCACAGCGTTCATCGTCTCCCAAGATCCCGGCAACTCCAGCGTTTGATTGCTAACGGCCTTTGAGGTTTCTTCGTCAGTAATGGGTTTGGTGCTAAGCACTTCGCGAAGTTCTTTGCCCAGTTCGACGGCCGATTCCTTGGTCTTGTCCGTCTGCACCGGCGCATAGGCTAGGAAGGGTCGCTGGCCGCGAGCACTGAACAATATGGTAAAGGCACCGTAGGACCAGTGCTTGTCTTCCCGAAGATTCATGTTCACCCGCGAGGTGAATGTGCCGCCCAGAATGTTGTTCATCGTCTCGATAGCAATCTCGTCCGGATTGGCCTTGGGTGGGGCCACGTGTCCCGCGAAAATGATGGACTGGAGCGACCCGGGGCGGTCCATCAAGTACACCACCGGCTTGGCCTGTTGGGCCACCTGGCCGACGTTCTTCTTTGGGACCTCGCCTTTCTGCCAGCCTTTGAACAGTTGCTCCAGCTTGGGCGTAATCTCGGCTAGTGTTGTGCCTCCCACAATGACCACCGTTGCATTATTGGCTTTGAACCAGGTCTGATGAAACTTTTCCACATCAGCGCGCGTCAGCTTCGAAACTGAAGTGTTCGTACCCGAACCCGTGAGCGGATTTCCATAGGCATGATTCTTTCCGTACAGATACTGAGGAAACACACGCAGGGCCATCTGTACCGGCTGGGCCTTTTCCGCCCCGATGCCATCCAGTTGTTGCTTTTGCAGCCGTTTGAAGTCTGCTTCCGGGAACGAAGGGTTCAACACCACGTCGGCAAAAATGTCCAGCGACGCGTCCAGATTCGACTTCAAGGCGGATAGAGAAACCGTGGACACATCCAGGTTGGAACCGCTGCCCAGCGTAGCGCCCAGCAGGGCCAGCTCTTCGCTGATCTGAAGAGACGAACGCTTTTTCGTTCCTTCATCAAGCATCGACATGGCCAGCTTGGCGGTTCCGGGAGCCGCAAACTGATCGGCAGCGTAGCCTGCATCCACGAGCAGGTTGAAGTTCACGACCGGGATCGAATGCCGCTCGGCCAAAATCACTTTCAACCCATTGGACAGCGTCGCGCGCTGCAAATCGGGAAACTTGACTTCAGGCGCCGCGCCCGGCTCGGGCAGTTTCTTTCGATCCACGTCGGATGAGATCGTCTTGTATTGCGGGAACGGATGGACTTCGAGAATGTAGACCCCGTCAGAGAGCCACTGCTTGGCGGTATTCAACAGATTCTGAGCCGTGGCCTCGCGAATACGCTGCAACGTTGTTTTGTAGTGTGCCGGATCGCCGAAATAAACCTCGTTCTGAGCCAGGATGTCCGATTTGCCGCCAAAGCCGCCAATGCGTTCAATGCCGCGGACAAAGCCGGCAACGTACTGAGTCTTGATACGCTGCATTTCCTTTTCAGTTGGGCCCTCGGCTAGAAAACGCGCCAGTTCTTCATCAATAGCCCTTTCAATCTTGGCCAGATCTTCACCCGGGCGTGCGGTGACTTCGATATTGAATTGCCCGCCGATCTCCTTAGGGTCCACTGAAGACGAAACCGCCGTGGCAATCTGGTCTCTGTAAACCAGCCTGGTATAGAGCCGTGAGTTCTTGCCGGCCCCGAGAACATCGCTCACCAGGTTGAGATACTCGAACTCGGGTGAGCCGTTCTGCGGGACGTTCCAGATCTTGTAAATCTTTGCCTGAGGCACCCGGTCTTCCACGCGCTGCCGGTGTGTTCCCGATCGCTTCGCAATCCAGGTTTGGTGCCGCGCTACGGGAGGGCCTGACGGAATGTCACCGAAATATTTCTCCACTTTTGCTTTGGCGGTTGGAACATCAATATCCCCAGCCAGAACAATGGTTGCATTGGCTGCACCGTAGTACGTCTTGAACCAATCCTTCACATCCTCCAGAGAAGCGGCATTCAAGTCTTCCATCGAACCAATCACTGTCCAGGAATAAGGGTGGCCCGCCGGATAAGTGGACTTGGTCGCCAGTTCGTAAGCGACACCGTAGGGCTGGTTTTCCCCCTGGCGTTTCTCGTTCTGCACGACACCGCGCTGCTCATCGAGTTTTGCCTTGTCGATGACGCCCAACAGATGCCCCATGCGGTCCGACTCCATCCAAAGCGCCACGTCCAGGGCCGACTTGGGAACGTTCTGAAAATAGTTCGTCCTGTCTTCGTTCGTCGTGCCGTTCAAATCGGTGGCGCCGATTCTTTCCATGGCCTGGAAATAGTCGTTATTGAAGTTTTCGCTGCCGTTGAACATGAGGTGCTCGAAAAGGTGCGCAAAGCCGCTCTTGCCCAGCTTCTCGTTCTTCGAACCGACGTGATACCACACGTTTACCGCCACGATGGGTGCTTTGTGGTCCTCGTGCACAACGACCGTCAGACCATTCGCCAGGACGAATTTCTGAAACGGGATGTCGGCTTCCACAGCGCCTGGGGCCGCCTGCGCGGCCAGCCACTTCGCCGAAGAGCCAGCGAGCAAAACTGCGAAGGCCAGGATTGTGAGCATATTGAGGCGATGTTTCATGATGGTCCTTCCTTGTATCGAGGGGAGATGGGTTTCAAGAACCGCGTTGGTTGAAGCTCTGAACGCACTTGCTGTGCGGCATGATTGCTCTCAGAAAGACGGGCCAGACGTGATTCATCCAAGCTGTACGGCTATAAAAACACAGGTCTGGTTGGGTTGACAATTGAATTTCCAGGAGAGCTGGTGGGGGGCAACCGTCGCCACCACAAAGTTGCGGCATCCTTAGATAGGCCGAACGGTGAAGAAGTCACCTGTCGGCTCTTGAAGACTACGGAATATGGCGACGAGACGTTTCGTTCCCCAAAAACCGAACAGACTTCGGTTCCTCTCTCCCCGACGCGGGTATATGGCCCGAAGACATGGTGGGCGAGCGGAGCTGTGGAAAAACTGCGAATCGGTTACTTCTGGGGCCAAGCGTGCGCAGGAGCGCCCACTCCATCTAGGCGTTTTGAGATCGGGGTTGGCTCAGTTCAATTTTTCACAGCTTCAGGGGGTGAGTTTTCGCGGCTACTTTGCCCCACGGTGGGTGATTTGCCGCACTCGCCGTTAACTCTCTGATCAAGCCCCAAAATGTTGCGCCTGTTTGTTAAGGCTGGCTTTACGCGCTGCCGCACCGTTTGGTACAGCTCATGCACATTCACCACCGAGATCGCAGTTAACTGGCACGCGCCAGATCCTGCGGGAGAGAGAGGCTGATCATGATCGAGATCAAGAAAATCCTGTTTCCCACAGACTTCTCGGAGTACTCAAACCATGCGTTGAAATACGCCGTCGCGCTGGCGGAAAGCTTCAAGGCGAAGCTGGTGGTTCTGCACGTCTGCGAGCACCCGATTGCGGGATCAGGAATCGAGGCGTACCACTTCGCGGTTCCTGAATATGTCGTCGATTTGGAACAGCGAGAGCGCAAGGCGCTCGACGCCTTGACGACGGAACTCCGCGAAAGGCATGTGGACGTCGAACCCGTCTTCATCATCGGCAAGGCGTATCAAGAGATTGTCAAAGCGGCCAAGCAGCACGAGGTGGATGTCATCACCATGGCCACCCATGGTAGCAAGGGTCTCAGCCATTTGGTGTTCGGTTCGACGGCCGAGAAGGTCGTGCGGCTGGCACCCTGTCCTGTTCTGACCGTGAAGCATCCCGAGCACGACTTTGTGAAGTAGCCCGGGAATACTGAAGCTGCAGCCGCCGACATCAAGCGTGCCTCACGAATTGACATGAGACGGAGTGAGGCCAAGGAGGGTGCGATGTTTGACGTTCTCATTGAGAGTGATCCCAATCTGCAACCTAGAAAGACGGCTCTGTCTCTTGCCATCTCCGTGGTTCTTCATGGCGTGATTCTGTTC
>Ga0163150_10004162_pt1 | contig 19591 bp, 22 predicted proteins | sample OliLakLV19P2IB_FD_148628 | JGI IMG/M metagenome (GOLD analysis project Ga0163150, IMG submission 148628) | Freshwater microbial mat bacterial communities from Lake Vanda, McMurdo Dry Valleys, Antarctica - Oligotrophic Lake LV.19.P2.IB | ecosystem: Environmental > Aquatic > Freshwater > Lake >...
CAAATTAGTGACCGTGACCGAGTCCCGTCGCTTGTATAAATTGTTGGCAAACGCGTAAAATACGATATCCTCATGCGTACTGTCGGGATACATTCGTGCCCCGACGTCATTCGCAGAAAATGTGAATATGGAATATTCTCATTTTGCTGCTCATTCGTCGGGGTAGCTCAGCCGGTTAGAGCGAGCGTTTCATAAGCGCTAGGTCGAGAGTTCGAGTCTCTCCCCCGACACCAATTACGTAGTAGACTTGGCATATGTGGAACAAGCTTTTAGGCGTTAATTCTTTCTTTTTCTGGCCCGCATCCATCATTTTCGTCGTGTACGCGGCGGGTCGCGCAGTGCTGACGCTTCAGTGGAAAATGCTCGTGGTCGCCATTATCGTTTTTATCGTATTCTCGATAATCGAAGTGATCCTTGCGATACTGTCAGAATAAATGCGGACATTGCAGCGACCATCTCCGTATAGTAAAGTGTCACCACGATAGCGGGGTGGAGCAGTAGTAGCTCGCCAGGCTCATAACCTGGAGGTCGCGGGTGCAAGTCCCGCCCCCGCAACAAGCAAACACGGGCGCCCCTTTTCGGGGCGTTTTGTGTATGCTTTTGCGGAGGGAGCGAAGTGCCCGCACACTTCGGGTCGAGACTTGCAAGGCGCAGCCATGTCGCTTCGCGACGGGCGAGCCCGGGCAGGAGCCACTTAGCGCGAGTACGCTTAGTGAGCTGTCGCCAAGTCCCGCCCCCGCAACAAGTAAGACAAGGGTGGTTTATTGTACGAACTGAAACTCTTTGAAGACCTTTTCATAGAGCGAGATAGTGCGCCGTGCTTCACGAGAGTCGAGTGATCTCTGTGAACCCTGATGTGCTATCACATTGCGCACGGCATGCGCTTCCCAGGCGAGGTCGATAGTCTGGAATCGCGAACGATTGACGGCTTTCATCTTATCCGCCATGGTCTCTCCTCGGTATCCGAGCACATCGAGAAGTTCGTTGAGCATGATATCCGCTTCAAGTATGGCAAGGCGCCAGCTCTGCTCGCTCTCAGAATGAACTTGTTCCATGACGCGGTTCCAGCGCAACTGGGTCTTTGGTACATCTTTCGATGCGACTGTATGCGCAGCGGCCGAATACTTTTGCTGCTCATGACGCCTCACTTGAATAATACGGAGGGCACAGTAGATGATGCTCGCTCCGAGCAAAAGAGAGAGGATGACCACCACCGCCACCCAGACCGCCCAGTTCGCGTAGAGCGTGTCATATGCATCGGTAGGAGCTGCGGTCTGCAGGAAATGCACCACGTCAGTGGTTGTGAGCGGTTCGAGAATTGGACGCAGTGGTGGAGGTGCCTCCCCTATCTGCGGCGCTGTTCCGGTGATTACTTGTACCGTGCCAGGGATCCAACGAAAAGCGACGTCGCTCAAGAACCTGAGCGCCCAGAATATCCCGCCGGAGATAGATGGGTCTCCTTCCATTCGTCAAAGTATACTACGCCTTCTCTACGTCTTCGCCGATAGCGAACAGTACTTCTTCGAATCGGTGTGGTGCGATGATCTGGAATCCTACCGGAAGCTGTACGCCCTCACGCGTCACGACACCGCCGGGAACCGATATGGCAGGTACACCGACAAGATTCATCGGCACAGAAAAGATATCTTCCGCATACATGGCGACAGGATCGCTCTTCTCTCCGAATTTGAAGGCGGGCGAAGGCGTGGTCGGCGTCACTATGGCATCGATGCCGCTCTCAAAGGCGTTCACAAATTCCTCTCGGATCAACGCCCGCACTGCTTTCGCCTTCCGATAGTAGGCGTCGGAGTAACCGGCAGAAAGCACGAAAGTACCAAGGAGGACGCGGCGGCGCACTTCCGGACCAAAACCGGTACCGCGCGATTTAGCGTATACAGTATATATATCCTCGGCTTGTACCGAGTGGCCGTATCGAATGCCGTCGAGTCGGCCGAGATTCGTTGAGACTTCGGCAGGCATAATAATGTAATACACAGCGAGGCCATACGGAGCAGTAGGCAATTCAATGTCCCGCAGCTCATATCCAGCGTTTTTCAAAGATTCGAGCTTTTTCTCAAATTGTTCGAGCACATCCTGCTCGACTCCTGACGCAAAAAAAGATCGTGGCACGCCTATGACCTTTGGCTTCGCTGTCTTTGTCTCTGAATCAGGGAGCGATGTACTATCCCTGGCATCGTGTCCTCGTATGACATTGAAGAGCACCCTCGAATCCGCGACTGTTTTGGTGAGAGGTCCTATCTGATCAAGACTGCTGCCCAAAGCGATGAGTCCGAATCGAGAGACCTCGCCATAGGTAGGTTTGAGTCCTACAAGACCCGTGAGCGAAGCAGGCTGACGAATAGACCCTCCGGTATCTGATCCTAGGCTTGCGACCGCCATATCTCCCGCGACAGCTGCGGCAGAGCCGCCCGAGGAACCGCCGGGTACCCGAGATATATCTACGGGATTCCTGGTCGGGCCGAAAGCGGAACTCTCCGTGGAGCTCCCCATAGCAAACTCATCCATGTTGGTGCGACCGAGAAGAACCGCTCCTTCTTTCTTGATCTTTGTCGTCACGGTGGCGTCGTATGACGCGACATAGTTCTCGAGCATCTTCGATGCAGCAGAAGCGACCCGGCCTTCGATAAGAATATTGTCTTTGATGGCGATGGGGATGCCGGTGAGTGGTGCAGTGTCCCCGCTCGCAATTCGCGCATCTGCCGCTTTCGCTTCAGCACGGGCGCTCGTCTCCCAGGTCTCAAGATACGCGTGTATCGAGCCATCCTTCTCTTTCATGGCCTTCAGATACGCCTCCGTGAGTTCGACCGATGAAAACTCCTTGGTATCCAGCGATATTCTCGCGCTTACTAGGGTCATTTTAGAAAGATCCATACTATTTCTTTCTCGAAATGACTTGCTTCACAACAACCCGGTTTCCTTCCCGCGCGGGCGCCGCACTCAAGAGCGTCTCTGTGTATTTCCCGCTTTCGTGCGGATCAACATCCTCCCGCAAGACATTGCGCAAAGTAGGAGAGGCAGCATCTGCGGGCACATCAAGCTTCTGTATGGTGTCGACGAATTCTAGAATACTTGGAATGTCCTTCTCGAGCTTCGCAACCTCATCATCGGATATTTCAAGGCGGGCAAGGCGGGCAAGCGCCCGTATATCAACGTCGGTCATTGGCGTATCATACGCAGAAACTCCTCTTCTGTCAGTACGGCGACGCCGAGTTCCTGCGCCGCATCCAGCTTGGAGCCCGCTTCCTCACCTGCTACCACAAAGGATGTCTTTTTGGATACTGAGCCGGACACGTCGGCGCCGAGCGTGCGCAGTCGCATCTTTGCTTCGTCCCGCGATAGTGTTGAGAGTCCACCTGTGAGTACGAATGTTTTCCCCGCGAGTGGCAGTTTTGCCGCGTCGACTTTCTTTGGAGAAATGATGGTGAGCACCTTCTTGAGTCGTGTCACCAAGTCTTTGTGTCTCCTTTCAGAGAACCATTCTGTTATTTGCCGCGCCACTATAGGACCGACCCCTTCAAGCTCAGTGAGTAGAGTTTCCGATGCGGTAGCAAGTGCATCCAACGTACGGAAGTGATCAGCGAGAAGAATAGCCGTCTCTTCACCGACCTGGGGGATGGAAAGTCCCACAATGAGTCTGGCAAGCTCGATTTTTCTCGCGCGCTGAATGGCTTCAACGAGTTTTTTTGCGGATATATCCGCGAATCCTTCGAGTGAAAGGAGATCGCCTTCGGTCAGTGTAAAAAGCTCATCATAGTGCTGCACCAGACCTTTTTCGAGGAGTTGATCGATGGTACGCGGACCGAAGCCCTCGACGTCGAGAGCATGTTTACCAATGAAGTTATGGAATCGCCTTCGGACGACAGCAAATGAATCTTTATTGACGCAGCGCCATGCGGATGTGCCGGGTACGCGTTCTATTTTCCCGTCCCCTCCGCATTCCGGCACATGGGATGGCCACGTATACGGCTTGGCCTTTTTCGGACGCAGCTCTTTCAGGACACTGACAATATCCGGTATGACGTCTCCTGCTTTTTGCAGGATTACGGTATCTCCGATCCGGACATCGAGTCGCAATATTTCGTCCTCGTTGTGAAGTGTTGCGCGCGACACCGTCGTTCCAGCGACAGAAACAGGCGTTAGATGTGCGACCGGAGTAAGCACGCCAGTACGACCGACCTGTAGAACAATATCTTCGAGTATCGTCGTCACTTGTTCTGCGGGGAATTTGAATGCTATGGCAAATCGGGGTGCCTTGCCCGTGTATCCGAGTGCCTCTTGCATGTGTCGCTCGTTGACTTTGACCACGACGCCGTCGATCCAGTACTGCTGCGCCCGGCCTTTTTCTTTCCAGCTTTCCCAATAGTCGATAACTTCTTGGATATTTTTACAGTGCTTAAAATGCTGATTTACCTTAAATCCCAGCTCTCGCAGATATTCCAACTCCTCGGCTTGCGCCACAGGGACTGCGTCGCTCGTGAGCGCCACATCATATATGAATACATCAAGTTCCCTACCCGCAGCGATGCGTGGATCGAGCTGGCGGATGGACCCAGCGGCCACATTTCTTGGATTTGCAAAAAGCGGTTCACCATCTTTCTTCCGTTGATCGTTGAGACGCTTAAGCCCACTGGAGCTCATCCACACCTCGCCTTCTACCGTGACGTCTACCGCACGCTTGAGTCGAAGCGGGATGGATTCGATGGTCCGGATATTGTGCGTAACGTCTTCACCTACAGAGCCGTCCCCACGCGTCGCCGCAGTCTTAAGAACCCCTTTTTCATACTCAAGCACCACTTTGAGACCATCTATCTTTAGCTCCGTGAGATACGAGGGCGCTTCGCTGACGCCAGCGCTTTGGAGAAATCGCTTAACGCGCGCGTCGAAATTGCGCATATCATCAGGCGCAAATGCGTCATTGAAAGACCATTGCGGCGCTTTGTGCCGAACTTTCTTAAAACCGGGCAGTGGCTTTCCTGCGACCCTCTGAGACGGACTTTCCGGCGATATCAGCGAAGGATACTCGGACTCGATGTGCGAAAGTTCTTTTTTGAGTGAATCCAAGGCCTGTGGAGATATATCCTCTCGATCGAACACATGATACAGCGTACGGTGATGATCAATCGTCTCGACGAGTTTGGCGTATCGTTTTTTCACCTGTTCAGGGACCGACATTCCGCTATGATACCCAATCTAGTACTGGAGTACTACCGACCTCTGAAGCGACCTCGCACTGGAATCTTTGAGAGCACAAGAAGTGGAATACCCGTCTGAACGAATCACTGTGAAGGGACTCGTTTCCCTTTTCTGCACAGACACGCTCGTGCAATAGCCATTATCATCTCCATTGCCGGCAATGCCGTCAGCATTCACGAACATGTCTATCTGAAAGCTCATCGTATAGGGAGCGGCCGAGCGGTTACCCGCCGTAACCGTTTCGTTCAGTGCCTTGCCGTCGCACGTGGGAGCGGTAAGCGGAACAGCCACTCCAAAAGCATCAAAACGCACGTCCCAGTAGAGCGCACATTCGGCACCGGTATCTGCCGCGTAAAAAGCGAACTGCGATTCACGGCCAAGCGACGAAAGGGTCACTTGCTTGCGAGCAATATTGAAGATCGAGCTCCCAAGAGCGAGGACGACAGAAGCTATGAGTGCCGCCAGTAAGAGCGTAAACCCTCTCTGCGTATGGAATTTCTTTATCATAATGCGGCGCTGCCATCAGCAAGCCATCGATATACGTTCTCATAGATCGTGAAAGTTCGAATCTGGCCGACTCCGGTTTCCCAGCTTACCGTCACGCTCAGTCGTATCTCATCTTCGGTACCGGGCACATACTCGCCGTGCAAAGTTCTGATGAATTTCGTAGGTACCCACCCTGCTCCATACCCAAAGAGGGCGCCATCCGGGCTGAGCTGAAGAGGCGGACAGACGCCCGCGCACGTTTCCATGGCCGTCGCCGTATCAAGGTCGAGACCGTCGATAATGAAATCTTGGTTCACGGGGATGTTGCCGAATAGATCGATAGAGGATGCATCGGTGGTCTGAGATATCTGGAGCACCTGCGAGTCGCGAATTGCGCGAACTGCTTCAATGCCCTCTTGTGCGAGGTTATATGCAGCTATCTGATCTCGAGCATACAGGGCCGCGGAGAGACTTTGTGCGGTGAGCGTCATCGGTGCGACGATAGCGATCGTGAGGAGCGAGACTGCGACGAGCGTCTCTATAAGAGTAAAGCCTTTGACTTTTTTTATAATCTTTTTCATAGATCGAGAACTCTCTGAACTCCAGTCGCCTGAATATGGAAGGTGGTGCGTGTCGTGACCTTCTGACCTGCTGACCCTTTGATAACGATTGTAACCTTGGGCTGCACCGTATCTCCCGCACCTCTCGTAGACCCGATCACATAGAATTTCGATGCGAGAACGTCTATTGCTACCTCTGGAGATGTTATGGGTAGCCCTCCGCTCAACGTACCGTCTTCAGACTTATACAGCCTGCCATTGCCACTGGCATCGGTGGCGAACCAATACATCCACGGCAACACCGCTGAAGTACTCGTACTGAATGGTCGAAATGCAAGAAGCGTGTCACTTTCTGTGCAATCAGCTGTCGCATTACCTACAGGGATTGAACCGCAGTGATAGGCAGACCCTTCACGAATAGAGCGCACCATGCCATCCACGGCGACATTGAGGTTGTTCATGACAGATTGGAGCGCCTGTGCCTTTCTGTTGGCCTCTACGAGCGCAAGGAGTGCTCCCACCGATACAAGCATCACCACTGCAAAAAGTCCCACCGCGACGATCATTTCGACGAGCGTGAACCCTGCCTGCTGTTGCCGTTTGTTTGACATACTTATTGGACAGATATCTGACCGTTGGCGTATACGGATATGATCTTCGTATCTCCCCTCGGTGAGCGCACATAGATGTCGGCGGACTCGGAAATGCCCGATACTTGAGGCGACCGAATGTACGCGTCCGGCTCAGGTCTTCGGAAAGTAACGTCGAGCGATGTAATATCACATCGCTCTGTGTCGCTCGCAGGCGTGACGCAGATCTGACTGATACTGTATCCAGCCGCGATCGTTGTGGACTGAACCAATTCGCAGTTCGCGGTACCGGGCTGAGGGCAATCATAGAATCCGTTCTCAGGCGCTAATGCATCGGCAAAGAGGACATAGGTGGATTGCGAGCCACCCCCGCTCGTATTCGTCTGAAAATGCATGCCGTAGCCCGCCTCGAAAGAGTCGTTAAATCGCTGTACTGATATGCCGAAGATCTGTGCCTGTCTCACGGAAAGAGCGATATCGTACGCCAAGTTTTGTAATAAGATGACCCCGCCGAATCTATTGTTATTCATGAGTATTATCCCTGATATGAGTACCATGATGCCGGTCACCACGAGCATCTCTGCAAGGGTAAACCCAGCCTGTGCCGAGATTCTCTTCGTGCGATCTATGCGACTCGTTCTCATACGGGGAGCGGGAGATGATATAAAAGGGAGAACCATACGAAGAAAAATCCTGCAATCAGAAACGGTCCGAACGGGACTTCGCTCTTCATTGTAAAGTGCGCGGCTCTTGGACTCAATCCCGCTATCCCCTTATTTCGTAAGAAATGTATAACACGCGGGAGCGGAAGAAGAATGCAGACGCTTACAACGGCGCCGATGATGAAAGCACTAAAGACCGCCACTACCCCGTAGGCGGGACCGAGGAAAAAACCAATGCCGAGCGCAAGTTTCGCGTCGCCGAGTCCCATCCAGCGCCCCTTCGAAACATACCACAGTGAAAAAGGCAGGATCGCAGCGGCGGGACCTGAGAGTAATAAGTACGGCAACGGCAAAGATTGCGTGAAAAAAGCGAGTCCAAAAGCGAGGAGGGCAAAGGAATAGGCCCAGGCATCAGGAATAATGGTATGCCTGATGTCGTAGACAGTTATGGCGACAAGAAGTGCGATTACCCCACTGATAGCGAATAGATATAAGATGAAAAATGGCTCGGCGAGAAGCGCCAAGGACAGTCCTGCCCCGGCAATGAAGAAAAGAATCCCTGTGAATAATTCAACGAGCGGATATTGGAGAGAGATACGTGAGCCACAAGTGCGGCATCTACCTCTGAGGACCAGCCATGAAACAACCGGGACATTGTCGTACCAATGTATCTGAGTACTGCAGGAAAAACAGGCTGATCTGCCGGTCAGTGGCCGCGCACCCTTGCGCAAAATAACGACATTGAGGAAGCTGCCGATTGTGAGTCCGAAAAGTCCGAAAAGTACCGCGAACATTATGTATGAGTATACCGTGCGAACTCGTCTTCATATGAAAAGACCCCGCAGCTTGCGGGGTCTTTTCAGGGTCACTCCAATTACGGTTTGACGTCGTAGATGGGGTCCGTACCAGCCCAGTCGGCAGACGAGCCGGTGCAGGCAGTACCTGCAGCTGCATCGTTGTCGCCGTTGAGGGACGTGTGGTTCGTGGTTTCAAGCGTCGCTCCGAGGTGGTAGCTGCTGCATGTTGCGCCGCTTCCAAGTCCCGCGTAGCTGTATGCGACGAGGGTCGTCGGATCAGTAGGAATGGCTGCGATGTAGCCTGGAGTTACGAGTGTAGAGGTCGATATCGCGCTCGGATAACCACTGTTCGCGTCGTAATACAGTTCCAGTGCAAGCTGAAGCTGCTTCACGTCAGCAATACGGCGAGCATCGCGGCCCTTCTTACGCGCACTGTTGAGCGACGCGAGGACGACGGACGAGAGGATACCGATGATCGCGATCACAACAAGAAGCTCGATCAGCGTAAAGCCCCTCTCCTTTAATTTCATCATAATGTCTATATTAAATTGCTTTTCTAGTAAGTACGACCATTGTATCGTGCCCTTTACCATCACTTTACGGCCGTGTGGATAACGGCTTCTAGAAGCCGGCAGCAATATTGTAGATAGGGATCAGGACTGACGCGAGGAGGATGGCCACCCCGACTGCGAGAGAAACGATCATGAGGGGCTCAATGAGGCCAACCATGGTGTCTACGGCGTTGTTGACCTCTCTTCGATAAAATCGGGCCATAGTTTCCAAAATTGAACCCATATTTCCCGTCTCCTCGCCGATCTTCATCATTGCAACGACTATGCCGGGAATCTCGGCATGTTTGCGGAATGCCTCAGATACAGGAAGTCCGGCTTTGACGTCATTTGCTGTTTCATTCAGTATCCTCTCGTAGGTAGCATCTTCGACGACACTCGCAGTGATTTCCAGTCCTCGCAAGACCTGTATGCCGCTGCGGAGCATCGTAGAGAGGTTATCGGCCATGCGAGAGAGGAAAATCTTCTGATAGATGCCACCGATGACAGGAGCTTCGAGACGCGCTTTGGAAAAGAGCTCTCTACCGCTCGTGGTCCTCCCATAGCGCATAAGAAAGAACCCTCCGAGCATCAGAACGATAAGTATGAGTAGTATGTAGTGACGAAGGAAATCGCTGAGCATGATCACCAGCTTCGTGTATATCGGGACCGCCTGTCCGGAGTCGGCAAGCATGCTCGCAAGATTCGGGATCACGAGCGTAAGCATGAGCATCATCACAACGATGAACGTACCCATGATGAACGCCGGGTAAATCAGTGCATTACGTGCTTTCTGTGTGATCTCGTAGTTGCGGTCCATATAGTCCGCGAGGAATGAGAACGTCTCGTCGAGCTTCCCCGACTCCTCGCCCGCCCGAACCATGTTGACGTAAAAGGGTGTGAAAACACTCGGATGACGCGAAAGCGCGGCGGAGATCGTACTGCCACTTTGAATGTCGTTTCCGATCTCGGTCAATTTCTCACCGAGCGTTGCGGTGCGTGCTTCGGCTGCGAGTAAGCGGAAGGCGCGCAAGGCTGACACCTGCGCCTCGAATAGCGTCGTTATCTGCCGTGAGAGCATCACGATATCTGAGTTTGTGATCCTCTCGAAGAAGGATATCCGCGTATCGAGAGTGGATTTCGTCTTCGCTGAGCCGACAGAAGACACGACGAGGCCGCGTCTCTGTAGTGCAGTTATCGCTACATCCTCCGTTACGGCATCGATGGTCCCCTGCCTTTCGTGCCCCTCCGCATCGATAGCGGTGTAATTAAAAACCGCCATACTACATCAGTTTGTCGAGTACGTTTGGATTCAGTGAATACTGGTAGGCCGTCTCTGTCGTGATCTCGCCGCGAGCGACGAGTTCCGCAAGATTGCGGTTCATGTCTATCATCCCCTCCTGCGAAGACGTCTCGATGACGGTGTTGATCTCGTGAGTGCGCTTCTCGCGTATGAGGTTCGCGACTGCTTTCGTGTTTATAAGGAGCTCGCACGCAGGTATAAGACCACCGGAAATGCGTGGCACAAGTCTCTGAGAGAAGATGCCCGCGAGGGAGGCAGCGAGCTGAAGACGAATTTGGTCCTGCTGACCTGCTGGAAATATGTCTATGATGCGGTCGACGGTCTGTGATGCATTGTTGGTATGTAGCGTAGAGAGGACGAGATGCCCTGTTTCGGCGGCAGACACGGCTGCAGCGGTGGTCTCGGGGTCTCGCATTTCGCCTACCAGAAGAACGTCTATATCTTGGCGAAATGCCGACGTCAGCGCTGTCGTAAAGTCCTTGGTATCGATGCGCACTTCACGCTGGTCGATGAGCGACTGCTTCGGCTCAAAGATATATTCGATAGGATCCTCGATAGTGACTATGTGTTCCATTCGCTCGGTATTTATAAGATCTATGAGAGCGGCGAGGGTTGTGGTCTTGCCCTGACCAACGGGGCCTACTACGAGGAAGAATCCCTGGGACCTTCGAGCAAATGAGGTGAGGATCTCGGGGAGATTCAATTCAGCGATCGAAAGTATCTTTTTAGGGATGAGACGAAGTGCAATGGAGATAGAACCTCTCTGCACGAAAGCGTTACCGCGGAACCGATATCCCTCTTCGCTTTCGAACGCGAAGTCCATCTCTTGGGTCTCTAAGAATCGCTTCTCCTGTTCTGACGTAAGCATCGCATGCGCAAAACCGCGCGTGTCTTCAGCTTTAAGCACGTCCTCCTTGAGCATGGGTACGAGAATACCCGACACTCGGATCGTCGGATGGACGCCTGTCGAAAAATGCAAATCAGATGCTCCTTCGTGTACGACGATATTGATATATTTCTTCAGTACTGCTGCGTAATCCATTGCCATATTATGATGCCTTCCGATTAGAAAGCGTGTCTCTTACCGTGTTAACAACTTCGGACGGGATCATCGTTGCCTTCACTATGAAATGATCAGCTCCGAGTTCGTTGATCTTTGCTTTTTCCACATCAGTGCTCTGGTTCGTCAATGCGATCTTAATGGCTTTTTCTCCCAAATGCTCATCCCGCATTGTTTGAAGGAACGTGAATCCGTCACATTCCGGCATAATGAGGTCAAATACTATCGCTTCTGGCGTGAACCCTTGACGTAGCACTCCAAGGGCATCTGTTCCCGACATGCATGTCTGAACGTTGAATCCCTGCTGCGTGAATTTCATTCCGTACATATCCAGAAGAAACTTATCATCATCGACTATCAGAATATTGGTTTTTATTTCGTCTGTCATAGCTCTGTTTTTTCGGACACAGTCACTTCCTCCACTACCGGCACGCCTTCTGCGATGTCGCCAGCCAAGAGAATACTGCTGAGGCTATTTATCTCTGAGAACGGCACCTTCTTGTCGAACGCTTTCATGATAGCATCCTCGCGCATCGTGAGCATGCCTTGCGCTCGTGCGACGTCCCATATTTTCGAGTCGACGGGACTCTCCAAGACTACGCGTTCCATCGGCTGAGACATTTCCATCAATTCGAACACGGCCATTCGGCCCCGCAAGCCAGTAGGACACGTCGGTGTTCTCTGCGCTTCGTAGCCGATCTTCGGAATAGGAAATCGGTATTTCTCGGGAAGTGTGGAGAGCCCCTCTTCAATACTCTTTCTGTCGCTCGCAGAGATCTCAAATTCCTTCTCCCCACCTTCGCAAAATGTGCGCACAAGTCGCTGAGCGATAGAGACGATAAGCACCGGTGAAATGAGGTACGGCTCTACTCCCATGTCTATAAGTCGCGGAATGGTCCCGACGGCATCATTGGTATGAATAGTGGAGAGCACAAGATGGCCCGTAAGTGCTGCCTGGATGGCTAATTTGGCTGTTTCTCCGTCGCGAATCTCTCCCACCATGATGACGTCCGGATCCTGGCGCAGAGTGGTACGAAGTCCTGAAGCAAAGGTATAGCCGATCTCCGGATGCACCTGCGACTGAATGATGCCGTCGACGAAGTACTCGATGGGATCTTCAAGGGAAAGGACATTTTTATGTTCGCGATCCAGTTCAGAAAGCATTGAATAGAGCGTGGTCGATTTACCGCTACCCGTCGGGCCTGAAATAAGAATGAGGCCGTGCGGTTTACTGATAGCCGCTCGCATGACCTCGAGGTTGCGGGGCGTGAGCCCGATCTGGTCGAGTGGTATGAAGCCCTGCTCGCGGTCGAGGATACGTATCACGATCTTCTCTCCGTTGTATGAGGGGAAAGTCGATACACGAAAATCGATCTGCCTGTTGTCTATGGAAGCAGAAAATCGGCCATCCTGCGGCTTGCGGCGTTCGTCGAGCCGTATCGAAGCAAGCACTTTAATGCGAGCAACGATCGCACGATGTGTCTGGACCGGCAATACGACGCTCGTATGCAGATCGCCGTCGACTCGATATCGCACACGCACACCGTTGGCCAGTGGCTCTATGTGAACGTCTGAGGCATGGCCATCTATCGCATATCGTAATATTGTGGAAACAATCTTGATAGCAGGGGCGTCCTCCTGGATTACGTCGGCACTTCGTCCGCCTTTGGCTATCTGTGGGTCTTCGAGATCGAGCGACGAGGACTCCGATTCCAATTTGGGGGCCGGATTAGCGTGCTGTTCCGTCTGAAGATCGGATACGGCTTTTTCCACATCCCCTCGTAATCCCCGATACATCGTAAGCACGTGCTGGAAGTCAGTATCACTGATGCGAAAAATCTTGAACGGCATGCCGGTCGCGCGGGTGATGAAGTTCAGTGCGTCGACAGCCTGAATATTGTCAGGATCGACCATTCCAACTTCCAGAACCCCGTCGGTAATGGTTATGGGGGCGAGCCGATAATGCTCTGCGGATTCCTCGGGAATGGTTTTGAGTACCTCATAGGGTACTTTCAGATCACCGAGCTCACGCACCGGCACGTCGGAGCTGACCGGTGAAGCAGAGATCGCAGCCATATATTAGCGACCGGAGGGCGTGAAGAGTTGTGTACCCCGCCCCGTGCCCGTGCCCGTGCCCGTGCCAGCAGTTCCCTGTCCCACAAGGGGTGCGAATGGATTATCTCGACCGACCGGCTCTGGAAAGATGGTCGTACCGAAATCCTTAAGTGTCGTAAATGCAGGATCAGAGAAAATACCTCCGGAGAGAGTGACCGCGCGGAGTGCCAAAAGAGTGCCTATGAGCTCCTGATCAGCGCTCTTCGCTGCGGGTGTCCCATCGGCCGAGTTCGTAGAGAGAAGCGGTGGCGGCGCACTCGATTGAGAGAGTCCGAACCAAATACCGAAAGCGACGACGGCTATCACGACCAGGAAGATAAGTTTATGTTGTAGTATCCAGGACATATATTATTTGAGCCAATAGGTGCGAACGACCACATCGTATTTATACAGAATCGCACCTGGTGCCGCAGAATCCCCTCCTTCGGACGCGCGTGCAATGTTCAAGGAGGTGAGGTCCACAATGCGTAGGCTTCTCTGCAAGTCACCGAGGAAATTGCGGAACGTCTCGTATGTGCCTTGTGTCGTGAATTTCAGAGTGAGAGAGTCATATTTCTGTTTGGACGAACTAACCGAGCCGATCGCTGTCTGAGTGCCTTGCGTGCTTTGCGATGAACTCACAACGACATTCTGCATCGCCAAGGAATGCGTCGCAGCGAGACTGTCGATATCGAGAATGAGGCGTACGTTGTCGACATGATCCGGGAGTAATTTGTGAAGCTTCTCAACCTCCGCTGGATCGAAAGTATTGTACTTCGATAGAAGCGCCTGTTTCAGCTGCTGCAACTCTGATGCTTTTTGAAGCGCCTCATCGTATTGCGCGATCTGCGCATTCGCGGTCTTTACCCCGTCGTAGGTAGGTTGTGTATACATGAAAAAGATAGCACCCGCTGCCACGAGACATATGATTGAAATGGTAGTTCGCAACATACGTTATAGCGATGGCGCTTGACCGCGCGGTGCGGAAGAGGATTCAGTTGCGGCACCATCGCCAAACGGAGAAGCGGGCTGTGCCCCTGCTGGTTGTGAAGCAGGAAATGCGTTGGCCGAAGGCGCATTTAATAAGGCGACATAATTTACGGCTGCCGGATTGAGAACCGCTGAAAGATTGAAATGCACACCATCTACCTGTCTATTGATATCGGAAAATATCGGGTTGGAAATGACACCGTTTTTGCTCATAAGATCCGCTTGCAGCGCGATAGAGTTCACACCTTGCGCCACGCCAGACATTTTTACGCGCATGTTCTGAGGATCCACTACTTCAAGATTCAGCGTCTTGAAGGATACAGTGGTAAGCGTAGAGATCTGAAGTGCGTCAAAAAAAGCCAATGGTGCCATATGCGAACGTAAGACGCTTTCGGCCGCGCGCATCCTATCGTCCAATCGTGTCAGATCGTGAATAAGTGCTGGCGCGAAAGCCTCCTTGGCACGACGAAGCTGTTCGCTTTTGCTCACAGAACTCGATCCCACATATTGCTCGTAGAGAAAGACAGCACCCGCGAGTGCTGCGGACGCGACGAAGAGCACGATCGCAACCAGAAGCATGAGCTCTGCCAATCCACTCTGTTTTACGGCACGAGGACCCCGAGTCTGCTGCGTCGCATCCTGGGGAATGAATGACGATTGTATACCTGATTCCATAATATTATTGTCGTTTCAGTTTTCTGAGTCCGAGCCCTACGGTAACCGCAAACCCCGGTCCAATGTTGCGAAGCACATCTCCTAGGAAAGCTGGCGCTTCCGTATGCGAGAACGGGTCAGCAACCGTGACCTGTACGCTCATTGAGTTTTTTGCCGCTTCGATGATTCCGGGAAGCGAAGCGCCTCCACCAGTGAGCACTATGCTCGCTACATTTTTGTTGTATCGCTGCCCGTAGCTCAATAGTACTCGATTCACCTCGCTGAACACACGCGACAGTGTTGATAACAGCGCCTGATGAATGCGCTCGTTCTCCTCTGCGCCGAAAACACTCGAATCCACGAGCCCTCGTTCTCTTTTTATGCGCTCCGCCTTTTCAAAGTCCCAATTCATCGTGCGCCCGAGAATCTCCGTGACCTGCTGACCGCCCACCGTGAGGAGGTGCGTCATTCTGACGACTCCCCTCTCGACGATGTACATTTTCGTTGTGCCCGCGCCGAGATCGACGATCATGACAGGAGCGAGCCCGTGTCCGAGAGCGCTTCGGATAGCACTGAATATTTCTATCTCGTAGAAACTTGTCGAGAGACCGGCCGTTTCCATAATAGATTGATACGACTGAAGCGTTGCGTTATGTATCGCCACAAGGAGCACCTCCTGACCCTTCACCTGCAAGGGAGTCCGTGTCTGGAGCTGATCGAAAGCGCTATCCTTCCCTTCATCGTGCGGTATGACGAACCAATCGAGAGTCACCTCCGATACAGGGACCGGGATGTATTTTCGCGCCTCAATGGGCACTATGCGCTTGAGCGATTCGCTATCGACTTTCGGAAGATCCAAAACGGAGACGAGACTGGAAGAAAAAGGAATTGAAACTCCGGCGCTCCGAGCTGTCACATTCGCTTCTTTCATGAGATCCGAGAGCGCTTGCGCGGTCTTTTCCGGAGACAGCTTCACGACTTTCCCTATCGGCTGATCGGCATACGGACCGAGCGCGATTTCGCCGTATGTTTCGAGTATAGCGACACCGCGCGACGAGCGAAGTTGTACAACTTTTGCCGAAGACGCGCCGATATCGACGCCGACAACGCTACTTTCTTTACTACCCCCACTCAAATTCTTAAAAAGACCGCTCAAGGAGAACGCCATTTAAAAATTATATCACGCATCTTCATGGTAGAGCGTCTATTTTCGCCGCCAAAATGAAATCGTTCTCGGATAATCCCTTTACGGCGTGCGTTGTGAGAGATATTCCTACTCGTCCCCAATGCAGGTCGATGTCTGGATGATGCCCTTCTTCTTCTGCAAGCGCCCCTATCTTGTTGGTGAACGCGAGCGCCTCCTTCCAATCTTTAAATGTAACCGTTTTGGTGAGGTGTTGCGTATCCGCGGACAGTTTCCAGTATGGAAGTTGTTTCAACAATATCTCCGCCTCCTCTTTGGAGAGCGGAGGCATGCCGCCTTCGCACGATACGCACGTTTTTTGTGCCAATTCCATGTCAAAACTCTAGCACGAGGATACAATACGGCGTATGAAGACTGGGCTCGCTCTGTTTCGTCGGGGTCTTGAGCTCCTTGTAGATACTATTTTACCGCTCAGGGCTCGGGCATCGCGGACGCGGAACTTGTCCTTAGAGGATGTGCCGCTCATCCCCACTTCGCATGACCTTCTCGGCCACCAGATAACGACGCTGATGGATTATCAGGACCAAAAGGTCAAGGATCTCATACAGTCACTCAAATATGATGGAAGCGGCTACGCGGCGCATCTGTGCGCGACGATACTCGCTGAATATTTGATTGAAGAGATCGGGAGTGAGAAAGCCTTTTCGATTCGTGAGATACACGTGGTCCCGCTCCCCCTACACTCCTCCAGGCAACGTGAGCGCGGATACAACCAGATCGGTCTTGTCCTCGACGCCTTGCCGCCGGAATTCCGCGATGGCTCAACGACTCACTTGTCGCGCGGACTTTTGATACGAGTACGTCCGACGAAAGCTCAGACGCACCTCGTGCGAAGTGAGCGGCTCAGAAATGTATCGGGGGCATTCTCTCTGCACGACGGGGCGGAAGTTTCAAAGACACATGTCTTTTTGATCGATGATGTAACCACTACCGGCGCGACACTGGTACATGCAGCGACACCACTGCGCAAAGCTGGTGCATCCGTATCACTTATTGCGCTTGCGCGCGCATGAAAAATCGCACCAACCCGAAATCCACGACAGAAAAAAGGCTTGTGTAGTCGTCTGTCCAAAGTGGAACATCACGTGCTATCCAGGGCGAGGTGCTGGCAAACACCAGTGAGTCGAAAACAGAGTGGTCTTTCGTGAGAAGCACCCACATCGAGGGACTCCCGAGCGTACTGGCTGCTCCGTCATCAAGAATGATCGTCGCATCCATACGCAATTCCTTTGCGATGCGCAGTATTACATTGGGTAGATATATATATCTGTTGGATGCGTGAATTGCAATGATGCTTCTTGATGAGCGCAGATGCTCCGCATACATACGTACCGCCTCGAGGGTGACCAAGTGTGTAGGAATGGAATCGTCCGAAAAGGCATCCATGACAATGAGGTCGTACTTCTCAGCATTGCCAGATTTCAGTTCTTCGGCAAGGAGCATCCTGCCGTCGCCAATGTGTACTTCTGAATTCTTGCAGCGGGCGAGGTAGTTGAATCGCTCACGTGCAATACGCTCCATATCAGGATCTATCTCGAAGAAAACGTACGCATCTTTATCCCGACAATAACTGGAGATCGAACCGCTACCGAGTCCCATGACCGCGACTTGCATTCCTTCCGCTTCTCTTTCTCCTTGTTCAAAGAGCATCGCACGCCCGAGACCGCTTCCGAGAACGTAGTAAGAACTCGGTGATCCTCTCCACTCGCGACTCGTCGGCTCGATGCCGTGAAGCGTCGTACCGTGCATGAGCGTGTTGATACCGTCCAGGAACTCGACCTTTGTTACGCCATAGAAATTGCGTTCTGCGACGAATGGGACGTCACCACTTCTCGATAGGAGCGGGAGCAAGAGTCCGAGAATAAAACAGATGAACGCTACGCGTGCGATGAGGATCTTTGAGTCACTCAGTATCCGCGGGAAGAATTCCGGCGATAGGAGCGCGACGGAAAGGATCGCTGAGATCGCGAGCCCAATATGAAACTCGAGATAATCAGAAAAGACCATGGGAGCGATGAGGCCCACGCAAAAGGTACCTATCACACCACCGAGCGAGATGAGGAGGTAAAAGAACGGAAGTTTCGATGTTGACGGACGTCCTGTATAGAGCAGCCCATGGCAAAATAGTCCGATCAGAAAAAGCAGTGCGAGGTAGATGATTACCTGTTTCAATACCTGTGTGGGGTCGAAAGATGCGAACTGATATGCGGCGAAGGACGCTCCAAGCACGAGGAGCGGGAGGAATCTCGAGGCACCGTAACCTGCAAACGCGATGATAAATGTGAGGAGATAGATCGCAAGAGGAACAACCCAAAGGAGCGGCACAGGCGCAACGACTTGCGTTATGAACACGGTGGTCGCGACGAGCATGGCGGAGGGCAATGCAGCTAAGCCTATCCACGCGAGCCATGTTGTGCTTTTTACGGTACTGGTCTCCGAGCTGACATGCGCGTGCACGTCGGACCGCGCAAAGTGAACGCAGATATACGCAATAAGGAGCGCATACACAATAAATAAGGTCTCCCACATACCTTGCTGAACCCTCAGTCGCACTAACGGTTCTATAAGAAAGGGATAACAGAGGAGTGCCAGGAGCGAACCAGCGTTTGAGAGCGCATAGAGTTTGTATGGCTCGGAGCGAACAGTGAGTCCCCACCAATACTGCAGCAGTGGGCCCGTCGTAGAGAGAAGAAAATAAGGCGCACCGACAGCCACCAAGAGAGCCAGGAGCACATTCATTGCCGGGCCAAATGAACTATCCGCAATCCAATCAAGCGCTGGAAAGACCGATTGCCAGATCAGAAAGATAGCGCCAAGAGTAAGTACTACGAGCGTGAAGGAAATGACACCATGCACGAGCGCCTGACGTCGAGGCTCGAGTCTCGAGAGAGCCTGCACATACGCATAGCCCACGAACAGAACACCAGTGAAAAAAAGTAAGCTTATTGCCCACACGGAGGAAGATCCTCCGAAAAAAGGCAACAAATATTTCCCCATGATCGGTTGCACAGCAAAGAGAAGAAAAGCTCCCAAAAATATGGTGAATGCATACAAGAAGTAGACGCCCGCAGATCGCAAAAAGGTTTTTGCTGGCTCCATGAGCATGCAGTGTACACCAGCGATCGAGTAGGCAATAAATGTGCGAACGCGCCCTTTGCGGGCGCGCTCGGGTAGTTTTGCGTTCGGCGGAGGGAGGGATTTGGTCAAGCGCTCGAAAGTTCTCATGCGGAGAGGGAGGGATTCGGTCAGGAATAATTCGCTTGCCGTCGCAAGCGAATTTTCACGACCCTGGCTCGCCGGCCTCGCGTGCTCGCTCAGCCGCTGCGCCTTTCGAATCCCTCACGCAGAGCGCGCAGGCGCTCTGCTCCTCGCCGCCAAGAAAAAGGCGCCTAACGGCGCTCGTTTTTCTATTGGCGGTGTGTATTGGAC
>Ga0163150_10004164_pt1 | contig 19573 bp, 16 predicted proteins | sample OliLakLV19P2IB_FD_148628 | JGI IMG/M metagenome (GOLD analysis project Ga0163150, IMG submission 148628) | Freshwater microbial mat bacterial communities from Lake Vanda, McMurdo Dry Valleys, Antarctica - Oligotrophic Lake LV.19.P2.IB | ecosystem: Environmental > Aquatic > Freshwater > Lake >...
AAACCAGGAAACAGCTGTTCAGCACCAGCATCGGGCCCGCCTGGTGCTGAACAGCTGTTTCCTGGTTTCGGTTCAGTCCGGACACGAAATCGGCATACGGTAGGGGGTGACGGCAACTGGGATTGGGTCCCGTATGTTACCGACCTTTGCATTCAGGATAAGAGCCTGTCGGACAAAGGGGCCGGCCAGGTTCAGATTTTCCTGTAGTCACACCACGTTGAAACCCGTAACGGGGCGAATCGGGCATTCACGGCTGTTTCGAAGCGTCAAATGGCCGCAAATTGGAGGCAATTGTTGCCATTCGCCCGTGTCTCTATTGACCGCGCGAAAACACAAGCCGTATATTTGGCGGTTTCGACGGGACCCGGTCCCCACTTTCGGCCCGATAGCATTGCCCGGACAATTGAATTCGTTCCCTTTTTGGGTCTGACCCGTATCGGAATGACGGAAAATCGCTGCAACTTCTCTATGTATTTGGAGGCGCGGAACTGCGCCACGGGTTTTTTAGATTCATGAACCAGAAAACTGCTGAACTGGAAAAGAACGAGCTCGCCGACTGGGCGAATAAAAAGTTTGGCGATTACAAGCCATATACCGGTACGATTCTGCTGGGCGTTCTGGCTTTGATACTGGTCGCCATTGTTGCCGGTTACTGGTTAAGCCTGCGGATGAATTCCAAATCCCAGCCCTGGCAGGATCTGCAGTTCGCGATGGCGTCGCATCAAAACGACCGCCAGACCTCCCATTTTGAACTGGTTTCCGAACGGCACCCCAATACGATGGCCAGTCTGTGGGCGTTGCAGCTGGCTGGTGATGCGGATTTGCGAATGGGACTGGCCCGAATGGTAACGGAACGCGAATCGGCACTGAAACAGATTGAACGGGGACTCCGATCGCTGGAAAAGATCCAGGAATCGACTCTGGACCGGCCGGATTTGCTCAAGGAGCGCTCACTTTTTTCCCTGGGTTATGCTTACGAGAGTCTTGGGAACTTTGATGATGCCAAAAAAATCTATGCCCGGCTGGTGTCGGAAATGCCTGAAGCACCCATGACCAACCTGGCCAAAGAAGGCCTGGCCCGTCTGGATAATCCTGCATTTGTTGCAGCGTTTGACAAGTTCAAATCCGTCGGTACCGCTCCGGACATGGTCTTGCCGCCGATCCCGGACATCTCATTTCCTGACTCGGTAGAAGCAGCTTCGGCAGCACCGGCGGACGGTTAACAAAACCCAATCCGTATTGGGCCTGGGAACATCATGCCCGGTTCCGCCGCTTCCATTCTGGACCAGTTTCGCCAGTCCGTTCGCGGGATGGTGTTTCGAACTGCAATCAATCGCTGGACTATTCCCTGTTTGGACCGTCGTTTTCCTGCAAAGTCGACCGGCGCGGAAGGGGAACGGGCTGCCGAGCGGTATTTGCGAAGTCTGGGCTGGATCACCCTGGCACGAAACTATCTTGCCGCGCATGGCGAACTGGACCTGGTGATGGTGGACCTGAAAAAGGTGGTCTTCGTCGAAGTTAAATCGTGGCGACATCACCGGGACGGTCAATCACCAGCCGAGGCGGTAACTGAGGACAAGGAAAAGGCGCTGGGGCTGGCTGCGATGGAATATCTGCAGCAACATCATTTGCTGCGGCAAGCCTGCCGGTTCGATGTGGTCGCCGTCTGGCTGGACCAGAAACCGGCGCGCGTCCGGCATTACCAGTCGGCGTTTGATCCACCTGTCGATTGGTGACGCCTTGTGAATTCCCGGCGATTTGCGAAGATTACGAGGATGCCTCAACCGGACCGGAACGGCGACCGGAAATGCCTGCCGTTGGGAGTATCGAAATAGCCTGTGTATAAAAAAACGAAGGGTTCCCGCTCGCCGCTACAGGAACCCTTCTAAAGTTGGCTGTCCGACGCCTGGAATAAATTCCGGGCTCGGAGACCCACAGCCATGAGTGGTATCGTCGCCGCCATCGAACACTCTTTAGGTTTCGAAAACAAACGGACTAGCGGATACAACCGGCAAACTCAACCAAAGCAGTTTCTGCGGAACAATCACAGAATTCCGGATAAACAGGTGGAATATGCACGAATTCAATGCACCGATGGCTCTGTTGGTTCTGGAAGACGGTTCAGTTTTCCGGGGCCGGTCCTTTGGAGCGACCGGAACGACGTTCGGTGAAATCGTCTTCAACACGTCGATGACCGGTTACCAGGAGATCCTGACCGACCCAAGTTACTGTGGCCAGATCGTGACCATGACCTATCCGGAAATCGGAAACTACGGTTTCAATTCGGATGATCACGAAAGCCACAATCCGTTTCTTGCCGGCTTTGTTGTCAGAAACGTCAGCCCGATTCCAAGCAACTGGAGGTCCGAAGGAACGCTGCACGATTTCCTCGTCGAAAAAGGGATCGTCGGCATTTTCGATATCGATACACGGGCACTGGTCCGGAAGATCCGGACCGGCGGGGCGATGCGATCGGCGATCTCAACCGAAATTTCCGATCCGGAACAATTGCTGACGAAAGTCCTTGAATCACCCCAAATGAGCGGCCAGGACCTGGCCAGCCGTGTGGTTCCCGAGTCGGCGTGCGACTGGAGTGAAACACTTTCGGAATGGTGGGATCATTCTCCGCATGCCCGTGAAGATTCTGCGGGGCCGGTTCCCCATGTTGTGGCACTCGATTTCGGAATGAAACAAAACATCGCCCGTCATCTGGTTAAATGCGGATTTCGGGTCACGATTGTGCCAGGAACGACTTCTGCGGATGAGATTCTGGCGCAGAATCCCGATGGAATTTTTCTTTCCAATGGTCCTGGTGATCCGGCCGCAACGACCTGGGGGGTCGAAACGATCCGCCAATTGCTGGGCAAGGCGCCGATTTTCGGGATCTGCCTTGGGCACCAACTGCTGGCCCTGGCCTGTGGAGCGACGACTTTCAAACTGAAATTCGGTCACCGCGGAGCCAATCAGCCGGTGATTGACCTGAACTCCGAAAAGGTCGAGATCACTTCACAGAATCATGGTTTTGCCGTCAACGATGATGGGCTTCCTGAGGAGCTGGAAGTCACACACCGGAACCTGAACGACGATACGATTGCAGGATTGCGGCATCGAACGCTGGACGCGTTCAGCGTCCAATACCACCCCGAAGCGAGTGCCGGGCCACACGACAGCCACTATCTGTTCCACCAGTTTTCCGAAATGGTCAACCGCTTCGCCGGAAAAACCGCTGCGGTGTAGGGTCCGCTGTGCGGACCAGTTCCGTAGGGTCCGCTGTGCGGACCACCATCTGCACCAAAAGTGCAGATCACTATTGACCATTCCGCTGGCTAAAACAGGCAAATCAACTGTTTTACCGCTGTGCGCGCTGCATGCAGGCGCGCTGAGCGGTTAAACAATTCCTTCCGAGAGTGGATAGCGGACCCACTGGCCCATCGGCGCCTGGACCAAATGCACTTCCTGTTCCTGGCCGGCTTTTGGATAAAGCCATCCGCGACGGCCTTCGTCGTACAGGCCACCGGTCCACGCCCGCTCTTTCGGGTCGCATTCGGCCTGGTACCCAAACACCTTGTCCGGCTCCACGTGGCAGCGAAACATGATTCCGGAATTGGCAGCACCGGTTGCCGGCAGGCAAATTTCCGCCTCCAAAACAAAATCCGAATAGGTTCGTTCGGTGACCAGAAAGAATTTCCGGTCTGCGGTCAGATGAATTTCGCCATCGACGACTTCCGCCGTCCCCCAGGCATACGGGTTCTTCCAGCCTTCAAGGTCCTTGCAGTTAAAGAGTGAAACGAATTCTTCGGCGGGTTTCGTCAGATCCCCGGATTCCACCGGTGGCTGTGCAGTCGCCGGATCCGTCGTGGTCTTTTGCAAGGCCGATCCGGAATGCGGAGGGAAAAACAAAGCCGCCATGAAACAGAATGTGGCCGGATCAAGTATTCTCAGGGACCATTGCATGGTGTTTTCCTGTCAATCAACCAAAAAATGATCACCGCGAGTTTGCCCCGGAACACTGGATTTGAATCCGCTGAGGGGGTGTTCGAAACCACATGTTTTTGAAGCCGTTTCCAACTGCTGGCAATCCGAATCGGGTCATGGCACAATGTTGCCATCCTAAACGCCCCGCCGCGATCCTTCCATCTGCTTTCCGAAAATACTGTCTGGAATCCGGGCGGGAAACCTTTCAACTTCAATACTCTACCTCTGTTTGCCCATGACTGCTGCCGGTGAATTCAATCAACAGGCCGAAGAGTTTCGAACGCGGTATGCCGCCGTCAAAGACCAGATAGGTCGGGTGATCGTCGGGCACGATGAGATCGTGCATGGCGTTTTGACTGCGCTGATGATTGGTGGGCATTGCCTGCTGGAAGGAGCGCCCGGCCTGGGAAAGACGTTGCTGGTTCGCACGTTGGCCCAGGCGCTGAGTCTGGATTTCAACCGGATCCAGTTCACACCTGATCTGATGCCTGCCGACATTCTGGGCACCAACATGATCGTCGAGTCCGAGGAAGGACATCGCAAATTCGAATTCCAGCGGGGCCCCATTTTTACACAGATCTGTCTGGCGGACGAGATCAACCGGGCCACACCCAAGACCCAGTCGGCGATGCTGGAAACCATGCAGGAGGGAACTGTGACCGTCTCGGGGAAACGCTATGAACTGAAAAAGCCCTTCTTTGTGATGGCGACACAAAACCCGATCGAACAGGAGGGAACCTATCCCTTGCCTGAAGCACAGCTGGACCGGTTTTTGTTCAAACTGGTGGTCGATTACAGCGGGCGGGAAGAACTGGCGACCATTATTGACCGGACCACCAAAGGAATCGTGGTCGAGGCCGAAAAAGTCATGGATGGCGAAGAGATTCAGAAATGGCAGGGCCTGATTCGCAAGGTTATCCTGGCCGATCATCTTCGTGACTACATCGTTCGACTGACGCTGGCGACCCATCCGGGTGGCGAGATGGCGGTCGAATCGGCCAACAGCTACCTCCGTTACGGCGCCAGTCCACGCGGAGCCCAAACGCTGGCCCTGGCCGCCAAAGTCCGGGCATTGCTGGACGCGCGTTTCAATGTCAGCTTTGAAGATGTGCGACGGGTCTTTCTGCCCAGTTTGCGACACCGCGTCATTCCGAATTTCGAAGCGATGGCCGAAGGCGTTTCCAGCGACAAAATCCTGCTGGACGTTTTGGAAGCCGTTCCGCAAAAGGTCGACTAACCAGGCAGATGTTTGGAACGGGAACCGGAAAAATCCGAACGCAACGGAACTTCCCGGTATTCCCTGGCCGCGCCGCACGACGGGCGGCCAGTACCATGAGTTTCGAGTCAGGCGACATTCACCAACCGGCGTCGGATGAGCACAGCAGGCAAACCCAGAACAGAGACCCGCGAACTGCTGGACCCGGCGCTGCTTGCGCGAATCGGGCAGCTGGAACTGGTCAGCCGCCGGGTCTTGCGGGGAAGGCTGAAAGGCGAACGTCGCAGCAAGCGGAAGGGGCAAAGTGTCGAATTCGCCGACTATCGAAACTACGTACCCGGCGATGATTTGCGTTTCATCGACTGGAATCTGTATGCCAGGTTTGACCGCTTGTTCCTGAAGCTGTTCCTGGAAGAAGAAGATCTGCATTTTTTTGCGCTGGTCGATTGCAGTCCAAGCATGAATTTCGGCGACCCGACCAAACATTTTTACGCGTTGCAATTGGCCGCAGCCCTGGGATATATCGGGCTCTGCCGCCAGGACCGGATCCGGATTGAGCCGCTTGGATTGCCGGCCGCCGCAAGGCAGGCTCCGACCCTCCGCGGACGTCACAGCCTGTCCCGGATGCTGGGCTATCTGAAGTCGCTAAAGTGCGAGGGGAAAGAATCACTTGAGTCGTCGGTCAAATCGTTTTGCATGCGCAATCCCGGCCAGGGAATTGTCGTTTTGATTTCCGACCTGATGGACAAGGACGGATACGACCAGGCACTGAAATACCTCGTGTCGCGAAACCTGGATGTCTACGTCCTGCAGGTCCTGAGCATGGCGGAAATTGAGCCGGATCTGGCGGGGGACCTGAAACTGGTCGACAGCGAAGACGGTGACATCGCGGAAATTTCCGTGAGCCAGCGATTGCTGGACAGGTATCGCAGAACGCTGGCCGCGTTCATCGGCCAGGCAAGGGAATTTTGCGCCAGGCGCAGCATCACCTACATGATGACAACCACGGATCGCCCGGTGGACCGGTTGATCACCCGCTATCTCCGCGAAAGGGGATTGGTGCGATGACGTGGATCAATGCCCTCGGATGGTCCGGATTGATCACCCTGGCGGTCATTCCGCCGGTGATCATTCTGCTGTACTTCCTGAAGTTGCGCCGCCGGCCGCTGGAAGTACCCAGCACGCTGCTTTGGCAGAAGACGATTGAAGATATGCACGTCAACAGTCTCTGGCAGAGGCTGCGAAACAACCTCCTGTTGTGGCTGCAGATTCTCGCCGTGATTCTCCTGTTGTTGGCAGGTTTGCGGCCAGGTTGCCAGGGAACGAAACTGACCGATACCCGTTTTGTTTTTCTGATCGATGTTTCGGCCAGTATGGCGGCCACCGATCTGGAATCGGGAACGAGGCTGGACACGGCGAAACGGGAACTGGATTCGACCATTGACCGGATGAAAGCAGGCGACACGGCGATGATCGTCGCTTTTTCCGATACTGCAGAGATCGTCCAGTCATTCACCCGCGATACCAATTTGTTGAAGCGAAAGGCTCAGGGGATCCGGCAAACCACCCGGCGCAGCGATATCTCCGAGGCATTGGTCGCAGCTTCGGGGCTGGCCAACCCGGGGCGTACGTCGACCGACGCAGGGGACGTCCAGGTGGCAGCGGCCCAGCCGGCAACCATGATGATTTTCAGCGACGGCGGATTTCGCGAAGTACCCGATTTTTCGCTGGGGAATTTGACCCCTGAGTATCGGGCGATCGGCGCAGTCGAGACCCCGGTCAATTTTGGCGTGACCGCATTTTCGCTGGGTGATCCGGGCGCTTCGGCCAACCAGCAACAGGCCTTTGCACAACTTTACAACGGCAGCGCCAGCGACGCCGCGATTGATGTTTCCCTGTTTGCCAACGGCCAGCTGTTCGATTCCCAGCGGGCTGTAGCTGTTCCGGCCAAACGGTCAACGGGCATCAGTTTTGAATTGTCCGGCCTGCTCGCCAATGTTACTGGACCTGTTGAGTTGTTGCTAAAAATTGAAACGGCCGATGCGTTATCGGTCGATAACGAATCACGGTTGATCGTCAATCCTGCTGCGCCGGCTCAAATCCTGGTTGTTTCGCCTGATAACGAATACTTGCGTTTGGCCTTGACGACCGCCGATGTGGCGCGGCTGGCCACTGTCACGTTCCGTTCGCCGGATTTCCTGGAGAGTGACGAATACAAAAGCCGGGCAACGCTGGGTGAATATGCCTTCGTGATTTTCGATCGGGCCGTTCCCGCTTCCATGCCAACGGCCAATACGATGATGTTTGATGCAGTTCCGCCGGGTGCTGAATGGTCGGCTGGAGAGGCACAGTATCCGACGTCGATCGTCGATCTGGACCGCAGTCATCCTGTAATGAGCAATCTGAATCTTGGAGAACTGCTGATTGTGGAGGGCCGTGCCCTGACGGGTCCGTCCGGTTCGCAATCTTTGCTGGATGCGACCTACGGTTCGATCATAACGATCGGGCCCCGTTTCGGATTCATGGATCTGGTCATCGGATTTCCACTGATTTCACTGGACGAAAATGGCAATCCGGCCGTGAATACGAACTGGCCATCACGGTTGAGCTTTCCGTTGTTCATTCAAAACGTTGTTAATTTGATGGCGGGAGAAACCCAAAACCGCGCACTCAGCGGCGCGATGCCCGGCCAGGTATTGCGGCTGAGGGCTCCCCAGGGAGCTGCGGCTTGCACCATCCTTACACCGGGCAAGGAACGGATTGCATCGCGAGTCGAGCCAGACGGGTTTGTGCAGTTTAGCCAGACTGACCAGACCGGTGTTTACGATGTTGCCTGGCAGGGGCAAACGGAATCGGCCCAAAAATTTGCGGTAAATCTGATGGATGTCAACGAAAGCACATTGACGGTCCGCGAGCAGCTGGAACTTGGATTTGAAAAAGTGGACGCTGTGCGGCAGTCGGAACCTGCGCGCCGTGAATTCTGGCGATGGCTGGCGGCCCTGTCGCTCGTGGTACTCGCAGTGGAATGGTACATCTACAATCGTAGAGTCCTGATCTGATTTTTCTGATTCAACCGGTCTCCTAACAACTCGAGCGACGATGAGCGACTCCAGTATCCTTCCATTGAAGCCGGCCCAGCTGCGTTGGAGGTGTGACGAAAGCCAGTTCGATTTTGCAACCACCTCGGAACTGGAAACGACCGACGAGATTATCGGCCAGGATACGGCACGCGAAGCATTGAGATTTGGCATTGAATGTCTGGCTCCGGGTCAAAACGTTTATGTCCGCGGAGTTCGGGGAACAGGCCGGATCACCATGGTCCGTCAGTTGATCCGGAGTCTGAAACCGGCGACGGACAAAAAGAAGGATCGTTGTTACGTTCACAATTTTTCCAGGCCCGACCGGCCCCGGCTGCTGGAATTGCCTCCTGGAGCCGCACCCGGATTCCGCGACCGCATGGAGGAAATGGCCGAGTTTATTTCCGACGGATTGCGAAAGGCACTGGACAGTGAACCGTGGCTTTCCGAGCGGGAAAAAGTTCGCGAACAGACCCAGACCACGGCCCGCGCCATAACGGAGCCGCTGGAAAAGAGCCTGGTGGAAAACGGCCTGGCACTGGTTTCCATGCAGCAGGGACCAATGGTTTCGACGGCGATATTCCCGCTGGTGGAAGGAGAACCTGTACCACCCGACCGCCTGGAATCCCTGATCGGTGAAGGGAAAGCCGACCCGGCCCTGCTCGCCCGATACAGGGAAAAGCAACCGGGGTTTCAAAAGGAGATGGAAACGCTTGGCCGCGAGGTGGCAGAGATTCTGAAGGTGGGGCGGCGCGAGATCGAAAAACTTTCCCAGAACGGCGGGCGCACGTTGCTGGCGAAATTCACGGAGCCGCTCCTGAAGGATTTCCAGGGCAAAGGAGTGGTCGAGTTTGTTGGCGAAGTTGTTACCGATGCGGTCGAAAACCGGCTGGCAAGCGACGATGACGATGAATTGCCAAATCCAGTCGAGCTATACGGTGTCAACATTGTTCTGACCCATTCGGATTCCTCCCAGTGTGCCGTGGTGGAAGAAGTTGTCCCCAACATGATCAACCTGCTGGGGACGGTAGAGCCGAACTGGAACTCCAACCAGTCGGCCAGCAGTGATTATCGGGGGGTCCGGGCTGGCGCGATTCTGAACGCCGATTCCGGCTACCTGATCCTGGAGGTCGAGGATCTGCTATCGGAACCGGGAGCCTATCGGGCACTGGTACGGACGTTGCGAACCGGGCGGCTGGAAATTGTTCCTCCCGAATTCAGCTGGATGCGTCCTTATGCAGTCGTTCAGCCGGAACCGATCAGGGTCAAACTGCGGGTCATACTGATTGGTGACGTACAAACGTATTACATGCTGGACCAGGCCGATCCGGATTTTCGTGAACTGTTCAAGGTGCTGGCCGACTTTGATGACCTTGTTCCCCGCAACGAAACAGGACTGAGACATTATTCCCTGGTCCTGGCGCGGCTTTCCAGAAGCGAGTCGTTATTGCCGTTTCACCGCTCGGCAGTTGCGGCCCTGGTCGAACATGGCAGCCGGATCGGTGGTCGTGGCAACCGGTTGACCGCAAAATTCGGCCGGGTCGCTGACATTGCACGGGAAGCTGCATTTGTCGCCAAAGGGGAGGGGAGGGCTGCGATAACCGGCGAGGATGTGCGAAACGCGATCAAGCGAACCCGGGAACGGGCCAGTCTGCCGTCACGCCGCTTCCAGGAACTTGTGGCGTCGGGGACGATCCGGATTGAAACGCAGGGATCAACCATCGGACAAATCAATGGTCTGGCTGTGATTCATGCGGGACCACTGACCTATGGATTTCCCGCCAGGATTACTTCGACGATCGGTCCGGGGACTGCGGGCCTGATCAACATCGAGGGGCATGCCCACATGAGTGGCACGATTCACACCAAGGGTTTCTATATCCTCGGTGGACTGCTGCGGCACCTGCTTCCGACCAGTCATCCCCTTTCGTTCAGCGCGTCGATTGCGTTTGAACAAAGCTATGGAATGATCGATGGAGATTCGGCCAGCGGAGCCGAGATGGTTTGCATGTTGAGCGCCCTGACTGGCATTCCGGTTCGGCAATCGCTCGCCATGACCGGCGCGATTGACCAGCACGGACATATCCAGGCAATTGGGGGCGTCAACGAAAAGATTGAAGGATTTTATGATGCATGCAGATATGCGGGACTGACGGGCGACCAGGGCGTGGTGATTCCGGCTTCGAATGCTGGCGATTTGATGCTGCGGCAGGATGTGGTTGAAGCCTGTGAACAGGGAAAATTCCAGGTTTACGCAGTGTCGAACATTTCGGAAGCCGTGGAGCTGATGACAGGAACCCCCTGCCAACAGGCCAGCGACGGGTCCTGGCCTCGCGGTTCGGTGGTTGGCATCGCCGTGAAAAAAGCCGAGGAATTCTGGCAAAAGACGCTCGCAGCCCCCCAGCGGCTGACGGCCGAACAGGTTGCATCGATAGGCGCCGCGGTGTCGGCATCACCTCAGGATCCGCCTCCCGGACCGGCCAGCTAGCAGGATCGTTGCGAGTTGACGCTGGTTACCGGAATCCTGTACTTATTCCTTCAAAACAGGCCCGTTTTTTTCCCTTTCGTGTCGGGAAGGTCAGGCCTGAAATTTGGCGGCCACGGGATTTCCGCTGGCCTCCGGAATCTGCGCAGGACGAGCCCCTCGACTTCAGTTCTCAATCACGGTCACGGATGATCCAGGCGTTCGACAATTTGTACCCGTCGCTGCGAAGGTGGCTGCCGGTATGCGCCCTGGCAACGGCAATCTTGTGCAGCAGCGGCTGCCGTACGATCTCGATCGACTTTGCCCGTAACGTCGCTGGCGTTGCCAGCGTGGTGAACCGGAATGCGATTGGCACCCGACCCATTCGACGGGTCAACAATCTGGGTCCTGTCAGGCGGTTGTTCGCTGAATCTCCGCCTCCAAGCGAACGGACCAAACAGCTGTTGAGGCGTTATGTACTGGAAGACCAGTATCTACTGGACCCGGACGAAGCCATTCGGCGCATGCAGGCCTATGCCCTCGCCGAGCCTGGCCTGGAGCGGACCCACGCGGTGGCCGAACTTGCCTTCAAACAGGGTGAATGGTCCGCACGGCTGGGACAGTCGAACCGTGCGAGCCGGATGTACGCAACGGCTCTCGAGAGTTCCTACCGGTTTCTGTTCGATCCCGACCTAGACATTGGGCGAAACGCATACGATCCCCAGTTCCGCAGCATTTCCGATATCTACAACCGCTCGCTGGAGGCAATTCTCCGCCGTTTGATCCGTGACGACAAACTGGTGCCTGGTTCGATGGTCTCGCTGGAGACCATCAATAACCAGATTGACTTTGTGATTGAAGTACCCGGTCGCTGGAGCGGGGAAGCGTTTGAAAAATTTGAACTGGTCAACGACTTCCGGGTCCAGGGCGTTGAGAACCAGTACCGTACCTACGGACTTGGGGTTCCGCTGATCGGAGTTCGAAAAAGCCGCGATGCTTCGGTGGCTTTCGAAGAGTTCTACCCGCCGCAGCTGACCATGGCACTGACGGCCTTTTTGGAACTGGCCAGTTCGCCATCCCGTGATCCCTATGCGACGTCGTTGGAAGACAGCGACGCGATCGTGGCAAAGCTGAGCCTGATCGACCCGCTTGAGCAGACCATCGCCCAGGTGGGCCAACGGATGGTACCGCTGGAAAGCGACATCACCACTCCGATGGCCCGATACCTGAATGATCCGTTACTGAACACCAATGTGTTTGCGACTCTGGCCCTGCTGAATGCGGATTTTGCCAATGATTTTGAAGGGCTGTATATGTTGGAGCCCTACGACCCGGCCAAAATCCCGGTGGTCATGATCCACGGTTTGTGGAGCAGTCCGGTCACCTGGCTGCAGATGTTCAACGATTTGCGGGCCGACAGGGAAATCCGTGAACGATACCAGTTCTGGTTCTGCCTGTACCCGACCGGCCAACCATGGTGGGAAAGCGCGCGACAGGTGCGTAACCAGCTGGCCGATATTCGTCAAAAACTGACGAACGGTCAGGGATCCGATGATCCGTCACTGCCGATCAACCAGACCATTCTGGTTGGGCACAGCATGGGTGGGTTGGTAGCCAGAATGCAAACCATCGACAGCGAAGATCTGTTCTGGAACGTGATCAGCGAACACGAACCTTCCGAATTTGCCGGCTCGGCCGAAACCATTCAGCGGCTGGAAGAAACATTCCGGTTCCAGGCCAATCCCGGCATCCGCCAGGTCATCACCCTGGCAACGCCCTTGCGGGGCAGCACCTATGCCAACGAAACAACGCGCTGGCTGGGCCGCAAGGCAATTACGCTGCCGCAAGCGTTTACCGGAGAGTACGCACTGATCACTGCGAGGAACCGCAACCTGATCGCCAATCCAGGCCCCCTGACGGTCGCCACCAGCGTCGATTCGCTCTCATCAGGCAATCCATTTTTCGAACGGCTGTTGCAGGCCAGATCAGGACGCGACGTCAGTTACCACAACATTTATGGCAGTTACAATCAGAACACCATTCCTGAAAGACTGGGTTGGGTCAAACCGGGAGATGGTGTGGTTGAGACGAGCAGCGCACGGGCGGACGACGCGGTCTCGGAAATCGAGATTCAGTCACCCCACAATACCATCCATCAAAACCCGCTGGCGATTCTGGAAGTCAAACGAATCCTGCTGGAACATCTGGTCGATAACAACCGCACCCAGCCCGACACGCTCGTTCGTCCGGTCAGCGCAGAAATGCTCCAGCCACTCGAGGCCAACAGATAGTTGCGAATTCCGGAGCGATTGTCGGTTCGGCAGGCGAACGTCCTGTACCATTCAGGAATCCGGCGACCCATTGTTGCGGAATGTTACCAGCAACTGGCGAATCCTGTTCAAGGGTCCGGTCCGGCCATTCGTTGCCATGTCGCCTGGGGGCGAAGCCAGATCCTGACGTCGAATCGGAATAATTTGCTCCCGATTTAACAGGCCTTCCGGCGTTTCCATTTCCACCAGTTGGATGCCCGATGCACCGGTGGAGCATTCCGGCTTCAGTTCACCACGGCGAATCCGCACGTCGTCTGGCGCGGAGATACCCAGCCGGACGGTGTTTCCCCTGATTTGAAGAATGGTAATCGTCACATTGTCGCCAACGACGATCTCTTGCAGATTTTTTCGGGACAATACCAGCATGGTGACCTCCTTGCACAATGGCCAGCTCGAATGAAACGGGCTGGAGTTTCTCGTGTTCCAGAACCAGCAATACGGAAAATACCTCCGGCCAGTTCAATAATTCCTGAAGTTTGACACCACCCCAGCCGAAAGCCGCTGCGACGGACAACAGCGACAGCACCAGCACGCTGTCATCCGGCAGCCGCGTCCGCCAGCAATCGACACCAAACAAGCAGGTTTTCTGACAAGAATCGCCAATGATTGGCAGTCCTGTGGTCCACTTCAGAGCTTCGAATGGTCGCCATTGTGTTTGGACGAGGCGGGTTAGTCACCGGACCCGGGGCGACGTTCCTGTTTCTTTTTCGACAGTTTCTTCTTGTCCGACAACCTGCGACGGACCGAACCCGCAGACGGGCGTGTCTTTCTGCGCCGTTTGGGAACGACCAGCGCCTTGAGCAACATCTTTTTCAGCCGCTCCAGGCAATCGGCAATGTTTCGAGGCTGTTCGCGGAATCGACCGCTGGTAATTACCACTTGGCCCAGTTTGTTGATCCGGTTGGCATTTTGCAGCACGAACCGTTCATGAACAGTCTGGGGCAAAGCCTGGGAATCTGCCTGATTCCATTTCAGTGTTGCCTGACTGTTGACCTTGTTGACGTTCTGGCCGCCCGGCCCGGGCGACCGGGAAAAGGTAAACGACAGCTCGCCGTCCGGGATGCTGATACGGGATGAAACTTTCAGATCAGCCACGCCATGACGCCCCGGACTAGAGACTGGTTTTTTTGCGGGCGCCGGTTTTTGGAGAGCCCTGAATCGGGTCGCTCCCTTTTACTTCTTCAAAAACAACCGGCGAGAAATGCCGGGCCACGAACTCGCGGGACGCAACCAGCATGTCTTCATGGCTGACAAAATCAAATTCGGGGCCATGCAGTTCCATCTCAACCGGCCCATGATAATTGTAATGTGACAACATGTTGATCCATGCCGCCAAAGGCAATTGGCCGGCTCCCGGCAGGCAACGCAAACGTTTGCCGTGGGCTCCGTGACTGACGTCACACAGTTGAACGAGCGCGATCCGGTCCAGATAACGGGAGATGTCCCGGGCGGCTGCCATGTCTCCCCCAAGGAAGAACAGGTCGGCAACGACTCCTACATGTTCGAGCGGGTAATCGCGTATCAGTTTCAGAGTGGAAGCCATTTCTCCGGCAAAATTGAACCGTTTGAATTCTGGTCCACAAACCGGCTCGACGGCCAGTCGTACGTCCAGATCTTCGGCCAGCGGAACCAGTTCGTCCAGTGCCTGGTGCACCAGCCGTTGCAGGTGACCGTCGGCATGCCCGTTGCGCCCACCCACGCAGATTGCCAGGGTGTGTGCCCCCAAAAGGGACGCCGAGCGAATGGCCTGAATCGCCTCGTCAATCGAATCGGTGTGCGACACACCTGTGCTGCCGGTGAAGCCGGTCATCCATGAAAGGCTGGTCACGTTCATCTGCATTTCAAACAGCAGATCGGCGGTTTCGACCAGCCCGAATTCTTCCAGTTTGTTGTTGCAAAGCCCGATCGAGTTGAATCCCGCTCCGCTTATTTTGACCAGATCCTGAAACAAACTCCAACGGTGAGTTGACAACTGATTTACCGAAACCAGATCAGGAACCATCGAAGGGCGTCTCGTGGGGCGGGGGCGGAAGGTTCTTTTGATTGCCAGGGAGGATAAGTATGCAAAATCGGACAGCAACTGTAAACACGACCTTGCGGATCCTGACCGGATGGAATTCCATTTTCGCATTCGTAGCGAGCCGCGCCAGTCGCCAAACTGTGCTGAACAGAATCCTGGGGAACTGCGTATTGCTCTTTCCATGCCGTTCGGACCCCCTGACGCAAGCAGCCATGTGCTGGCACAGATTTCCTGATCCGGCGTCTTGCATTTGCCAGAAAGGCGTTATGATAATCGTTGAACAGTCCCGCCCGACATCAATGACCCCCTTCAAACTGTTCACTGGAATCGCGTTGCATGATCCTGCGGAATGACCCGGATGGAAACACTCTCCAGTCAGTTCGCAACCAGTCGATTCTTGCAGGAGGCAAAATAATGACCAGACGAAATTGTGTCCGGGTTGACTATCCCGACGAAGATCTGCAAAACCGGGTCAGCCACTTTCTTGGCAGCAGACACTTCCAGAATCTTGGCAGGATTCACGTCGAAGTGGAAAATGGCCGTGTCACGCTGCAGGGTATAGTCGGTTCGTTTTACGAAAAACAAGTGGCGCTCAGCACCTGTCAGCGGGTGGCCGGTGTTTTGTCGATCGTCGATTTGCTGGAAGTTTCCGCCGATTCACGCGGCATGGATCCGGAATTGGAATCCGAACCGGATGTCAGCGCCCTGGTCGGCTGAATCCTGACCGGCGTCAGTTCGAGGAACCCTCCGGTTCCACATGACCAGGCTTCCGGCGATTGGATGCCGAACAGTAATTCAGTCGCTCCGCCGGACGTTTTACCTGCGAATTTCGAACGACGAACCGGCCGGGTTGACCACTGATTCTGCCTGAGCCACCAGTTCTCTGGTCTGGGTCGAGATCATGTCCAGCCGGCGGGAACAGAGTTCGAGCACCGATCCGGTTTGTTGTTCCAGTTCCTGCCTGGCCATTTCGATTTTGGCTGCCAGGTCCTGCCCCTGTGTTCCCCCAGCCTGAACAAGAGAGCGGGATATGGCCGACAGAAATGCGCGGCCAGGCCCGGCCTCAACCAGAGTCACTGCTCCGTCCGCATCCTGCACAAAGCTGACCCGTCCTGCGAAGCCGGGAATTTTTCCAAGTTCCGCGTCCAACAGGTGTTGGTCGAACTGGCTGGACAAAAGCACATGCATGGCCTCCAGTTTCAGTCCGGTAGTTCGTTGTTCGATATCTGCCGATCCATGGACGGAATCAGCCTCCATGTTGATTGTCGCCACAAACGACATGCTGCCGCCGGGAACCGTAACGGCAATGGAACCGGGATGGCCCAATAGCATTGGCCCCACCGCAATTTCCGGGCAGGTCACTTTCAGTTCCGCAGTCATGTCCGGCCGGAACTCTCCCGAGACCAGCATGTGAAACTTGCCTTGCGCGCGCATCTGCAATCGCGACGGTTCGGGCTGCAAACGGATCCGGTCGGTCAGGTTGTCCAGGACCACGACAAAGTCCACATGATCGGTCCCCATTTTGGCGGCACCGTCCAGGTTCAACCGTTTGACAACCAAACCCGGTTTGGGATGGCTACCGGCAAACACGATGTTTCGCCCCTGCTTCACTCCATCTTCCACTGTCTGGCCTTGCCGGCCATCGGCAATCACTGAATCACGAATGGAACGGGCCCAATCGCAGAGGTGGCTGGAAAACCGTTCGTACTCAGTCCGGATCAGGGCTTCGTTAGCCAACCGTTCGTCCGAAACAATTTCTGCCGGATGACTGGCCGCCGCAATCTGTCTTAGATCTTCATTCTGACTGACGACAAATCGTTGGATGTCGCGATTGCGCCGTTCAACCAGTAGCTGGTACCGGTTCCTGGCCGCAGTGGTGGCGGCCGTCGAGGCCTGCAATTGCCTGGCCGTTTCCACTTTTTGCGATCCGCTCCGAAGTGGATTGTCCGATGTCAACACCATCGATTCGTGAAGCTTCTTCAATTGGGCTTCGGCCTGCGAAATCGATTCCACCTGTCCGGCAAGTTCCGTTTCCCATTCACCCAGGATCTGCGATTTCAGGTCCAACGATCCCGGCGGGGGAATCCGGGTCTTGCCAATTTGAAACGAGTCCAGCCATGCCCGGCCGGAATCCGCAGCGTTTGGCCGCTCGCGCGTCGCTGAATCTGCCGGATTGAGTGGCCAAAGTTCCTGGAGATTCATCACTATCAGCCGATCCAGGCTGGATGACCGGACCCCTTCTATTTCCACGGAGTCAAATACCATCTGGCGATCCAGCAACCCCCAGCTGCCAACGCGGACCCGCGCCTGGTCAGCAATCAGTGCCTCTTTGCGGGATCCCTCTGGTGGTACCAGGTAAAGGTCCTTGATCAACATTTTGCCTTCAAAGAAATCCAAACTTACAAGTGTGAAATTCCAGGACCAGCCCGTCGATTCATGCAAGGCTTTTTTGGTCAGTCTGGCAAAGAATGGTCCGGAGATCATGGCAAAGACCGTAAAGGCCAGGCTGACGATGATCAAACGTGTCAAAAGCACTGACGTCCAGCTTCGTGTCATGGATTTGCGACTCCGGCCCTCGACACTTCGTTCCCGTCTTCCACCAGCCATGCAGTCCAGTCCGACTGGACGAACAGCCTGGACAACCAACGCCGAAGATGCCTCGCGCCAATCCAGCCTGTCAGGAACAGTGGAAAAGCAATCAGGATCCCACCGGCCAATGAGCCCGTCACCAGGGTGTTTTCGAACCGGCACCATGGGCCGAGCGGCATTTCACTCAGCAGAACCCAGAACGGCTGTAACGATTTCCAGGTCAACAGACTTTGACCGAGTGATTCAAACGAAACCGCAAACAGCGGCTTCAGGGCGAATCCCGTCAGACAACCAAAAGTCCCGGTCAACAGGTTGGCTCCACTCAGGATCAGCAAGCCCGCGCAAAAAACCGGCAAAAGCGAGTTCAGTGGCAGCAGGCCGGTCAGGACTCCAAGTGCCAGGCCACCAGCCCACTGTATGGGCGTGTCCATGCCGCGCAATGTTCGCAACATCCAGCGGGTCATTCACCGCTCCATCTTTGATTATTTTTGGGCACTTCCGCCGATCTGAAGATTCGGCGTTATACGGTTACGCGGGGGGACGATACACGATCGCCTGGATTGAAGTCGACACCGATTGCGCGACCGCTCCTGTCCAGCTCTGATTATCAGCAGCACTGCAAAACCTGACCCAAACGCCCCAGGCTGGCTGTTTCTCCCTAATGGAAAATCCAGCCTGTTTGTCCCGAAGAAGTCTGCATTCACCAATGCGCAAGCAGAAAAGGTTGCTGGATTCCGGAATAACGGATAGATTTGGCAACCAGATTCAAAGTGTCCTGTTTTTTTTCCTGTTTGAAACACAAGCTGTAAGGGAGCCCGGAATGGCTGAAAAGTACGAGATTTTTGCGGATGGAATTGGTGAAATCTCCCTCTCTGGGGGAATGGTTCGACTGGATCTGGTATCGCTGGTGGGCTCCCAAAACAACGAAAATGACAAGCCCCGCCTGGAGCCAAAAGGGCGAATAATCATGCCTCCGGAGGGGTTTTTGCGAAGTTTTGGGGCTATGGAGAACCTGGTCAAACAATTGATCGATGCCGGGCTAATTCGGCCCCGCGACGGTGTCGATAATGCCATTGAGGGGAACAATACCGGAAAATCAGCCCAAGCTGCCCCACCCAAATCGCCGAACTTCTAGTTAGGGGAATCTGGCTACCCAACCGGATTCTTTGACTATAATCAGGACTGTAAAAATAATTCGCCGACAGATCGACACTTCCGGTAACAGGGGCACCGGGGTGTCTTGCCCAATTGTCTGTCGGCGCGCCTAGGAATTTTAGGGAACAGACTCATGGCCAATCTTTTCGCTCCCGTTGTCGACATTGTAAACAAGCAGGTCGAGATTTCGACGTCTCTGCTGCTGAAGGACATGATCAGCGTGTTTGATCTGGATGGGAATCCAATCACGCGATGGCGATTTCGGGACAACGGATTTCTGAATTATTCGGGTTTCTTTACCGTCAACGGTGTCAAACAGAACGCCGGCTCCTGGATCGAAGTCGATGCGACCCAGATCAACACGGTTCGCTACCACGCCGGCCTGATTCCGACTACCGAGAACATCGGGGTCCAGGTTTACGACGGGGGTTTCTGGAGTATAGCCGATTTCGACGCGATTCAAACCATCCCTTTCAATGGATTTGCTCCCGAGATCATTTTTGTAAACGGCTCGGTTCTCGAGTCGGAAACAAGAATGATCAGCGACAATGATTTCACGGCCCTGGCGGGTGATGATCTGTTCGCGGTCTACGACAGGGACGGCGACCTGCCGCTCCGGTTCTATATCGTGGACCGATCAACCTTTGGCATCAGCGGCCGGTTTACATTGAACGGTGTCGCCAAACCACAGGGCCAGTTCTTCCAGGTCGAAGCCAGCGAAATGAGCGGTTTGCGATACGTCGGGGG
>Ga0163150_10004165_pt1 | contig 19567 bp, 18 predicted proteins | sample OliLakLV19P2IB_FD_148628 | JGI IMG/M metagenome (GOLD analysis project Ga0163150, IMG submission 148628) | Freshwater microbial mat bacterial communities from Lake Vanda, McMurdo Dry Valleys, Antarctica - Oligotrophic Lake LV.19.P2.IB | ecosystem: Environmental > Aquatic > Freshwater > Lake >...
AACCCCCTCGACTACCGCACCTGGGTAGACACAGCAATAGTAAACGGCCGCCCCGTCTACAACCGCAAAGAAGACAAAATCATGCCGGTCTTTGAACGGAAATAAAAGTAGCATGGATCCCCGACCCGTGCGACCCGAATCGCGGTTTCAACTGCAATTGCAATGGTTACGCACAACTCTGGTGCACGTCAGGCACTCATTGAGCCGTCGGTGTGTCGGACCGAAGCAGTGCGACGCCGGGACTAATTCGGGTTGTCCAGGTATTCGCGATGCAGTTCGAGCAACCCGGACAGGTCGCCGCCATCGGCATTCCTGACAGCCGCCAGATAACTATCTCTTGCAATGCTCTTTTCAATTCCAATGGTTTCTTCTGGCCATTTGACCAGCGGATGATCATTTTGTTTCAGGTAGATGTTGCCAAGCAACCGCGACCAGCGCCCATTACCGCCGGCAAATGGGTGAATGTGAACTGACCGATAGTGAATACGCACGGATCGTTCCAGGACATCAACCGTTTGGTTCGCTTCCTGGAATTTGAGGTCGCTTTCCAGTTGAAAAAGCTCTGGCTGGATGTTTTGCCACTTGATCCCGATGTTCAAATCTTCCTGGCGAAAATTATCGGCATTTTTCCAGACATCACAGAACATTTCTTCGTGAAGCTGCTGGAACCAGTTCAAATCAAATGGCGCAAGATTCCTGGATGGTCTGGCCCCCAAATATTTGACGAATGCCTTGAGAATATTCCTGGCTTCTGCAATGTTGAGCTGTTCGCGGGTTTTGATTGACCTGTCTTTGAGATGCGACGGGTCAATTGGCGTTTCGCCTTCGATGGGATCCCAGATTGCCATTGGCTAGGCCCAAAGCTTTCGACGTGAACCCGCCATCAACTGGTGAATCAGTTGCTGAATCATCAACTCGATTTGGCCCGGTTCAACGGCCTGCGACTCGAGGCCAGAAGTTCCCTGGACCATGCCCACCAATTCGCGGGCCTTTTTGGTTGCCTGTTGGTGACGCAACGGATAACTGTCCATTTCGTCTGCAAATTCGATATCCACATAAAGTGCGTTGGCGATCGCGGCAACGTTTCCAAACGTTGCGTGCTCGACACCTTTCCGGAAGATGGCCTTTAGCGTGGAAACAGGCACATCGCTACGCCTGGACAGCGATTCAAGAGTCATTCCCAACTCTTTGCGGCGATCATCCAGTTTTTCTGTAAAGTTCATCCCAACACCTTTCTACAGCCTGAAAATTGACCGTCAAGCCACATAATCATACTATTCAATAGCCGTTTGCATGTCAAAAAGTATATATTTATGTACGTTTTCGGAAAAAGGAAGTTCGCAAGATGATCAAAATACTGCTGTTTCGGCTACATTCCGAGAACTTTTCCCACAAAATTGGCAGCATCGAACCCGGCAACGAAGCGGACCTGTTGATCCTTGATGTCAACCCGCTGGACTACCGCACTTGGGTAGACACAGCCACCTGTTTGGCAACTGAAGAGATCATCGCTTCCAGTTTGTCGAATGAACCGGTCCAGCCTTGAGTCATGCCAGGACGAGTGCCTTTGAACGCCTGGTTTTCTTCGTCGGATATCGTACCGAACGGTTCCGAAGTCACAGTGACTCGGGTCGTTTGATCGTCTTCCGACGCAAAGACGATGGTCGTTAGCAGCGCCTCGGGAAACACGGGCAGGCCTGGGTGGCGGGCAACATTCTCTTTTTCATCGCAGAACCGCTGGACGTAAACAATGCGGCAAGGATTGTTGATTTCACGGTATTCGAATTTTGCAAAAAAGGTCACGTCTGATTGCTCATTTTGAAGAAGCAGTTTCCGCCATCCCGAAAATCCGCCCGAATAAATTCCATGTCGAACCCGACCGGTGGCTGCCATTTCGAAAGGTGATCCGGGTCAGTCGAGGCATCCCACACGGTTTTCGCGGGAGCGTCGTAGACACGAGTGAGGTAAATCTCGTTCGGCTTGGTTCTTGCGACCATTGGGCTTTTTTCTCCTTGCTTGTTTGTCTCTCACGGTGACTGATTCCAGATAGACGCCGAGTCGGTCGAGGATTCGATTGCAGGTTGATGGGGGCCTGTTTATTTACCCGAGGGGAAGAAACTCGATGCGATCGACCATGTTCTGGGGATCGAGGACCCTGGAAATCAACTCCAAATCGTGTGTTGCCTGGCCGATCGTCAGAGCCAGTTGATGTCCATAAACAAGTCCGGCAAAGGTCCTTCCATCTTTGAGCCATTGATCCGCAATGGCAAGAAAATCGTCGTCCTGGGTGAATACGACTCGACCAGGATCTGTGGCCCGAGCCAATATCGCTTCGTCTTCCCATCGATCAGTTCCGTCTTCTATCGTCGTAATGACGTCGATTCGGCGAACCCGGAGGCCTTCGGTCACTGCGGCTTTGACGTGCTGGTCCATGTACAGCGGTATCGCCATTTCAGTCTGCCTGTTTCAGGCGATCGCCCAGCATGGAATCCTGGCGGATTGCCTGGATGGCGATTACTTTCTGTCGTCTTGATTCGATGTCCCGATCGAGCTCATCCTGATTGTCGAAATAGTAAGCCAATGCGGAATGAATTTGGGCCAGATGCAGATAGGGGTGTTGCCGGCGAATTTCGTGCGCGTCCCAGTGGTGAGCCAGGTGATCAAGCACAACCTCGATCACTTTCGTGGTCGTTCCACTGATGATCGCAGTTCCTTTGGAATCGATTTCGATATGGGGATAAGCTGTGGCAGTCATCAGCGGGGACTTTTTCGATAGTCGGATTGTTCTCATCTACCTGACAATCATTGTAGCCGAACTGCGACCCCAGGCCAAACTTTGCGAATTGCGATCTTCCGCCATCACGGCAAGCCAATCGTCAGACTGATAAACGAATCGTTTTTGACTGACAGAAAGATGTTGTGACAGAAAAATGGAATTGGGGTGGTTTTGAATCTTTCTGTCAAAAAATCTTTCTGTCTTCGATGAGCCGGGATTAATCTGCGGTCTGTCTTTTGAGTATCTGGTGGACGAATCCCGATTCGGATTCGTTCATTTGTGATGGCGGGGGCTGGTGGTAGAAGAGCAATTGGGGATAGGGGCCGCTGTCGTAGCAGCGGGTGAAGACTGATTGCAGGTCGAGCGGGACGTCGGAGTCCCCTTCGTTCAGCGGGACGGCGATTTTGGGTAACGACTGCGGCAGGTCGATTCCATAAAATTCGCCGCGCGTTGGCCAGGCGCGGGTGACCGTTACGAGGTACCGCCTGGCGATTTCATGGGCAACGCGGCTGCGCTCAACCCGCGTCGAACGGATTCCGGCGCTGAGCAGGTCTATTTCAACCAGATTCGCCCCCGAGTCCCACAGTTCCTGCTGTTTGCGGGAAAAGGAAGTCATCCCGGCACCAGCTGCTTTGTTGTCAGGGCTGAGGACTTCGATCGCAGTCACAACGCGACTGCCAGACGCTGGTTCTATGATTTCGATATACGGCTGCTGCATGTCTTCGCGATAAAACTCGACGACAGTCGCCGGGTCGGCGATCTTGACAGCCGTCGAAGCTGTCTGACGATCTCCGGGTTCAGCTTGAAAAATCGAGACGTCCGGCCGAATCGGACGATCGCTTTCAACGACGAACAACCGGTCCTGGGTCAATGCGACATACTGAGGCCGAAGGAGCGGTTGAAGAGCTTCGCGAATGTACGCAATCAGGCTGTCATGAAAGTCGGGCCAGATTTCCGCGCGTTCGAGAAACGGATCCATTCCTGGAAATGGTGAAGGCATGATTTGAGTCCATGAGTTCAGAGCAGAACGGTTGTCCCCAACTGTTCCGCCCTGGGGTCAGGCGATTTGGCATGCAGAAACGGTTGAGGACAACCGTTCTACACTGGGACAATTCAACGGCCGGGCAAATGTTTATCGTAGCCGGTATGGCTGAATACCGGGAGGCAAATTATTGGTCAATAAACTGTGGCCGGATTTTTTGCTGATTTTCGGGAATCTCCGACAGATTTGCTTCCGGAGGTGTCGTCCCGGCGGTAAACATGTCTGGAAGCGTTAATGGAGCCAGGAAATTGGCCGACAACTTTCAGGGGGTCAGACCCAGTTTACGGCAGTGTTTGTTTGCATACATGAAACACCCCTTTTAGACAGATCGCCGAAAAATGAGTCAGACCCCAGCTATTGAATTGTCCAGCAGATTGGCCGGTGATTCCAACGCGCAAACAGGGCTCGACGGCGGTCAAAACAAATCGGTCCCTTTGTTGGGGTGATTGATTTACAATCGGATGCCGGCCTGTTTCGGGCGGTATTCCCGGTCAAAAGGATCCTGTTGAATGTCTTCCTATGAAGCGACCGTTGTCTGGACGCGCGACGGTGCCGATTTTCTGGACAACCGGTACAGCCGTCGGCATCTTTGGCAGTTTGATGGTGGAGCCGAAGTGATCGCTTCGTCGTCGCCGCAGGTTGTCCCGGTTCCGATGTCCAGCGAAAGTGCCGTTGATCCGGAAGAGGCTTTTGTCGCCTCACTGTCCAGCTTCATCAGACCGTATCAACTTTCCGGACCCCAACATGAAAATCACCAGATTCCTGGCCATCGCCTGTTGCTGCGTTTTTGTTCTTGCCATTGCACGACAAACGCGGGCCCCTCACCAGGAATCCGTGCCGCCTCGCCAGGAATCCGGTTCCGCAACGAAGGCAGTTGATCAACAGGAAGTGGCGCCGCCAGCGACAGCGGCCAGTCCGTCAACCTACGATCCCCTGAAAATTGCCGAGGAGAAGATTGAAACACTGGAGTTGACGGTCGAAGACGAAAATCGTTCCCGCAAGATTCCGGTCCTGGTGTATCTTCCCAAATCCAAAGAACCCGCCGCTGTGATCGTGCACAGCCATGGACTGGGCGGGTCGAAGGGAACATCGCCGTTTCTCGGCAAACATTGGGCTGCCCGTGGTTACTTCGCAGCTTTTGTCCAACACCCCGGGAGCGATGACACAATCTGGAAAGACACTCCCGCCTTCCGTCGCATGGCCGAGATGCGCAAGGCGGCAAGTGCCCAGAACATGGTGCTGCGGGCTGGTGACAATCCCGTGGTTCTGCATGACCGGCACTCACGACGTTTCTGCGATTGGCGACGCCGACATCGAGTCCCGCATGGCCGTTTTTCCGGCACTCCCGGAGGGAAACAAATACGAGCTGGTGCTGAACAATGCCGAGCACTCGGTTTTCACCGAACGGGCGTTGCCGGGTGATGCCCAGCCGCGCAACCCCAATCACCACCGCGCGATCCTGGCGACCACCACCGCATTCTGGGACGCATTTCTGCGCGAAGATGCCGCAGCCAAAACCTGGCTGGAGACCGAAGCGGTACGTACCGTGCTGGAAAAGGACGACCGCTGGCAGAAGAAGTAGGGAGACTGGAGGCGGGAGACTGGAGGCGGGAGGGAGGACTGACCGCAGATCAGGCCCCAGGCAATCCCAACAGGATTTTGTCGTCGGCCAGTTTCGACAGCGCGTCACGTGTTTTTGCCAACAGCGCCTTCAGGTCCCCTCCACGCTCGAGCGAGAAAACGATCCGGTCGCTGGTTGCGTGAATTACGATTCCTGATTTCGGTGGGCGCAACGTAAAGGCCGTGCAGTCGGGGTCGTAATCAATCGCACCGGCCAGTGACTCGACTTCTTCGATCTCGTCAATTTTGGCTTCGAGATCCAGGCCAGCCATCATTCCGAAAACGACCCGGTCACAATACCGCGTAAAGATGTTCAGGAACTTTGGGTCATCGACCACTTCGGGACGCCGGATCGAAACCACGTCGGTCCGCAACAGGTACTGGTCGGCGACTTCCGGGTGCTGCATCAGCGAGACGTTCACATCGAAATCAGGAGTCCGGATCGAAGCGACTGGGCCGTCGTTGGAAAAGCTGGTGTCTTTGCGTTTGTAGCGGAACGATTCGCGAATCTGCGTGTAGATCGTTTCGGCCTGGCTGGCAACTTCGTTCTGGCCGGCATTTTCGACAAACGATTGTTCCCACTGATTGTGTGAAGAGAGAGGCTGGCCAGGCTTGCGGTATCCGCTCAGCCCGCGAACCGGACCCTTGATTTCTCCCGACAGACTCGACTCCGACATGAAATTGACCGGGTCGCTTCCGGCCAGCTGCCTTTGATGAAACAGGTCGTTCAAATCGGCGATTACCAGTTTGCTGGACGGGTCGCCAAAGATCTGCGGTGACTGGGTCACTGCTCCTGCCACTGCACCCCGAACCATTCGCGGAACTTCCACTGCCAGGAACTCCCGTATCGACGACACCGTGACAGTCCCGTTTTTTGTGACCGCGTTCTTGCCAACTCCAGTCAGGGCCAGAACCAGACAATGGCTCCAGATTCCGGATTTGAGCTGGTGGTCCGGATGCGACAGCTCGTCCGGCTTGCAGGACGTAAAACCCCACCGCGTTTTCCCAGCTTTGCAAAATGCTTCCAGCTCCCCGCCGTCAAACGGGCTTTGATCGAATGTCGGGTCGTCGCCAACAGGCAACCCGCCCTGCCCTGCATCGACAAACACCAGAACTTCTCCGCACTTTGAACCCTGAATCTGGCCCAGCAGATCCGCGAGGGAGATGCTCGTCTCCGCCAGGTCTTCGGCAATCGTATCGTGAACCGCAAGCCGGTTAGCCCCGTTCTGGGAAACGCCATGACCTGCGTAGAAGACAACGATCCGGTCACCGGCGGCGACTCTTCCAACGAACTTTCTCAACCGGGATTTTGTTGCCGCCAACGTTGCCTGGCCGCCAGTCAGCAACACGCAATCATCCAGCTCGATGCCAACATCCTGCCATGCCTGGACGAACGCCGATGCATCCCGTACCGCATACCTCACCGCCGGAATTCCGGCGTCCTGGTATTCTTCAACAGCAACAGCAAAAACGTGAGTTCGTGGAATCATGCGGACATTGTAATTGTCTATCCCAAAGGGGGTCAGGCCCTTTGAAAACCAGAGAGGGTCAGACCTCTTTTGGGACAAGCTTCCAGCTTGTCATGGATCCGAGTCCGCAAGCACCGGCAGTGGCAATCCGCCAATCCCACGGCAACACCATTCCAGGCTATTCTGTGTCTGAAGCTGCGGGGTCGGGAGACCCTCGCAGAGCGCGCAAGAGGCGCTGGGCGCAGGTCTCCCGACCTCGCCAGATTGAACCTTCAAACAGACAATCCAATGTCCAACAACGAAACGACCCGTACGTACACTCCCAATCCCGACGAAGTTTCGCTGTTTGGGCATCCGGTCGGGTTGTATGTCTGTTTCTTTACCGAGATGTGGGAGCGGTTTTCGTTTTACGGCATGAAAGCCCTGCTGCTGTTGTACGTGACCAAATATCACCTGTTTTCCGACGACCAGGGCTACAACATGCTTGGAGCGTACGGAGGACTGGTCTATGCCATTCCCGTGATCGGCGGGTTGCTCGCCGACCGGTATCTGGGCATGCGCAAGGCTGTCGTGTTTGGCGGAATCCTGCTGGTCATTGGGCATCTCGGCATGGCCTGGGAAGGGACCCAGGCCCAACTCGTCGACGGAGTGGTAACCCAGGACAAATTCGCACTTGGGATTTTTTACCTGTCGTTGTCGCTGATCATCATGGGGGTCGGGTTTCTGAAGCCCAACATTTCCACGATCGTCGGTCGGCTGTATCCGGAGAACGATCCCCGCACCGAGTCGGGCTTCACCATTTTTTATGCCGGCATCAATCTGGGCGCCTTTGTATCGGCGCTTCTCTGTGCGTATCTTGGCGAAGTTTACGGTTGGCGGTACGGTTTTGGTGCAGCGGGGATCGGCATGGTTTTGGGTCTGGCCGTTTTTCTGTGGGGCCAAAAGTACCTGCATGGACACGCTGAACCGAACGATCCGGAGATGTTGCGGGAGCGTGTCGCAGGTCCGCTGACCCGCGAGCATCTGATTTACCTTGGCACACTCGGCGGTATCGCAATCGTCTGGCTGCTGATCCAGTCGCACAGCATTTTTGTCCAGTTGATCCCCAACGTCTTCGAACCCACGCCGGTGGTACTCGCGATGCATCTGGTGAGTGCCTGTTTGCTGTTCGGCATTTTCCGGTTCATGTTTACGGCCTGCACGCCGGTTGAGCGTGAGCAGATGTTTGCCGTCCTTGGTTTCATCCTGTTCGGGCTCGTTTTCTTTACCCTGTATGAGCAGACCTACGGATCGTGGATGCTGTTTTCCGACCGGGTCATGAATCGCCATGCGTTCGGACTGGACTGGACCGCCGGGCAACTGTCGTCGCTGGGCGCGCTGTTCATTCTGGTTCTGACGCCGGTCTTTGCCTGGTTGTGGCCGACGCTCGATAAAAAGGGACTGAACCCCAGCAAAACGGTCAAGTCGGGTCTCGGTCTGATCTTCGCGGGCCTGGCGTTTCTGGTCCTTGTCTGGAGCGTGCGAAATCCCGAAGCGAACGGCATGACCGGATTATGGTATTTCGTACTGGCGTATTTTGTCCTGGAGATTGGCGAGATGATGTTATCGCCAATTGGTTTGTCCGCAGTCACGCAGTTGTCGGTCAAACGTGTGGTCAGCCTGATGATGGGCGCGTGGTTCCTCGGCACCAGTTACTCGGAGATTCTCGCAGCGGGATTGGGCAAACTGTCGTCGCTCGAAATCCGTGAAGACGAAGTGCTGGACGTATCGGAAGCGCTCGCCAAATACGAAAGCCTCTTCATGCTCTCCGCCTGGATCGGCCTGATCGCGGGAGTTGTCGTGCTGGTGATTTCTCCCCTGATGAGACGCTTGATGCACGGGGTGAAGTAGAGTTTGTTTTGGCATTCGCAATTCAAACGGTTTCAGAACAATCAACATCGGCAAGCAATGGCTCACGATCTACATCGAATTCAGCAGAATCACAGATAAGGCAATTCTCTGTTTCGGTGGAAGAAGTAACCCGGCTCAACACGTCCTTGGGCAAATGTTTGACGGCTTCGAAAATAAATTTCAGCGTGTTCATGGGAACTTCGAAACAGGCAAACCGGGCGATTCCATCGGACAAATTGGGGTCGTCTTCGTTGGCGAGTTTCACAAGTCGAGTTAACAAATCGCGAATTCGGTTTGCACAATACTTGATCTCATCAACTGCCTTGAATGATTTTGGAGCGATCGAAACGCGAATTTGCAATCCCATTGCACCCAAATAATCTTCGATGTCGCCCAAACGAATTTCGGCATCGTTGCTCTGTTCCAATTTGGAAATCCGGCTCTGGGTGCAATCCATCTTTTCTGAAAGCTGTTTTTGCGACATTTCCGCTTTCACCCGATGCGAAATCAGGTGTTTGATGAGCTCCCTGCTGGCAGACGCTTTTTTGACATCGTCCGCCAGGTTTGGATCATCAGAAATATCCTGCAATAGCTCGGAAACTGAGTTGTACTTTGTATCGGTCATAGGTGTTGGTTTTCGCGGGTTGGGTTTATCCTGGTGAGCAACATCACACTTCACGATTCGCCCGGTGCTGCTTCATTCGGAACATCCGGCTCGTCGTCTGGCACGATCGCACCAGTATCCTTGGGCTTGGCCACCCCAGACTCTCTGTTGGCAATAACTGATTGAACGAATTTTGCACATTCGTTGATATCGTCATTCTGCCCGTCCTTTTCACCGAGAGTAATGATGAAAAGGGTTTTTGTCGGTTCGTCAGGAAACACATACAAACGCAACGGCTTGAAGCCTTTCTTGAGAGGCGACTGGTCGATTGCGTGAATGCCGTTTTTTTCATTTCGGACAAAACTGTGCTGAAACATTTGCATGGGTCGGACACCGTTGTTCAGTGAAACCGGTTAGGTGTCCAAGTTGTCAAACACGGCCCTGACTTCCCGTCCGTGCTTCTTTTCGATTTTCTTCAACCGTGAGGCCAAAGAGTCAGTCCGTTTAATCGTCCACATCGCATTCTATTCTGGAATATAGTTCAGGGCAAAGTGATTGAAAACAGGCCATTATATTCCGATTTGGAATAGCTGGCAAGGTTTTTGCTGTCAAAACCCGCAAAAACGGACGCTTGAAAGCGGAATTCCGGTCAAAAAAACAGGCCGATTATTTCCAATCTGGTTCTGAGTCTGGATTGAACCGAACTGCCAGGTTCAGGCTGTTTGATCGACCAGATTGGTCGCTTCTTCAATACGATCGTGTACCTCTTCAGGTAATTTGGCGATTCCGTAGGTCCACGATCCATTGCATCCATCCACATTAATCGCGTTGGTCCAGCGATGGGCGGCGGCAGACTTGACTTCCTCCAGCGGATCCCACCCTTTGGTCTCCAGGATCAGATAACGTGGTTCGGGGGAATTCAGTCTGACCAGGAAATCCGGAATGTAGTCGTGACGTTCCCCGTTGTGGGTGTAAGGCACAAAGAAACCCAACCCTGCATTCTTCACAAACGAATGGACAGCCGAATGGCGGTCCAGCACAAAGGCAGCCTGCTGCTCCCATTTCTTTGTGTCAGCGACAACATAATTGACGTGGCTTTTTTGAACTTCACGAACCTCTTTGGTCGTCCAGTAATCAACATCGGCAGTTGAACCCTTGCCGCGGTGCGATTCGAATCGAGGAAGCTCGCGATCATCCGCATCGTTACCTGACGGAATAATTGCACTCGTCAGCCGTTCCACTACCCATCCGTAATAAGGAGACAGAAATGCGTCTTTTTTGTCCGCCGGTTTGAGCGGCATTACTTTCGTTTCAACATACTGATCGATAATCTCGACGAACTGTGGGAATAGCACATGCGCCGGTGCCTGGCATTCCGGCTGCGCACAATAGTCCCGGGTCAATGATCTGGCCATTTCAAAAACCAGTTCCTGCAATCTTTTCTGTTCGCGAAAAGCTGCCAGAGTCACGTCATCCAAACGTCCCGGACCGACTAATGACATTCGCCCTTGATTGTTTACACTCAAACCCTTGACCTGAACTTCGGGCGGAATTCGTCCTGGTTCAATGTAAAGAGGTGCCAACCGCTTCCAGTCAGCTGCAACTCCATTTCGAATGGACTGCGTGTAACCATCGACGCGGGGAAAGTGGATTTCCAAATCGGCCCGCTCCGGCAAAGCAGTGATATGGTGCCGCTTGGGCGGAGGAGGCTGCGGACCCGTCGGATTCGCCTTGAACGGGATCACTTCAAATGGCACACCAAAAATCTTTGCCACCTCTTCCGTGAATTTTCCCTCGGCATCCACGTCATAGCTCGCGCGCCGCAGTCCACGCCCGACAACCTGTTCACACAACAACTGGGACATAAACGGTCGCAAGCCCACGATGTGCGTCACGGTATTGCAGTCCCACCCTTCGGTCAGCATGGCAACGCTGACAATGCAACGCACATCCTTTCCAGGTGGATGCGTGGGCCGTTCCAGTTTTTTGGCCAGGTCCTCGAACCCTGCGGGAAATACCGGTCGGCCTTGCCGGTCCCTGGGCCAGTCAATCTTGCCCACTGTGTCCAGCGTAAACCGCATCCAGCGCTCCTCATCGCTTTTGGAAGCGTCACTGTTATCGGTGTCGGTCACTGCTTTGGAATCGACCCGGATCGTGTGTTGCTGGCCATTGTTCAGGAACCCGGCAATTTTTAGCGACGGAATTCCTGGTGGTGGATTATTTTCGCCGATCCATTCAAAAATCAGTTTTGCCAGTTTTGTGTTTTTGCAAACGATGATAAAAACCGGCGGACGAGGATCAGCCTTGTCGGACTCCCATGCGTCGAGTTCCTTTTGCCACAGCCCGGCCAGCATGGCAATCGGGTGATGGGCGAACTTCAGAATCGCCTCCGGTTTCGGTTCGGCCCTGCGACCACCTCGCTCCGACGACGTCAACTGCGGCAGAATCCAGTGCCAGATGTTGAAGTAACCCGGTATCGCGGAGCCTGTTGTATCGCGGACTGCCAGTTGGGGGATCTTTACCAAACCCGACTCGATTGCGTCGATCAATCCGAACTCACTCACCACCCATGGAAAGGGTCGATTGGTATCTTTCCCCGCCCGACCGAGAAAATAGGGAGTCGCGGACAAATCCAGACAAAAATTGATGCCGCGCAAACGGTTCACCTTGTCCAGCCCCTCGATCCAAACCGTTGCCCCTTTCACAAAATCCTGAGCAGCTGATTCGTCACCCAGTGCCTCATCGATCGTCAGTTCATCTGATTCATCTTCTTCCGGGTGAATCCGGTAAGCGTGATGGGCTTCGTCATTCATCACCAGGATATTCTGTTTGCCACCCACTTCGCGCAGCAAGTCATTGACTACCTTGGCGTCGCTCTCGACATAGCGTATCGACTGGCACCAGACCTTTTTCAGTTTTCCCTGGCCATCATCGCGCTGCTCCTCGATCACTTCGATCATTCCAGCATCGACCTGGCGGGTGAAATCTTCCTCTGTCAGGTATCGGCTGCCGCGCGCCGTCGTCGTTTTGGGTCCGATGTGAATCAGGTCGCGCGTCACAATCCGTTTGCCGGTTTTGATGACTTTCGAGCTGGCCCCTCCGACTTGTGACGTTCCCGGTTCAAAAGTGTGCCAGTTTGTAACGATCACTTTGCCACGACTCAAATCGCTGCGGATATGCGGAGGCACCAGATCGCGGGTGACGTACAAGCTGGCATCGCCATGCTCCGGATCAAGTTCTGCCAACCGGTCGCGAATCGTCACGTTGGGACAAACAACCAGGACCACATCCGAGAATCTCGCGTCACCCGGATCATTCAGTTTGTTGAGAATGCTCCATGCGGCCAGCATTCCCATCACCGTTGTTTTGCCGCTGCCGGTCGCCATTTTGCAGGCGTATCGCAAAAAACCTTCGCCTGCATCGGGAGTAGTCACCGGTTCGCGTGGAATTTGAATGCCCTGTCGGAAATCCGCCCGGGCTTCGACCAGAAAGATGATCGTCTCGGCAGCTTCGAGTTGGGCAAAAAACAGAGGCCACCGCCGTCCTTCGCGCCGCCACCATCCCAGCAACTCCAGCGTAATGCGCGACGCCCCCGGATATCCCTCTTCACGCCATGCTTTGACCCGCTGGCGAATCCGGTTGACCATGATCAGTTCGATCTGGGTTGCCGGTGCCCTCCCGAACTGGTCCGGTTTGGTTTTGGGGTCGCGAAAGAAGTACGTTGCCTTCCGACGGCCGGCCTGGCGTTTCGGTTCCTTGCCTTCTTCGATATGCCAATGCTCCTGCGGCTCGGCGTAGGGCGCGTTCAGGATCGGATTGGAAACTTCGTAGCCGCTCATAGATTGAAAGCCCTCTGGATCAAGTCCAGTTTCTCCCTGACCTCCGGATGAATTTCCTCGGGCGTCATGACCGCAGCAATCTCGTGATAGCGGGTGTACGGAATACCCGGCAAACCGGCGGCTTCGAGGGCCGGAGGCAACAAATCGGTTCTTGCTTTTGAACCTGTCAGAAATGGAAGGTTCGCAAAAGGGTCAGCCAGAAATGCCGGTGGGCATGTATTTTGAAGGTGTTGTTCCAAGTCCGCGAGATGCTGGGCCGCTGCCCCACTCCCTACCTGTTGTTGGACATATCTTGCTAAAGCCCCGGGATGATAGAGGTAGCTCTCGATTTCATACCGCGTCCATCGCAAACGTTGCAATCCCGAACCTGTGACCTGTTTTTCCTGAACTTCCGGTCGCGCGTCGCCATCGACCAATTCCAGTCCTGGCAAGTTCTCGTTTATCAACGTCAATTTGTCGTAATAGTCTCTTGATCTGATTCCCGCAGCACCCTCCCGGTGTTCAGTTACATAGTCCTTTGTCAGAATCTGGTTCGTTTCCAGAACACCAGCGAGCGGATGATCCAACACCCTTGCCCAACCCAAAAGGATGTCGAGATCCGTATGGTCTTCGGTAAACAACACTCCCCTGGCATCCTGGGCCAACATCACGTCCATGTTGGTTAGAATCCGCATCGCTTCACCCAGCCTCTGCCGATCGGCAACCGTTGTCAGTTGTTTTGGCTGATTCAACAACATGCAAAGCTGCGAAGGATCAACGGAATTAATAATCACCTCGGAATGCGTTGCGATAATAAGTTGCGAGCGTTGACTAACTGCAACCGACAACAACTCATGGTAAATCGAATCCTGGAGCCGAACGTGCAAGTGTGCGTCGGGTTCGTCCAGCAGCAAAGTGGATGCCGGACGTGTATGAAGAAAGGTCAACAACATCAACACCTGCTGGAATCCGCTCCCTGAGCTGGCAATGTCCAGGCGTGGTCCTCCCTCATGGGTTTGATACTCAGCAATGATGTCCGCCTTTCCAGAATCAGGTGCGAGCAAAATGAAACCAAACAGCCGGTCAATTGCCGAGACCAGATTCGCCCAGGACGCACCTTCGTGGGCCATCACCATCAGGTTTCGAAGCACGTCGCCAGGTTTTCCCTGTCCCAGCAACTGATTGATCTTCGGTTCGCGATAGACCGGTTCGTCCGTAGAAAGACCGGTCATCGAAGGAACGTATACTGCGGAAAATGACAAAGTTCGCAACCCATCCGGTTCGACAGCGCGAGTCGGGCGAACGTAGACCTGTTCGGAACTGTCCGAAATTAGCTCCATGGCTACGGTCAAACCGTTCTGCCAGGCAACTTCCAGCTCGATTGAACCGGAATATCTGCGGTCTTTCCACAGCAGATCAAATCCCCTCAACGGAACGGCGAAAAACGATGGACGACTGATCGGCACCCGGCTGTAGTATCCATTGTGTTTCTGAAAATCATTGGCCCGTTTCCACTGATCCATTGCAAACGAAAACGCCGCCAGTGCCTGCAACAAAGTCGTCTTGCCGCAATTATTGGGACCGGCGACAACGATATTCCCTGGAATCAGAAAAGTGACATCGTCAAATTTTTTGAAGCGGCGGATGGTGACGCTGCGGATCATTTGCGTTTGTCCTCGCTCAAATCCCGGACCACCATCAACTCGTTGCCGCGGTCGTCGATCACCTTCACCGCAATCCGGTTCCGTTCCCCTGGTTCAAATGGTGCGCTTTTGGTTCCCGACAAATGGTCCCAGACCGATTCGTCGTGCGTTCCCTTGAGCGCCTTTTTGATCGCGTCCCAGGCATGGGTTCGCGGGAAAAAGGCCTGCGAAACGTGAAAGCACAAATCGTTGTAATCGCTGTCCAGCAGCCAGGCGGGGACATCCTTGCCCGGTCGCGAATCGACATCCATCGTCGTCGGGTCAAACACATCCATCCCCAGCAACTCCACCTGGATTTGTGGATTCTGTTTCCCGCCCGTTCGGTGGATCTTGATTTCGGGCAATCCGCAGACGCTGAAGATCTGGCTGCTCCGCATGTTCTTCAGCAAATCCCCCATCATCAAATCGGGAGTGGCCTGGACGTAGGTTGACGCCACGCCGACGATCGACTCGCTGTGTTCGATAAACTCGCGGGCCTTGGGCTGGATCGCAAAACCGATCACGTACAAATGGGTGTAGTTTTTGCCATTCGCCTCGCGGGCCGCTTCGAAAACAAGTTTCTCGCTGATCGCGGCATTCTCCGGACCAAAGACAAAGCCAACCGGTTTCCGCGAAAGTGGAATCATGTTTTCCGCTTCCTCGTGAATCTCTTCCACCATATCGGTCAGCGTCGGTTTCTGCCCTTCGGCCGTTGCGTTGACCATCGCTTCGGCGGACAGCGACAAAGTCTTGGCCGGCTTGCGAATATTGTGAAGTTGCACCGTCCGGTTTCCCGTCAACCGCAAGAGCGGACTGCGGCGAAGAATCTCGATCATTCGCTCTTCGAAATTGGCGTGCTCGATGGCGTGGCTGGTCAGCCCGCCCGATTCGCCGTGGTCTTCCAGGTCGATCGGAGTTGGAATGGTCGCTTCGACGCAAAAGGGTCCGGTCACGCGGGTGATTTTTTTGATCTCTTCCGCGCGATCGACCAGGACTTCTTCTTTGGCCGGTTCGTTGTTGGCGATGCTTTTGAGGGTAACGTGGGGAACGATTCCGCCGGTTTCCTCGCCCTTGCGATTCTGTTTCCGTTTGTAGACAAACCCGCCCGCCGGTCCCTGAGTGTCCTCTTTCAGTTCGTACCATGGGAAGGTCGCGGTCAGCAGCCGTTGACGGGCGAGGGCAAGCGGTACGCGACTGGTATCCGCCGTAATCCACCGCCGCCCCCACTGCTCGGCAACATAAGCCGTCGTCCCACTCCCGCAAGTCGGATCGAGAACTAGGTCGCCAGGATCGGTGGTCATCAACATGCAACGTTGGAGAACTGTTGTTGATGTTTGTACCGCATAAATTTTTGGATCCGATCGTGATTTTATACCTCCGCTAATATCATCCCACACGTTGTTAATTGGAGTAGCACTAAAGTCATCGAAAAAACGCTTATAGGCCAATCGCTTTCCTTCGATCACGATTCGTGACGCGGCAATGAGGTTATCCATTCCACTCTGTCCCGTTCGCCAACCACCAACAGTTGGCCTAAAGCTTTGGCCATCAAATTCCACGGGAAACTGTGTTGTCTTGCTACCTGATCGCGAGGTGAGTCCCTGCTTAAAAAACGGCTTCCAGCTTTTGGGAATTAACGTCGAGTCATTTTGCTCATCGATACTCAATCGCCTGATTTCACCTTTATCGTTTTCAGCAAAGTGGTAACGAGTGGCACCGGCTTCACCGAGTGAAAGAGGCCGGTACAGTTTATTGCTCTTAACTTGTGTTTTGTCTTTCGCGTAGTAAAGAATATATGTCGCCACATTATCAAGATGTGTAGTGCCTAACCCCACCGCACTTTTGTAGACAATTGTTGCAATAGAGTTTTCCCGCCCAAAGATCTCGTCAAGCAATACTCGAACAGCATGTACATTCTCTTCGCCAATTTGCACAAAAATGCTGCCGGAAAGAGCGAGCAATTCGCGCGCGCCCATTAACCGGTCGCGTAGATAAGTCAGATACGAATGCAGCCCGAGTTCCCAGGTGTCTCGGTAGGCCTGGACCATTTCGGGTTCGCGAGTCATGTTGTCGTCGTCGCCGTGTTTGACGTCGCGGCGGCGGACGAAGGGCTGGAAATTGCTGCCGAATTTCACCCCGTACGGCGGGTCCATGTAAATCATCTGGACCTGGCCACCCATCCCTTCGTAATGCAGCAGCGAATTCATCACGACCAGCGAATCCCCCAGGACCATCCGGTTGACCCAGTCGTCCTGGTACTCGTACGCTCTCAAAACCTGGTCGGTGATCGACCGCTGGGCGTTGCCAAAAAAGTCGAGCATCATCTGCTGGTTGTCCGAGTTCTGTTTGCGGTGCCCGGTCAGCGTTTCGATAATCGCTTCGGTGCTGAGGCGTTCGTGGACAAACAGCGGCAGGGTGGGAACGTCGAACGACATCCGCTCGGCTTTGCCGGCCCAGTTCAAAAACGGTTCGCCGAGGCGGCGCAGTTTCTCTCCGGCTGTCTGCAAGCGGACTTGCAGTGATTCGAGAAGATTGCCCAGCCGTTTGGTTTCATCCGGTGACAAGGGGGACTGGAGTTGCTGGCGGACCTGTTCGAGTTCAGCCGACGCGGCGAGCACTTCGGCAATCGACTGTTCCCCTTCTTCGCGGGCCGGATTCTGTCCGTCCCACTGGAGTTCGGGGGCGAGGGAGGAGTCGTAACGGTATTCGCCGGGCGGTTTTTTCTTTTTGAATTGCGACTGGGTCCCGACATCCGGCCGCGCGATGGCTTTGGTCCCACGATGCTGGTAACTGTCGGCCGGGTTGGATGGATTCGGGTTTGCCATGCGGGGTGACGCCGGATCTGGTTGCGGGGGTTTTTTGTCGGTGGTGGCGCCGGAATTCCGATTGGGCGTTTTGCGAGTGGAGGCACCGGATTTCCGGGCCGTGGATCTTTTTTTCGCGTGTTTCTTGGCCATCAGGAATCCGGTGGTATTCCGGGTGTGGGTTCGGGATTACCTGTAGTTTTGATTGCTCGATGAGGTTTTCGGAAACTGGATCATACCAAAGCAATCGCGGATTTTGAGCCGTTGATTGTTGTGGGTATTGGAAAATGTCTGTTCCCAATGGAATCGAGGTCAAGCGGGGAAGGACGCCGTTTGCCAATGCTTGCTTGCGAACGGCCGGACCTCGCGTCTTTGCAATTCGCCTGTAACTGGTCGATCTGCGGAAAGAGGGCTTTTCACCAGGGGAAAAGGCCATTGCAAAAAAAGCGGCTTCGCTGGAAGCCGCTTCGCAAGCAGAAAACACTGGCCGGAGTTCGGACTGGCAATTCAGAAGCGTCGCGGAACCGGGGACTCGTATCAACAGATGCGATGCAACCGGTCGACAACGGGTTTCGATTGATTCCGTCGAGGCTGAACCCGGATTCTGAATCGAGGTCCTGGCGGCTCGTTATTGTTTGCCGCCGGACTGGGGAACGGCATGACCTTGATCGTGCTGGACTTTGGACCGGGTGTAATGGATTTCCATCATCTTCATTTCGGTATCGTCCGGCATGGCCATAAACATGGTGAACAACCGCGAACCGTCTTTGGGATAGGTGGTTATCATTTTCATCTTCATTTCGGCACCATCCGGGCCCATCCCGGACCCGATGCTGGTCATGGTCTGCTTGTCCTCGTCCCAGGTCCCTTCAACCTTCATCGGGCTCGGGGTCATCGAGTCGATCCAGTTTCCAAAATACTTTTTGGTTTCGGGGTTGTATCCGGTGTAGCTCGCACCCTCGAACGGCTCGCCCATCATCTCGCCCTTGAAGTGGCTGACTATCCACAGGTCGCCAAGCATCGCGTTGTGTTCGGTCCCTTTGGATGTTTGTGGCTTGTCCACGCCAGGCTCGAACATCCTCATTTCGGCGTCCCAGTCACCGACGTCCTTTTTAAAATGCTCCATCCCCTGGCCCAGGGCTGTCGAGGAAAACAGAAACATGATCAGGGTCATCGCCAGCAAATTGCGCATCAACATGGTTTGAAACTCCAGACTTGACAAATAATTTCCAAAAAACGGCAGGTCAAATTATCGGCCGGTGGAGTCTCGTGATCAATGGCCTCGATGAAGCAAGTCAAGCAGATTCCGGACTTTGGTGGTTTCGCACACGAATAGGCGTTGAATTTCCGGGATTGCGAGCTCACTGGTTTTAACCCGGGTCAATAATTCACAGGCAGCGCATTTCAATCAAATCCGCTAACAATTGAGACCCTTGCCGCCAGACTCGATTGTCCTGAAACCAACAAAAATGGCCGGAGCAAAATGCTCCGGCCATGGTCGTTTGTTTGAATGATTCAGTCCTGATTACCTGTGCCAATGACCGGTGCGGTGGACGTCGTAGTGACCGGGCTGGTAATGGAGATGATTTCCATGCGGCACGTGCTGGCCTGGATGGTAGTCGAGGTGGGTCGTGTCATGGAAATAGGCCGGGCGGTAGTTGTAGTTCGGCCGGTAAACGTTGTAGGGGTTGTAGCCAAAGTTGCTGTAGCCGACCGCAATACCGCCGCGGCCACCACCGACATTCAGGCTGATGCCCTGATTGAATCCACCACCGTAGCCGCCACCATAGAATCCGCCTCCTCCATAGTAGCCTCCTCCGTAACAGCCCTGGGCCTGGGCTGCCTGGGCCGAAACACCCAGC
>Ga0163150_10004166_pt1 | contig 19566 bp, 16 predicted proteins | sample OliLakLV19P2IB_FD_148628 | JGI IMG/M metagenome (GOLD analysis project Ga0163150, IMG submission 148628) | Freshwater microbial mat bacterial communities from Lake Vanda, McMurdo Dry Valleys, Antarctica - Oligotrophic Lake LV.19.P2.IB | ecosystem: Environmental > Aquatic > Freshwater > Lake >...
CCTGTCCCCCGCCCCTGCTTCTGCACACCCCTCCTGGGAGCATCCACATGAGTTCGTCACGCCGCGACTTCCTCACCAACTCCGGCATGGTCGCCGTCAGCGCCTACGGCGCGATGTCATTCGACGCCATCGCCGCCCAGGCCGCCGACCCCAACAAGGAGTGGAGCAAGCAGTCCACCGCTTCCCCCGACGACTGGCGGCAGAAGCCCACCCTCGTCTGCATCTACCTGCGCGGCGGCGCCGACTCCCTGCACGCCTTCGTGCCCGTCGGCGACTCCTCCTACTACCAGTTCCGCCCGACCATCGCGATCCCCGCCAAGGCCGGCAACGGCAACCGCAACGGCGCCCTCGCCGATGTGTTCAAGGACAAATACTGGGGCCTCAACCCCTACATGAAGAGCCTTGCGCCCCTGTTCGAACAGAACATGGTCGTCCCCATCATCAACACCGGCTCGCCTGACGGCACGCGCAGCCACTTCGAAGCCCAGGACTATATGGAGCGAGGGGCTCCAGGTAATAAGCGCATCACCCAGGGCTGGCTCAACCGCTACCTCTGGCTCTCCCGCAAGAAGACCGATGCCCCCCTGCGCGGCCTCTCCGCCCGCAACCTCCTGCCCCGCGCCCTCCGCGGCAAGTACCCCGTCCTCGCCGGCAACAACAAGTGCGACGACATGAACACCTTCGAGGACCTCTACTCGATGGACAACATGGTCAACAAGTCGGCCCGAACCGGCGCCGGCGACATCAAGGGCTCCAGCCTCGAAGACATCCCCACCGATGACGCGGAAGCGAAGAAGCTCAAGCAGCAGCTCACCGCCGAGTGGGCCCGCGACGTCATCACCGAATCCGGCCAGAACGCCGTCGAGCGCATGAAGGCCCTCGAGCAGGCCAACAAGACCCCGATCTCCGCCGACGCGAAATACCCCGGCGGCGGCGGCCTCGCCCCGCAGCTCATCACCATCGCCAAGTGCATCAAGGCCAACGTCGGCCTCGAAGTCGCCCAGGCGGACTACGGCGGATGGGACTCCCACCGCGGCCAGGGCGGCGTCGACGGCAACGTCTCCCGCATGCTCGGCCACGTCTCCGACTGCATCGCGGCCTTCATGCGCGACCTCGGCGACCGGGCCAACAAGGTCCAGGTCCTCGTCATGTCCGAGTTCGGCCGCGAGGTCAAGGAAAACGGCTCCAACGGCACCGACCACGGCCGCGGCGGCTTCATGCTCGCCGTCGGCGGGCCCGCCCTCGTCAAGGGCAACCGCAACATGTGGGGCACTTGGAACGGCCTCGCCGAAATGAACTACGGCCGCTTCCAGCCCGTCAAGACCGACTTCCGCGACGTCTTCGCCGAGTCGCTCCAGAAGATGTTCCACTTCGACGTCGCCAAGCAGCCCGAAATGTTCCCCGGCTACGGCGGCATGGCGTCGAGCCAGCTCAACTACCTCACGCAGATCCCAAAGGCGTAAGCGAAAGGAGCCAGAGCAGACCTTTGGAGTCTCTATCGATGAAACTTCTAGGCTTTGCCTTGAGCATGCTTCTTTCCAGCGGCTCGTTGTTGTTGGCCGCGGGTACGGACCCTAAGAAGCAGGCACCCGAAGAAAATCTGAAGAAGGAAGAGCCCCAACGCAAAGAGGCGGTATGGGTTGAGATCGAAGTCGCAAGTGGGGAATTCAGTAAGAAGGAATCGGCATGGGTCTCCATTGATTTCACGACCAAGGCTAAGTCATTGCGAATTACGTGGAAGACTGAAACTGCGAAGAAGGTTGAGATAACCCCGTCAATAAGCGGTGGCCTAGGGCCTGAAAAGACACGATCACGCGTTCGCCCCAAGGTCGAGCCATCGCGAAATCACACCAAAGAGCGCGGTGGAGTGATGAGATTTCAGCTCTACAAGGAGCTGAAGACCGGCAAGAACAGCGTTATCAAGGAAGAGGGTTATTGGTATAAGGATGGAATGAAACTTCCCGGGCCGGGATATCGGCTGACTCCCATTTTCGAACCTGATTTTCAGCGGCTCTCTTACGATTTTCCCACGATTCACGGTGGCGATACGAGCGGCAGGATCATTTCGGTCGTACCAGGCAAGTACTCGTTGAGAACGTCGGGGGAGGAGATCAAGTACAAGCTCGTCATTGAAGAGAAGCAGGAGCGGGAAGCAACGGGCCCACTTAAAGAATAGACGTGGTTGTCCCGAAACGTGGATGTCATGGGCGCCATCGTCGCGTCTGCGAGACCGCTGACTCACCGGGCATTACGGATTCCCATCACGACACCCCAAGCGGCGGTTCTCCCGAGCCGCGGTTTTTTTTGGACTTGCTTCCCGCTCCCTTACCATGTCCCGCGTGCTTCCGGAGGCGACGCAGTGAAGATCGTCTTCCATCCCCATGCTGCCGCTCGCATCCGCGAGTGCGGCGCCACCGCCGATCGGGTTCGCGCGACCGTGAAAACGGGAACCTGCGCGGTTTACACCTCCATGAGTTTCTTCCTCTCGACAACGTTTTGACCCGATCGGGTTATCTGAAAAGTATCCGCGCCGCCGGCGTGGACGTATGCCCTTTTATTCACCAACGCTGTCAGTGTCCTTCGCAGATTCGCTCGCATAGATGGTCGGACCCAGGACTCCAGTTGGTCGTATGTGGTACCTTGTGTACCGCGCTGGTATAGCAGCAACAAAACAAAATCACTCACTCCCAAATCTGTTCGCAGCACCTTTAGGAAGCCACCGAAATCTTCAATGGCGGGCGCGGCGCGAGTGACGATATTGGCGACAATCTGCTGCGCTGAATTTGCGGGGACCGAGTGGTAGAGGCGCACGAACTCCGCCAGTACCCAATCCAGAACAGCCACCACTAGTCCGGCATCCTGTAGATTCGGGTCGATACCGTCGGCGAGGTGGGCGAGGTCGCGCTTATTTCTGATGTCGTAGACCATGCGAAGTGCGCGGGGTAGGTGAAGGCGCACGGCGTCAGGTTGCTGCGCAGCAGGGATATTTCCCAAGGTTCGTATAAGCCTTTCGGTATCGAGCGGCGTACCCAGCGGATCGAAGGTGCCCGTTGTTCTCTGTTGAAGTAGGCGGAGCGCGGCTTCGCAAAATCGCCCACCCTCGACCCCACTGAGGCGAAGTCCGCCTAGGTAATAGTTCCGTTTAGCGTCCTGATGCGCTGCAAGCAACTCATCGACTAGCGCCGGGTTAAAGGATGCGATCAGACCTTGGCGCACCTGTTGGAGCATCGTTCACCTCACGTTCTGGCTTTCGGCGTGCCTTTGCCTATCCGCTTGGCCTTGGACTTCCGCTTCTTCGGTGCAGCAGCGATGACCTCGGCCATCGCCTCTCGATTCGGTAGAGCCTTCACCACGTCTTCGCCGAGTGGTGTGAGTTGCTTCTTTCCGCCGCCCGCGTGAGAGAGGAACCCGCTCTGCTTCACGGCATTGTTCGCAGTCGTTGCCGCATTTGAAAACTTTCCACCTGCTGCTTCGGTGTTCAGCGCGGTGATGTCACGAGTTTTGAAATGCTGAACGTCGCGAACGTTTGCTAAGTAAAATGCCAAGCAGATGAACCTCTCAAGGTCGGTGATCGTCTTCTTTGACCGGAGAAACTCCTTCGGCGTCATTTTCTTTACCTCACTTTGATTCACGCCACTGCCGTTCCCAATAACATTGGCACCTCCGGCACCGACACCTCCGCTTGTAGCTCCACCAATGTTAACGACCAGTGATGCGGCTTCCATTTCGAGTCGCGCTAAGATCATGGTTAGCGCGAACTTCCGCTGCACTTCGCTAAGTGGTTCGAGAACTTCGAGCGCCGTTTGGATTGCCATGAACTCATCGTGAATAGTTGCTGACTTCGCCATGTCTATGCTCCGGTATAATCCCGTCTACGAATCCATGCTTGATTGCGGTGATCCGCAAGTATACCCGTCAGGTCGATCGAAAGTTTGCTAACCATATCCTGCACGCGTGTGGTTGGTCGGCGATGACCTCCATGTTCCGCCGTGCGTTTCAATCTTGGTAGCTGACTCGCACGCCGGTCGCGGCAGGTGGGCTGCTTGGCGTGGGCATTCGCGGCACATACTTAGACTCACGCCGTTTCGCCCGTTCGCCGATGTTCAAGGGCATGACCGACATCGCCTCCATCAGCCAGTTAACCCAAGCGAACGTCGCCGCCGAGGTGGGCATGAAAGTGGCGGTGAAGGCGAAGGAGGTGGCCAAGCAGCAGGGGGCGGCGGTGGTTTCACTTCTGGAGAGTGCGGCGGAGCTTTCGTGGTCGCTGGCCATCGATGCCGGCACGGGCGGGCGGCTGGATGTGACCGCGTAGGCCGCTTACGCGAAGCCGGTAGGAGGGGCACCGCAGACCGCGTCGAGCCTAGCCTGTCAATCGGGTTTGGGCGGCGCGGGCCACCGCGTTGAGCAATGCCTTTCAATTGCGGTGGGCTATGACTACTCTTAACCGAGGTGGGCGGTGCCCACCTTACGGCTACCTCTGCGTCCCTACGACTACCTCTGCGTCACTTCATTCCCTCGCCTTCGATAAAGGCTTCAACATGAGGTTTGCCCTTTTTCTACTGCTCCTGTTTCCGCTGGCGGTGGCGCACGCGGATGCGGCCAAGGCCGGGCCGGCGCGGCCGAATGTCCTCTTCATCGTCGCCGATGACTTGGGCTGGAGCGATGTCGGCTGGCATGGCGGGTTTGCGAAGACGCCGCACATGGACGCCCTGGTGAACGGCGGGGTGGAGTTGGATCAGCACTACGTGCAGCCGGTGTGTACGCCGACGCGGACGGCGCTGATGAGCGGTCGGTATCCGGGGCGGTTCGGGCCGCAGGCGATGAGCCCAAGCAACCGGCGGGCGATGGCGGCGGGGACGGTGACGCTGGCGTCGGCGCTGAAGTCGATGGGGTACACGACGGCGATGGCGGGCAAGTGGCACCTGGGGTCGCGGCCGGCGTGGGGGCCCAACCAGTTCGGGTTCGATCACAGCTACGGCACGCTGACCGGCGCGGCCGACCCGTGGACGCACAAGTACCGCAAGGGCAGCCCGTACGAAGACACCTGGCACCGCGACGGCAAGCTGTTCGATGAGCAGGGCAACGCGACCGAGCTCGTCGCGGCCGAGGTGGTCAAGCGGATCGAGGAGAAGAAGGGGCCTTGGTTGATTTATGTGCCGTTCCATGCGGTACACACGCCGGTCGATGCGCCGCCGCAGTACAAAAAGATTTACGACAGCGTGAAGTTCCACGACGACCCGGCCAGGCACGACTCGCGGCTGCGCATGGCGGCGATGGTGTCGCAGTTCGACGCGAAGATCGGCGAGTTCGTCGCCGCTCTGGAGAAGACCGGGCAGCGAGAGAACACGCTGATCGTGTTCACCAGCGACAACGGCGGGATCGAGTCGCTGCGCAACGACTACGTCGGTGAGGTCGGTCATTCACCCTTGAACAGCGAGAACGACCCGTTGCGCGGGCAGAAGGGGACGCTGTATGAAGGCGGGACGCGGGTCTGTGCGTTTGCGAACTGGCCGGGGCAATTGAAGGCGGCGAAGTTCGCGGCGCCGATGCACGTGGCGGATTGGTTCCCGACCCTCGCGGCGCTGACCGGCTACGCGCCGAAGTCGGACTTGAAGTGGGATGGGTTGAACATGTGGCCCGCGTTGACGGGGCAGGCCGAGGCGCGGAAAGACCGCACGATCTACATCGCGCTGCACGGCCGGCGCTCGCTGCGTCACGGCGACTGGAAGCTGATCGCGGGTAACCAGGGGAAGGCGGAACTCTTCAACATCGCCGCCGATCCGTACGAGAAAGAGAACCTCATTGATAAGCAGTTGGAGAAGGTGGCGGAGTTGAAAAAGCTGATGGCGGAGCAGCAGGCTTTGGACGATCCGAAGTTGCCGGAGGACCTGGCGGGGACGCCGGGCTGAGCGGTCCCGCGTCCGCGCCTCTTACGATCAACGGGCTGAAGAAAAATACAACTGGTTTCAAGACTGATTTGCCACGGATAACACGGATAGATCCATCCGGTGGCATCGGGATATCCGTGGTCAAATCTCTCGGTGTTGAAACCGGCTTCCACTACTGAAAACAACCTCAAGCCCGATGATGAGGCTCGGCGAATCGTCGGGGTAATTGCAAAGCCGACACCCCATACCCCGACGATTCGGCAGACCTCATCATCGGGTTTGGAGCTTTCAACGAGCCAAAACCGGCTCTACTTTCGGCGCTTCGCTTCGTATCGGCCTTCGATCTTCAAGACCTCGCCTTCGAGCTTGTGCTCGTACCCGCCTTCGAGCGTGATCGACGTCGCCGTCTTCTCGACGCACTTCTTGGTCCAGATCACCTCTTTCTCGTTGCGCAGGATGCAGCGGCCATCGGCGAGGAACTCGCGCGTGTAGGTGCCCATGTATTCCCAGGTGCCCAGCAGCGAGTGCCCGTCGAGCTTCACCGCCGGTCGCTTCGCGGGGTTCACGATGACTGGGACGGGGATCTCCATGTCCTTCGGCAACTCGGTCTTCTGCGGGGTCAGTTTGCGCAGGCGGAGGTTCTTGAACTCGACCGGTGCGCCTTCGGACTCGAGGCAGAGGAAGCCGGATGCGGGCGATATGCCGTTGCCGCCGGAGACCTGCTCGCCGTTGACCCACAGGCGGACCTCGCCGTCGATGGCGCGGATGTAGTAATGGTTCCACTGGTTGATGCCGAGCGTCGTCTCCTTTGAGGGGAAGCTGCGCACGCCATCAGGCGCTACCGGCGGGAAAGGTTTGAACTTGACGGGGCCGACGGGGAAGACATCGCCGTGGCTGGTGAACCAGTTGCCGGGCTTTTTGTACTGGGCCTCGTAGATTTCGCGGTAACCGAGGTCGAGTACCTGGACCTCGATGCCGTGCGGCAGGCTGCCCTTGCCTTTGGTCAGGCTGAGGATCGACTCCGGGCTGGCCCAGACAAAGATGCCGGAGTTGCCGCCCTTTTCCTTGTGCATCCACTCGCAGGAGAACTCGAAGTTGGTGAGCGGCTCGTGATAGCGGATGACCCCGGTGGGCCGGCCGGTACACGACGCGTGTCCTTCCTTCCAGGTCCAGGTGTCGTCCCAGCAGTTGACGTTGAGGAACTCCTTGCCGGTGACGTCGATCCAGCCGGGGCCGACGCCGCGGCTGAACTCGGGGACGATCTTGTCGTCTGCCTTCGCCGGTTCTGCGGGCTTGGCGTCCGGCGCGGCGAGGGCGTGCGTGAAGGGAAGCGCGAGGAGCACGAGGGCTGCGAGTGATTGGTTGCGTTCGGTGAGCATTCTCGGAACTCCTTGGTCAGTCAGCGACATTCTAATGCAGGTAGCCGGGGAGGATCGAAGGATGCGGAACGTTTCGGCAAACTCCCTTGACGTGGCCCGCTTGCATTCCAGCGCGGCCCGTTGCAGAATATGTTCACGCGGTATGGATACCGCCGACGCTTCGGCCAAACCCACGGAAGGGCCTCTCATGTCTCGACTCCGGCAAAACATCAACATCGAGCTTGCGGACGGGGCGAAGGACCAACTCGAGCGCGTCCGCTCGCGCAACGGCATGACGCAGAAGGAGCTGGTCGCCCGGCTCATTAACTGGTTCAGCCAGCAGGACCACGTGGTGCAACAGATCATCCTCGGGCAGATCCCGCAGGAGGTCGCGCCGGATGTGGCGAAGCTGATGCTCGAGCGCATCGCGGATGCGGCACCGGCGGCGCGGGAGGCGGCGGCGGCGGAGATCAACCGCAGGCTCAGCCGGGGCAACGGCAGCGGCGTACACGCCTAAAGCGGCACTGCGAACATCATGTCTCTCGTGCGACTACTCGAAGCCGATCCCGCTGCGCTCGCGTTAGCGCTGACCGCCGACGTGACCTTCGAGCGCTTTGGCGTGCGCGTGCCGGAGGAGCACCGCGAGTGGCTGCGCGCCGGGATGGTGCAGACGGAGGCATTCTTCCGTGCGGTGCCGCGATCATCGCCGTGGGGAGCTTATCTCGTCGTCGACCGGGCGTTGAGCCGCGTCGTCGGCACCTGCGCGTTCAAGAGCGGGCCGAGCGCTGAGGGGAACATCGAGATCGCGTATGGCACGCTGCCGACCTGCGAAGGAAAGGGCTACGCCACGGCGGCGGCGAGGGAGCTGATCCGCATCGCGCGGTCCTCGCCGATGGTTCGCTGCGTGCTCGCGCACACGCTGCCGGAGCACAATGGGTCGTGCCGGGTGCTGGAAAAGAATGGGATGGCGTGCGTGGGCGAGGTGATCGATCCGGAGGATGGAAGCGTGTGGCGGTGGGAGCTGATGGTGAAATGAAGCACCCACGCACGGGAGTGCGTGGGCTTTGCGTGAGTGATGAACGTGAATCGGCGGATCACTTCTTCAGAAAGCTCGTGGCGATGCGCCACACGTCGCCGGCGCCCATGGTCACGACGAGGTCGCCGGGGCGGACCATCAGGTCGAGCTGGTCGATGATCGCCTCGAAGGGATAGAGGTGCATCGCGGCCTTGCCGCGCTGGCGCAGGCGGTCGACGAGGTCGGCGGCCTTGACGGCGTGCTGTTCGCGCTTGGAGTCGCGGACGAAGTAGATGTGCGGGACGATCACCAGGTCGGCTTCCTCGAAGCTGGCGGCGAACTGCTCGAGCAGGAAGCGGGTGCGGCTGTGCTGGTGCGGCTGGAAGACGCAGATGAGCCGGCGCGGGTTGTAGTGCCGGCGGAGGGCGCGGAGCGTGGTTTCGACTTCGGTGGGGTGGTGGCCGTAGTCGTCGATGATGGTGACGGTTTGACTCCCCTCCCTCTTAGGGAGGGGTTGGGGGAGGGTCGGGTCTTGTGCATTCATTGAAGCGCCGATGTGGTCTTGAGCCTTACCCTCCCCCCGCCCCTCCCTAAGAGGGAGGGGAGTGAGATCGCGCACCCCGATGAGCTGCATGCGGCGGTCGAGGCCGCGGAAGGATTCAATCGCGGCGGTGATGCCTTGCCATGAGGCGCCGGCGCGGTGCGCGAGCACGGCGGCGGCGGCGGCGTTGTAGCACATGTGGTCGCCGGGCAGGGGGGAACGCCAGGTGGCGACGACCTTGCCGTCGTGATGGAGACGCACGGTGGTCGCGGAAGTGGCTGCGGAGGCGCAAGCGTTGGCGTCGACGTCTGGTGTATTAAGCAGGCCGCTTTCGGATCCTGCTGCCTCCCGCGTCCTGCTTACTGCTTCCTCTCCGCTCACCACCTCGACCTGCCAGTCCGCCTGCGGGGCGAAGCCGATGGTTTCGACGTCGCAGGTCAGGCCCGCGGCGATGGCGAGGCGTTGCGACATCTCGTGATTGATGAGCAGGAAGCCGCCATCCTCCTTCGCGGGGAGCTTGCGGGCGAAGTCGGCGAAGGCCTCGACGATCTCATCGAGGTTCTTGTAGTAATCGAGGTGGTCCTCCTCGACGTTGAGGATCGCGGCGAAGGTCGGGTGATGGTTGTGGAAGGAGCGGTCGTACTCGCAGGCCTCGGCGACGAGGAGGTCGCTCTGGCCGCAGCGAAAGCCGCCGCCGATCTGCCGGCAGTTGGCGCCGACGATGAAGGACGGGTCGAAGCCGGTCTCGATGAGGACGTGGCTGGTCATCGAGGTGGTCGACGACTTGCCGTGGGTGCCGGCGATGGAGATGCCGGTGCGTCCGACCATCAGCTCGCCGAGCAGCCGGCTGTACTTGACGATGCGCGGCCCGCTGCCGCTGCCGGCGGCGTTGCGGCGCTTGGCCTCGGCGACCTCGGGGTGATCGCTCTTGATCGCCGCGCTGATGACGAGCATTTCGCAGTCGGCGGGCACGGTCTCGGCGGTCTGCTCCAGCGCGACGTTGATGCCGGCCTCGCTGAGCATCTCGATGGTGGGGCCGTCGGACTGATCGGTGCCGGTGACGATGGCGCCGCGCTGCTTGCAGAGGCGGGCGAGGCCGGACATGCCGCTGCCGCCGATGCCGACGAAGTGGATGCGCATGCCGGCGATCGGCAGCGGCCGGCGGATGCGGCGCGAGGGCGCAGCGGCGCGGCGGGTGAGCGTCGGGATGGTGGTCGCGGTCACAACCGGGCCGGCCGTGGCCTCGGTGGAAGCGGGGGAGTTGATCATGTCACACGTCCTTGTGTCCGCGTCATCATAACCGATGGCGGACGTGGGCGGCTTGAAGAAGGAGATACGAGGCCACATCTATTTCGGCAAGCGCGGCGCGGGAGGTGTAAAGATGCAGGGGTGTAAGGCGCACTGCGAGCGATGGCGTCGAATGTCATCTCACGGTGTCGGTCTGCGTTGAGTGCTCCGATCCGTATTTAGGAAAGCAGGAAGGGGGAGGAAATGAGGAAAAGAAAGGAAACATCAGATCACACTTTTAATCGCTGCTCGCTTCCTCATTTCTTCCTTTCCTGCTTTCCTAAATAGAAACCAAGACCACGGGGATCACTGGCTCTTGTGCGCCTCACCCTCACCCGGCTCGCCGAGCCTCGCCCACCTCTCCCTCGGAGGGAGAGGTGGGGAGCGCCACTGGCCGTCACTTTCCCGTTACCATGCGAATATGAAACACCCGATCGGTAGCTTCTGTCTCGTGCTGCACGGGCACCTGCCGTACGTGCTTCACCACGGCCAGTGGCCGCACGGCGAGGACTGGCTTTATGAAGCCGCGGCCGAGACCTATCTGCCCATCCTGGCGATGATCGACGAGTGCGTCTTCTTCAATGCCCAGCCGCGAATCACGATGGGCCTCACGCCGGTGCTGCTCGAGCAGCTCGCGCACGAGGATTTCAAGGCCGGGTTCATCACGTACCTCGTCGATCGCGTGAAGCGGGCCGGTCAGGACCGCGGCGACTTCGAGCGGATGAACGAGCCGCACCTGGCGTACCTGGCGACGCGCTGGGAGCAGTGGTATCAGAAGCTCTTGGAGCAGTTCGAGGGTCTCAAGCGCGACATCCCGGCGGCTTATGCGGCGAAGGCGAAAGCGGGCTACCTCGAGATCCTCACCAGCTGCGCGACGCACGGCTACATGCCGCTGCTGCTCGAAGACGCGTCGATCCGCGCCCAGATCCGCGCCGGCGTCGCGACCTCCGAGCGCGTGCTGGGGTTCAAGCCGACGGGCATGTGGCTGCCGGAGTGTGCGTATCGCCCGGCGGGCCCCTGGAACCCGCCGGTGAACTGGGGCAGCAAGCCGGTGCGGGCCGGTGTCGAGCACCTCGTCGCTGATGAAGGCATCACGCATTTCTTCGTCGAGAATCACCTGATCGAAAAGAGCCGCAGCGAGTTTGTGAACGAGAACGGCCACTGGCACAAAGTCGGCTGGGACGAGGCGGAGAAATATCCCGGCCGGGGCTGGCGCAACGTCCACGAGCCGCACGGCGTCAACAGCGACGGCACCGGCCCGCACCGCGCCGCGGCGTTTGCGCGCGACCCGCGCATCTGCGAAAAGGTCTGGTCCGGTTCCATCGGCTACCCGGCGGCCGGCGAGTACCTCGAGTTCCACAAGAAGTGGGGCGAGCGCCGCGGCCTGCGCTACTGGAAAATCACCGGCAAGAACGTCAACCTCGGCGACAAGGCGGCTTACTACCCCGACGACGTCAACGCCAAAATCTTCGAGCACGCCCAGCACTTCTGCAACGAGGTCAAGGCGTCGCTCTGGGACTACAAGAACAAGACCGGCCGGCACGGCTGCGTCGTCGCCTGCTTTGATGCCGAGCTCTTCGGGCACTGGTGGTTCGAGGGTCCGCGCTTCCTGCGCGACGTGATGCTCACGCTCAACGCCGACCCCGATGTCGACCTCACCACCACCGAGCAATACCTTCAGCATCACCCGGTCGACAAGGTCGTGTCGATGCCCGAGGGCTCGTGGGGCGAAGAGGGCGACCACCGCGTGTGGATCAACGACCAGACGCGCTGGATCTGGGAAGTGGAATACCGGGCCGAGGCGCTGTTCGGCCGGCTGACGTTCCAATTGCCGTGGCGGCAGGAGAAGATGGTCGCGCTGCGGCAGATGCTGGAGCGCGCGGGCCGCGAGCTGCTATTGATGCAGGCGAGCGACTGGCCGTTCGTCATTTCGCGCGGTCAGGCGATCGACTACGGCATCAAGCGTTTCGTGCTGCACGCGGGTCGCTTCGAGACGCTCGCGGCGCTGGCGGAAAAAATCGCGAGAGGCGAGCCGCTCACGCCGCTCGAAGAGTTTGAGGTGAAGGACGCGGACCTGCATGACCCGGTGTTCCAGAAGATCGATTTGAATTGGTGGAATATGTAGGGGAGGGCGAGGCTCCCGCCGAGCCGTTCGTCGTCTCGCCTCGAAGGCGAGACGACGAAACTCGCGCGGTAACCTACGGATTTCACCATACAAGGCGGCGTTTGCTGAATCGGGTGTCTGCCGCGCGACTTCGATCGCTCGGCATTGAGCCTCGCGATCGAACGGCTCGGCGGGAGCCTCGCCCTCCCAAGCGCGCCGCCCTCCCAGGTCCTCCCCCCATGCCTCTCCTCATCGCCACCTCCAACCCGCACAAGGTCGACGAGATCCGCGGGACGCTGGCCGCGCTGCCGGCGGGGCCGCTCAAGATCGACCTGGTGGCGCTGCGGTCTTTGCGGGTGCAGATCGTCGAGCCGGTGGAGGATCAGCCGACGTTCGAGGGCAACGCGGTGCTCAAGGCTCGCTACTACGCCGATGCCACGGGCATGTGCTGCCTCGCGGACGACAGCGGGCTGGAGGTCGACGCCCTGGGCGGCGAGCCGGGCGTGATCAGCGCGCGGTATGCGGGCATTACCGGCCCGCGCAGCGTGGTCGATCCGGCGAACAACCGGTTGATGATGCACAAGCTCGGCGCGACGCCGGTGGAGAAGCGGACGGCCCGGTTTGTCTGCACCATGGCGGTGTGCGCCCCGAGGGTGCGCCAGCCGCTGGCGGTCGTTCGCGGCAGCGTGGAAGGACGGATTCTCACGCAGGAGGAAGCGGGGGCGGAGTCGCTGGGTCGGGGGACGAACGGGTTTGGCTACGACCCTCTCTTTTTCATCACGCGCCTCGGCAAGACCACCGCCGAGCTTTCACCGGAGGAGAAGAACGCGATCAGCCATCGCGGCGAGGCGACGCGGCTGATCGCGAAGACGCTGGCGAAGTTGACGGTGTGAGCGTTTAGCCGCGGAGCAGAGGCTTTGCGACGCTCCGCGCGCCCGCCCATTGATGCATTCGGCGATTCGAGCGGAGCGGCGCCGAGCCTCTGCTCCGCGGCTAAACGGGGGACGTGGGAAACGCGGTGCCGCTGCCCCCGTATAATCCCGCGATGAAGATCATTCTGGCCAATCCCCGCGGCTTTTGTGCCGGCGTCAACATGGCGATCCAGTGCGTCGAGGAGGCGATCAAGATCGTCGGCACGCCGCTCTACGTCTACCACGAGATCGTCCACAACCGCCACGTCGTCGAACGCTTCGTCCGCGACGGCGTCATCTTCGTCGACCACATCGACGAGGTCCCCGGCAACTCCACCATCATCTTCAGCGCCCACGGCATCAGCCCGCAGGTCCGCAACGCCGCCAAGGCCCGCGGCTGCACCATGATCGACGCGACCTGCCCGCTGGTCACCAAGGTGCATATGGAGGCGATCCGCTACGCCAAGCAGGGCTACAAAATATTGCTCATCGGCCACGCGGGGCACGATGAAGTCGTCGGCACCGTCGGCGAGGCGCCCGATGCAATCACCATCGTGGAGTCGCCGCGCGACGTCGAGAAGCTGACGCTCACGGGCGATGGACGCGACATTGTCTACCTGACGCAGACGACGTTGAGCATGGACGATGCGAAGGTGATCAGCGACGCGATCCGCCGGAAGTATCCCAACGTGAAGGAGCCGCCGAGCGAGGACATCTGCTACGCGACGACCAACCGTCAACTCGCGGTGCGAACGCTGGCGAAGTCGGCGGACCTCGTGCTCGTCGTCGGTTCGCGCAACAGCTCCAACTCGGTGCGCCTGACGGAGATCAGCGAGACGTCGGGGACGAAGGCGTACCTGCTCGACGACGTGACCGAGCTGCGGCACGAGTGGTTCGTCGGCGTCGGCACGGTGCTGATCACCGCCGGGGCCTCGGCGCCGGAGGACCTGGTGCAGGGGATCGTGCGCGAGGTGGTTGAAAAGTACGGCGGCGAGAGGGAAGAAAGCCACGTGGTGCCCGAGGACATGCACTTTGCGCTGCCGTACAGCCTGCGGGTGTTGCAGGGCGCGGGCGTGTGACGCCGGGCGGTGCGTATGGAATAATGCGGGGGTCGGTTCGGTTCACTATCAATCGTTCCGTGTGATTCAAAGACATGGCCGCAAGGCCGGAAAGGATCGACTTATGCAGAAGCTCATGATGGGGGCGTTCGCGATGATGCTGGGCGTGGCCGCGCTGCACGTGACGGCGGCCGATGACGACAAGGACGGCCCGACCTGGGGCACCGATTACGCGGCGGCCGTGGCGGCCTCCGAAAAGTCCGGCAAGCCGATCCTCATCGACTTCACCGGCAGCGACTGGTGCCCGCCCTGCATGAAGCAGCACGCGGAGGTGTACGGCAACGCCGACTGGAAGGCGTGGGCTAAGGAAAATGTCATCCTCTACATCGCCGACTTCCCGAACAAGAAGAAGCTCGACGACAAGCTGAAGGCGCAGAACGAGGAACTGAAGAAGAAGTACGGCCCGCGCGGCTTCCCGACGGTGCTCTTCGTCAATGCCAAGGGCGAGGAGCTCGGCCGCTGGGTCGGCTACGGCGGGCAGGGTGCCGGCGCCGCGGCCTGGCTCGAGAAGGCCAAGCCGATCGTCGCGAAGGCGAAGGAAGCGACCGAGACGAAGTGATCAACAGCGCGGTCGCAGGTTCGAAATGAAAAACCCTCGGCGTGTGCCGAGGGTTTTTTGTTTGATTCACCAAGCCCGATGATGAGTCCGCGAATCGTCGGGGTAATCCGGGAGCAATGCCCCGACGATTCGCAAAACCTCATCATCGGGCTTGTGCGCCAAGCCTCACCATCGGGCTTGCGTCGATCCTATTTCTCGCCGGGGCTCTTCACCTTCGTCATGTCCAGTTTCTGGCTCTTGAGGTCGAGCTTGTAGACGAAGTGCGAGAGGAACGAGCCGCCCAAGAGCGGCTCCGCGGCGATCAGGTCTTCCGGAAGCACGGCGCACTCGACGTTCTCCACCGTGAACGGCCCGACCGTCACGCTCTTGAGCGTCATCTGCCAGCCCTCGACGATCTTGCCGTCGGCGAGCTGAAGCCGGATCTTCGGGGTGTCGGACGACGGGATCATGTTCAAATCCTTCGCGAGGTCCCACGGCACGCTCACCGAGCTGGCGCCCGAGTCGAATACCATCGACCGCCGCGTCTTGCCGTTGATGATCACATCCACCATCGGCACATCGTTCTCGACCTTCACCGGGATCGACTCGGACAGGATCGACTTGTTGTTCCGCTCGACGAGCGTGATGTTCGCCTTGCAGACCGAACTGGGGCCGAGCGTCGCCTTCTTCTGCTGCGACTCCTTCTCGACTTCCTCCAGCGCCTTGGCGACGTCGGCGTCCTTCACGAGGGCGTCGTACTTCGCCTTGATCTTTTCGGCGAGGGTGCCCATCGCGACGGTCTTGTCGATGAACACCTGCCGGGCCTTGATGAACGCATCGTTGGCGGTGGCGACGTCGCCCTGCGTGGCCTTGAGCGGGCCCTGCGTGATTTTCTTGATGTCGTCCTCGATGATGTTCATCTTGGCGATGAGCTCGTTGTTCTTCGCGGCCGTGATGCCCGGCTTGGCGAGCTCTTCATTCAGCTTGCGGAGCTCGAACTCCTTGCCCGCGATGTAACCCTTGATCTGACTGACCTTCTTCTCGACCTTTTCCAGGTCCTTCGAGGCCTTGCTCATGTCGGTCTGCACCTTGCGCAGGTCGACCATCGCTTTGGTCAGGTCGGCCTCCTCGGCGACGACGAACGTCGTGCCTTGCCGGACGAGCCCCTTCTCCTTGAGCGCGGCCTCGGCCGAGGCAAGGTCGGCGACAACAAGGGCGGTGCCGGTGAACAGTGCCAGGCAACCGATAAAAGCGGCAACACAGTGACGATGAAGCATGGAAAAGCTCCTGGAAACCCGGCAAGGCAAAGTTGAACGACAGCAACCGGATCGAAACGCGAAAACGAAGGGACCATCCGTATCGAATTGCAAGCAGTTTAGCAGACCCGGCGGCAGCGGCAACCGGATTTTAACGCGCGGTGCGATGGATGTGGAGCACCACGCCGGAAGGCTGGTGCTGGTTCAGTGAATCGGGGCGATCCGATTGGGTGGTGAGAATCTGATGACGAGGAGCTCGGGCGATGGCGGCAGCACCACCCTGCCGGGTTGGTGCTCTCAACTGCCACTCGACCGCCGGCGGCGCAGCAGTGCAAGCGAGCCGACGAGCAGGGCGGTGAAGGTCGCCGGCTCGGGTATCGCCTGGAGGAAATTCGCCGCCACGTGGTCGCCGAGGTCGGTGCCCGCGAGGTAGCCGAAGTCGCCGTCGATCTGCCAGTGGACGCCGAGGTAGATGCGGCTGCGGGCGTTTTCGAGGGCGGCGTCGGTAAAGCTGTCGAAGGTGCGGAACACGGGCGTGGTGAAGAACGGGTCGTCGGTGCCGATGGTGTAGGTCATGTCATCGGTGCCAAAGAAATTGCGGAACACCGCGGAGGCGGCGGCGCCGAAGGTGGCGTGTCCTGAGACGTAGGCGGGGAAGGGGGGCGTGAAGCCGTTGACGGTCGGGTCGTTGGACCAGGGCTCCCAGTTGGGGTCGCCTTCGGTGAGCGGGTTGCCGTCGGTGTCGCCGAGATTGATGCCGGTGACGGGGCGCCAGAGGTCCATGTCGGTGGCGTACTTCACTTCCCACGCGACGACGCCGGCATCGCCCAGCGCGAGGTTGAGCATCGCGAAGAGGCGGGCCTCGTCCTTGAGGCTCAGGTTGTTCTGCTGGGAGAGCACCTGGGCCATGTGGTTGAGATGTCCCGGCGGCTTGTAGGTGCCGTCGCGGTCGTTGGCCCAGAAGCTGCCGATCTCCTCCTCCTCGGCGGTGCGGGTGGAGCCGAAGCGGGCACCCTTTTCTTTCACGTCGATGTACGACGCGGTGTACTCCGGCGAATTCAGCAGGTCCGTCATGCTCGAGGAGCCGCCGGGCATGCCGGGGTTGAACTGGTTGGGGGTGATCATGGTGAACGGCTTGAGGCCGGGCCAGTGCGGCGAGGCGGGGCCGCCGAAATCGGGGCCCGTCTTCCGCCAGTCGCCGGGGTTGGTGCCGATCACATAATCCTGCGGCGCGTCCATGCCGTCGTTGGCGCGCAGGGCGATGATGCTGCCGGCGGCGGCCTGGCCGAGCTGGATGCTGGCGGCCTTGGCGACGGGGTCGGCGACGGCGTTCAACTGCGTGGTCAGGGCGGCGTCGAAGATCGCGGCGCGGGTGGGGTAGAGATGCGTGAGCACATCGCGGGCCGCCTGCGCCGCGGCGACATCGGGCAGGGCGCCGGCGGGGGCGGCTACGTTGAACTCGTAGGGCGTGTAACCGCCGAGCACGGCGTTGACGGAGTTGAACATTGCCGCGTGGACCATGGCTCCGCCGCGTGAGATCGGCCCGGGCGGGCCGCCGGTGACGCGGACCGATTCCAGCCAATGGTTGTTCCAATCGACGATGGTCGTCGCCGAGGCCGCGGCCGAAGTGGCGGCAATGATGACCACGGTGCGGAGGCACGTCGCAAGCATGGGAAGCTCCCTCAAGTTTGTACGAGGACAACAGCTCCGACTCCAGCGGAATGGGCGATTGCCGCCCTCGCTGCCTCCAACAGGCATTAATTTACCACGGAGTTCACACGATTCAAAATAATCCCGCGGAATTGCCCGCCGGCGCCCCCGCCAGGTCGGGCATCAGCGGCACGCTCCGGCTGGTCAATTCCAGCGGCAGCAGCAGCATAAACGTGGCCCCGCGGCCTAAGTCGCTGTCGAGTTCGATGCGCCCCTGGAGGAGCTTCGCGAGGTCGCGGCTGATGGTCAGGCCGAGCCCGGTGCCGCCGTGCGGACGGGTCATGGAGGTGTCCAATTGCGTGAACTTCTCGAAGATCTTGTCCTGCATATCGAGCGGGATGCCCGGACCGGTGTCGGTGACGCCTAGCCGGACGCGCTGCTCGCCGGGGCGCAGGCCGTGCTCGGGCCCTTCCGCCATATCGGCCGCCAGCGTGACGGTGCCGCCGTCGGGCGTGAACTTCAAGGCGTTGGAGAGGAAGTTAAAAAGGATCTGATGGACCTTGCCCGCGTCGGTCTGAATAAAGGGAAGATTCCGCTCCGTTTTGCTGGCGAGCGTAATGCCCGCCTTCTCGGCCTGCGGCCGGATCAGCGTGATCAAACCCTCGACGGTGTCGCTGATGTTCACCGGCTCAACGCGGACCTCCATGCGCCCCGCCTCGATCTTCGCCAGGTCCAGCAGGTCGTTGATCAGGTCGAGCAGCCGGCGGCTCGAGGTGATGATGTTGTGGATGTACCGCTTGCGCTTCTCGTCGATCGTCCCCGGCCGGTCACGCAGCGTATCCTCCAGCACCTCCGCGAACCCGATGATCGAGTTCAGCGGCGTCCGCAGCTCGTGTGACACGTTCGCCAGAAACTCGCCCTTGATCTTGTTCGCCTCGTAGAGCGCGACGTTGGTCTCGGCGAGCTCGCCGAGCTTGAGGTCGAGGCTCTTGTTGCTGCGGCGCAGCTCGCCCTCGTTTTCCTTCAGCCGCTCGACCATCGTGTTGAATACGTCGGAGAGCTGCTCGAACTCGTCGCCGGTGTTGATGTCGGAGCGGATGTTGGTGTCGCCCTCGGCGATGCGCTCGGCGGTGTCGCGCAGGACGCGGACCGGCGAAAGGATGATGCGGGTGGTGATGTACCAGAACGTGCCGATGGCGAGGAGCACGGCGGCGAGGCCGGCGGCGAGGATGTAGATGCGGTTGAGCGTGAGTTGCTTCTCGGCGAGGTCGGTGCGGAACTTGACGAGGAGCACCTGCCGCAGCGGGTCGGCGATCGGCGAGGTGTCGATGCCGGGCGTGAAGGCGGTGCCGGGCGTCTCCGACATGGCCGAGAGGTCGTGCTGCTTCACGAGGCGGTCGCGGATGCGGATGAGGTCGCTCTTGCGAACGGCGCGGGCGTAGGCGTAAAGGGCGCGGCCCTGTTCGTCCTCCGTCTCGATGAAGTACTCGTGGGTGTCGTCGCGTGTCTCGAAGAGCTTGATCGCGTCGGCCAGGATCGGGGCATCGACCGGCGAGGCATCGTAGTAGTCGCGGTTGAAGAGCGACATGTACAGCACGGGTTCCGGCGCCGGGGCGGGGGCGGGGGCGCCCTCCACCTCATCGTCGCGGCCGGCGGTTGAATCGGGCCGGCCGGTGGTCGCGGCGGTGAACGCCCGCGGCATCTCGACGAGGCCATCAAGCCAGGCGTCGGCGAGCTTGCGGGCCGTCTCCTGCTGCCCCTCGGTCACCAGCGTCTGCATGCGCACAAAGCCGATCGCCAGCGCGGCGCCGAGAATGAGAACCACCGCCGCGCCAAACAGGAGCTGACACTTGTTGGCCAGGCTGATGCGGACGGGGGTGGGCATGGGGAGGGAAGGGAA
>Ga0163150_10004169_pt1 | contig 19560 bp, 19 predicted proteins | sample OliLakLV19P2IB_FD_148628 | JGI IMG/M metagenome (GOLD analysis project Ga0163150, IMG submission 148628) | Freshwater microbial mat bacterial communities from Lake Vanda, McMurdo Dry Valleys, Antarctica - Oligotrophic Lake LV.19.P2.IB | ecosystem: Environmental > Aquatic > Freshwater > Lake >...
TGTGGACAGTGTTTGGACATCCCATGATTTTGTTGAGTTGACGGGTGTGCGAAAAACTGTAGAGGAGAAAGCGATTGAAGAACTTGCGGACAAGTCGCAAGCTGCTTTTTCATATACGATGCTCAATCCAAATGGATCGGTATGGATGCTTTTATCAGGTGGTGGTGCAAGTATAGTACTGGCTGATGAAGTTGCCAACATCGGTTTGGGTAAAGATTTGGCAAATTATGGTGAATACAGTGGAAACCCAAATGCTGAGGAAACATATATCTATACAAAAAATGTTTTGAGTCTTATGCTCAAGTCAAATGCTCCTAAAAAAGTTCTGATAGTAGGCGGTGGTGTTGCAAACTTTACTGATATTCGTATTACATTTAAAGGTGTGATTCAAGCACTCGATGAGTATAAAAGTCAGTTACAAGAACAAGGAGTTAAAGTCTATGTACGACGTGGTGGACCCAAACAAGCCGAAGGACTTTCTATGATAAAAGAATTCTTGGAAAAAAATAATCTATACGGATTCGTAAGTGGACCTGACATGGTTTTGACAGATATTGTTGCGAGGGCAATTACTCAAATTTAAAATGATTACTATAGAACAATTAAGAAACCTTGAAGGGAAAATTATATTTATTGGGAGCCATCCTGGAATTATTCAATCAATTCTTGATTTTGATTATTTATCAGGTAAAAAGACCTCATCAATTAAGGCAATTGTTGCTTCGGGCCGAAAGTTTGAGCGATACTTTTTTGGCAAACGTGAGGTGCTTATTCCTGTCTATGTCTCTATCGACGCAATTCCGCAAGTAAATAAAGAGACCCTAAATTTATTTTTGAATGTTTCCTCGGCTCGTCGAGTTTTAACATCAGTTAGAGAAAGTTTTGAAAAAATTCCCTCACTTTTGGGAGGAGTTGTCTTTGCGGAAGATGTGCCTGAAAAACATGCGCTTGAAATATATCAATATGCGCAAGCGCATAAAAAGTTTGTAATTGGTCCAGCAAGTGTGGGATTACTATTACCAGGAAATCTCAAGCTTGGTGCTATTGGCGGAGTAGACTATAGACAGCTAGTTGATGCGCATTTATTTTCAAAAGGCTCGATTGCTGTTTTTTCAGCATCGGGTGGCATGACGAATGAGATAATAAATATTGTTACCAAATCATCTCACCGGTTGTCTTTCTCACTTCATTTTGGAGGCGATCGATTTCCAAGTGTTACTCCGCTCGAAGCATTTATGATTGCTGAAAATGATCCAGATACACAGATTATTGTGTATTATGGAGAGCTTGGGGGATTTGATGAGTATGAAATAGCACAACTTTTAGGAGAAAAAAAGATTACCAAAAAAGTGATTTGCTATATCGCAGGATCCATTTCTGAATACTTTGAAACACCTCCTCAATTTGGCCATGCAAAAGCAATGGCCACAAGAACTGATGAAACTGCTCGTGCAAAAAGAGATGTGTTGAAAAAATCAGGTGCACATGTTGCGGAAAGTTTTGGAGAATTTGTTGAGATGATTGAGGCAATTTCCTCTTCCGTCATTCTGGGGAGTGAAGCGCCTGCACTGAACGGAGTGAATGTGACGCCAGAATCCCTTCGTGAAGGCTCAGGGCAGGCCGATTCTGGACAAGCCCTTCGACCCATTCGGCAAACTCAGGGCAAGCATGCTCAGGACGTAGCCAGAATGACAAATCAGAAGGAAAAGTCGTATAATACCATTATGGAAGATTTAAAAGATAGGCGTCATGCGTTGATTACGACAAGTGTCTCAGGGGATAAAGATGGAATCCCACAGATATTAGGCGAAGATCTCCTGACCTTTTCCAAAGAAAATTCTTTTGCAAAAATTGTTATATCAATGTTTCTAGGAAAAAAGGCTCGATCCAAAGAATTAGAAGAGTTTGTGGATTTTGTCTTGCGTCTTCTTGTTGATCATGGACCTTATGTCTCTGGTGCAGTTAATACAATTATTACCGCCCGTGCAGGAAAGGATTTGGTATCATCACTTTCTGCCGGTCTTCTAACCATTGGTCCACGATTTGGAGGAGCTATAAATCAAGCGGCAAATACATGGCTTATGGGAGTAGTAAGTGACAAAAAAGCATCAGATTTGGTTGAAGACTTTGCGGCTCGTAAAGAGTATATCTCAGGTATAGGACATCGAAAGTACCGAGTCGATTTGCCTGATCCAAGAGTTGAAGCACTTCTCAAATTTGCAGAAAAATTATCTGACAAAAAATTTACTACTTTTGCCAAAGAGGTAGAAAAAGTTACAACTGCAAAAAAAGGCAACTTAATTCTCAATGTTGATGGATCAATTGCAGCAGTACTTTTGGATATTCTTACAGAAAAAGAAGGATATAGTGCTGAGGAGTTACGATTACTTGTGGATGCAGAATTTTTCAATGCACTTTTTGTCGTATCACGCTCCGTTGGATTTATTTCCCACTTCTTAGATCAAAAAAGACTTGATGAAGGACTTTTCCGCCTCGAAGAAGACATGGTTGCCGAGGCTGATACGTCTTCATAATATGAAGGTTCTCAAAGATTTTAATCTCTCAGAAATTCTCTGGTACAAAATTGGTGGTACTATTCCCTATGTTTTGGAGTGCTCGAATCGGGAAGATATTGTTGACGCATTAAGATTTATAGAAAAAAATCATATTCCTCGTATATTTGTTATTGGTCTTGGTGCAAATGTACTTTTTAATACCAAAAATTTTGATGGTGCTGTAATACGAATACTCAATCAGTATCCAGAAGATATGGTTGTTCAGGACACTCATCTGACATCATTTGCCGGAGAGATTTTGAATACCTTTATTTTACAATCTTTCCGAGGAAAATTAACGGGTCTTGAATGGGCAGGCGGATTACCTGGAACGCTTGGTGCTGCTGTGCGAGGCAATGTTGGGGCATTTGGTGGGGAAATAAAAGACACACTTGTTTCAGCCGAAGTTTTAAAGATAAAGGATGGTGGAGTGGATTTAGTAACATTATCTAATGAAGAATTAAAATTTTCATATCGTCATAGTCTCATAAAAGAAGATCGGAATTTGATTGTAACATCAGCTACTTTTCAGCTGAAAAAATCGACTGATGATGAAATTCATGCAGCAAAAGAGCTGTATCACCAAAATATAGCATATCGTGAAAAAAATCATCCGCTTGAATATCCAAATTGTGGATCAGTATTTAAGAATATAAAAGACAAAAGCCAGGTTGAAAAAATTCTTAGCGTGTGGCCCGATATTGCCGAAAAAGTAGAGACTGATTGGCATGGGAAGGTCAGTATGGGATATGCAATAAAGAGACTTGGGTTTTCTGGAATGAAAGTTGGTGGTGCACAAATATCTGAAAAACACGCGAATTTTATAGTGAATACTGGCGGGGCACAATTTGAAGATGTAATCAATTTAATAAATCAAATTAAAGAGAGATGTAGGCAAGAGTTTGAATTTGTGCCTGAAGTTGAAGTTGAGATAGTTGAATGAACTGATAAAAGACTTATTTGATACCTGAGAATTAATTTGTAAAAGAAAATCTAAGGTGTATATATATCTTCAAAATGTCCAGACTTTTGTGCTTGTTGTAAATGTTTTTTGATACGATTAATTTGGTTCTTAATTGTTCCTAAAGGTCTTCCAAGTTGAGATACCATTTCTTCATAAGAACAGCCTTGTAGGTACAAAGTAAGAAGTGGGTGATATAGCTCCGGCAATATGTTCATAGCTCTCCTTTCTAGATCTGGAAATACGCTATTTATGATAGCTTGTTCATCGGTAAGAGCTTCTGGAGCTTGTATCCGAAGCATAGGGTTTTGTGTAGGATCAAGCGCTGCGTGACCGAGAGGTTCTCGATAAGGAGGAGGATTTCTTTTTTCATGTCTTATCTTATCGAGGGCTTTTCGAGTTGCAATTTTCCTCATTAAGCCAAAAGGTTGATTAGCTGTAAGAAGTTCGTCTCCATAGTATCTTAGAGCACTTTCCCATGAATCCTGGGCCAAGTCTTCAGCAGAATTATAGTCACCAACCATTCCTATAAGCCGATTTTGTATCATGGGATTAATGCTTTGGACAAAATTTGTCCATTTGTCCTGTGAAGATGAATGGGAAGATGCAGAAGTTTGTGACTCAACTTTTGCCGTCATTTTTTTATTTTTTCCCAACAATAACTCTCGCGTCTGCAGACGAGCTTGCGGTAAGGGGAGTTGTATCTGATTTTACCGTGTAGGCTGCTGATAAATCTTTCTCAAGAACTGGGAGAAATGTTTTTTTGGTGCTTTTGGTAGAGATTTCTGTTGTTGCATAGTCATAGCTATCTGCATTTCCCGTTGAGACTACTTTGTATCCAAGGCCTGTTAGTAGGTCCGCAGCTTTTTTGCCGGCACCTGGGGTTCCTGAGCCGTTCAATACTTCTACATTGAGCGTTTTGCGGTCGAGTCCTGAAGTTTTATCAACCGTGTCGCTGGATACTTTTATAGTAGGTGTAGGAGTCTTGCCTGTTGCTGCAGTGGGACTAACTTTTGACGTAACTTTCACCGTAAGCGTGGGGCTTGCTGATGCTTCGGTTGGAGTTGGAGGATCTGTTGGGAATACATAAGCAGTAGGTGTAGGACTTGGAGTGGTATTTGCACTTTCATTTTGACCAAGAAATTGCATGCCTCCGTAGGCAACTGCACCGATAAAAGCAAGAATCAAAAGCAGCATTATGACAAGTTTTGTAGTATTGCCGCCTTTTTTCTTTGAGTAAAGATTACTTGATTGTGATGACTCGAGATCTTCCATGTATCCACTATAGTAGCATGTTTTTTTAAAATCGCAACTGTTGAGGAATCTGTGTGGACAGAATTATACTTGATTGTCGACGTGCTCGATCACTTCTTGAGGAGTCACAGGCTTGAATAATCGCATCATTTGGATAAGACCGAGCGCAACAACTGCGTATACAGCCATCGCAATCATGCTTGACCATTCCAAGACTGATGAGCCTGTAACAGTGCTTCTAAAGATTCCGCTGAAAAGAAATGCAAAAGGTTCACTTATTGAGTAAATGAGGTTTACAAAGGGGGAAGTTGGGTTGGCACCAAATAATTTCATTCCTATTCGGAACGCGAGAAGTACTTCAATAATTCCTACAACAAACCAAACAACTTGCTCAGTCTTAAAGAGTGCCTTTTTCTTTTCATAGGTTACTTGTGGGTGCTCTGTTCTGATAGGAGGAGTAATGGTACTCTTTGTGGTAACAACCGTTTCGGGTTGGGCTACGCTTGTCACTTCTTGTGTAACTGTTTCAACTTGTTGTGCCATATTCAAACTTTCAATATAAGCATATCATAGTTTTACTTTGTAAGTAACAGATAATAATAACCGAAGGAATTTGTAATAATAATATTTCTCGCATAAAGCGTAAATGGATCATTCATCTGTTATAATATCTACAGATATGAAAGAAAGTTTTGTCTGCATTTTTGCGCATCCGGATGACGAAGCATTTGGACCTTCGGGAACTATTGCAAGGCTTACCCAAAAATATAATGTCTATATTTTGTGTGCTACAAAAGGTGAAGGGGGTACCGACAGTGATGAAGGACATGAGGTAAGTATTGGAAAGCGTCGTGCGCAAGAACTCCTTGACTCAGCAAAGGTTCTTGGAGTGAAAAAGGTATATTTTTTGGGATTTAAGGACGGGAAGTTGAGCAACAGTACGTATCACAAGCTTGCCGCAAAAATTCAGACCAAGCTTGAGTATCTCAAGCCAGTCGGTATTATGACGTTTGAGCCACGGGGAATTTCTGGTCATATTGATCACATAGCGGTATCGCTTGTTACGACCTATGTATTTAAAAAGTTACAGTTTATTCAAGTACTATGGTACTACTGCATAACGTTGGAGCGTGCAGCTGAAGATCGAGATTATTTTATTTATTTTCCACCAGGATACAAGCAAAATGAGATTGATTTAGTGGTTGATATATCAAGCGTATGGGGCAAAAGAGTTGAGGCCATGATGTGTCACAAGTCTCAAAGGCATGATGCTCAAACCATCTTGAAGATTGATTCAAAGTATCCAAAAGAAGACCATTTTTTAGTAATGAAAAAGAAAGAAAAGAGCTCAGATACAGTGCTATTGTAGTTTCACGCTCAAGATTTTTCATCCCATAATTTATCCTCTTGACAAGCAGTTTATTTTTGTGTTAAAAAATAATTAATGCAAAAAAACCTCCTGAAGCAATTGAGTTTCTTTAAGCCTCTATCGATAAGTCCTCTTTTGTTTTTGCCAATTTTTCTTATCATTGTTTCACTCGGGCTCCTTATTCTTATAGGTTCATCTCAGGATAAGTCACGTGCCTATGCATCAGTTAATAATCCTAGCCCCTTCTATTTTGGTACCAATATGCATATTGAAGACGCGTACTTTGATCCGAATCGTCCTGATACTATTTATCCAACATGGGTGGAATCAGCAAAAGATACTAAAATGAATATGATCCGCTCATCTATTCGATTTGATCAAATTGCTTCACAGTCTGCTGACCAGAATACATGGGACTGGTCCAAGCAGGATTTATGGCTCGATAAAATGACAGAGCAAGGCGTGGAGCCAATGATTGTCCTGATGGGAAATCCTCAGTGGCTTGCAGATCCTGTTGACGGTACCGCCTCACAGGCTGCTCGTGACGAATTTCGCGTAGAATTTGTGAAATATGCACGTGCCTATGCTGTGCGATATGCAGATGAAGTGACGTATTATAACATCTGGAATGAGCCAACTTTAACCCAATTTTATAACTGGCCAAATACTGATTTCGGTAAAATGTTTATAGAGGCAAGCTACTGGATTCATGAAGAAGATCCTGATGCTATAGTATTCTTTGATGTACATGCTTTGGATCACATGATCAATCCTAACCTTGCGTATGGTTCTCAAGGTGGATTTACCGCACAAGTGCTTCAGCAGGAATACACACTACCAGATAGCTCAACTGGCACAGTTGTTGACTATGCGGATATTATAGTAGCCCATTCATATCCCGATAGAACAAGCGATATTCCAGAGTATGTTTTGGGGCGCCAAACAACCGAGTTCTATGAATACATGGATGGTTACCTCAAATGGAAATATGGTACAACTCGGGGAACAAAAGAATATATGCAGACTGAGACTGGTTGGTCAGCACGTGAGAACGATGTCAATGGTAATCCTGTTGGTGGGCTCGGGTATAGATGGGTTACTGAGCGTAAGCAAGCAGCGCTTATTGTGAGAACAGCTTTACAGCTTTTGAGCAGTCCTTTGATTCGGGGTTTTGTGCAGTATGATTATTTCGATGATGGAGTTAATAACGCGGACTTTGAGGATCGGTACGGGATCAATAAATATCTACCTGATTCAAGCGGTAACGTTGTTTCAAAAATCGGAAATTCAGCTCATAGAATAATGGTTGATACCCTAGATGGCTCAAAATTTGTCTCAAAGACTGCAAGCTCTCTGGTCTCAAACAACAGATCATTTGTATACAAATTTAATAATCCGACAACAAGTAAAAAGACTTGGGCAGTTGTCTATGCACTTGGTAGTGATGCTGATACTCATAGTGACCTTAAGACAACTTCAACTAATGTAACAATTTCTGATATTGCTACTGCAACAGTTATTGTGAAGAAGCTGGACGGTACAACAGAGACATTGGGTGTTACAGATGGTTCGGTGACGATATCAGCTACTGAAAATCCCGTATTTATTGTTGAAGATAGCTCTCCAACAAATACGCCTACTCCTACATCGACTCCAACTCCTACACCTGATGAGCCAACACCTACGCCTACCAACACACCTACCCCAACTCCAACACCTGCTAATGAAATTATAGTTCATATCTTTGATCAAAGCATGCAGCCTATCACAGAAAATCAAGTATTTACGGGTTCAGGTTTTAACATGAAATCAACAGGGTCATACAACAATGGAACACTTAATGGTATGAAAGTATTGCTTGATGGAGTTACCAAGAAAGATTGTACTTGGACCACATCAACTTGTGATGGATATGTCTCATTTAGTGGAGTATCAAACGGATCTCATACGTTGAGAGTCGAGGGTTACAAGACTGGTGTAACGACAGGATTTGCAGAGGTAACAATTTGTAAAGTAGCGTGTTCAACTGAGCCTGCAAATACGCCAACACCGACCAATACACCAACACCGACCAATACACCAACTCCTACTCCAACACCAGGCGCATACTTTGTAGAGATTACTACTCCTCAAAATGGTGCTACGTTAACAGGTGGTGCAAGCTTTGCAGCAGGAGCTACTACGGATCATCTAGGGAACTTAAAAAACGTACGAATCTTTGTTGACGGAGTTCAAAGAGGATCTTGTCTTTATGCAACCAACGCCTGTTCTGTCTGGCTCAACCTCACATCTGGACAACATACCATCCATGCAACAGCCGAGGAGAAATATGCTCCTTTTGCTACTTCCACTAGTCCTTCAATAACCGTGACGAGACAGTAGGTCCACAAATAAACGAACCTATTACATCCTATAGCAATTTCTCCCTTTTTTTGGTATAATACATGATTATGGAACGTCAAGGTGCAATGGCACATAGATTATACCCAGAACGGCCTGGAATTGGCCTTGAAGGTCCTATAAATCAATTTCAAGCAAATCCTGAGTTTCAACTTGCACCAGAGCAAGAGACCCGGGTAAGAGCTTTCGAGACAACACTTACCAGAGGTGAGAACCTCTATCCTGCTCTCCTTGGAGTAAATGAGCTTACTTTGTCTCGTCTCAATGCCCCGGCCAAAAAGTTTGAACGTTATACAGTGCCAGCTCAAGCTGAAGGATTAGAAAAGATCTGGGGTCTAAAAGTCAATACAAGCAGTTTTGCAGTAGAATACTTTCTCTCAGGTGATGGTCGAAAAGAGTTTGGGGAGACTTTCGGCATAAATCCGGATGAATTAGGACTGAATACAGTTGATGGAATGAGAGGATATTTATACGGTGTGGATTATGGGAAAATAGATGCAAAAGCTCTAGATAAGCTTGCAGGAAATTCAACCATGGTAGCTGACAAAGCAATGGTCAGTCAGTTTGAAAAGAATGGATTTACAACACTTGATGGTATAAAAGAACCCGAAATAGTTATAGTTGTTCAAAACCCTGAAGTATTAGCTGAAAAAATTGCAAAATATAGACAGTTGAAAAATTTTCATCGGGATTATGCTCGTAAATTAGAAGGTAAAAAAGATCCAGAATCACAAGCAGTCCAAGTTGTTTTAAAAATTCATCAGCGAAGGCTTAACCAACTTTTAGCAGAAGAATATCCACTTGCAGCAGTCGCACATACTCAATTAAAAGCAGCATCGAACGCACATAATGAACAAGTGGTCCAAATATTAGGTGGAAGTGTTAGAGCACTGGAGAAATTTACTGGAAAAGAGTCAGCGCGACTTTTTGCACGATTAGATAGGTATACTGAAGGAGCAGGGGATTTTGTTGGTGAAGGCAATAAGCGTGATAGAACAGTTTTAAGCACGCAAGCGCTTGAGCTTGCACTTGTCGATCAGGGTACAAAACAATCTACTACAAAAGAAATTACTGATTATCGATATAAATATGTTGATAAAGAAAAGTTAAAACAAACTATTATTGGCACCGATGAATTTATAGGGCTTGCAAAAAAATCAGTTGCAGCTGTAGGCTTACTAAGCGCTCAGGAACAATACGATCCCCGTCGGCCAGGATGGGCATCTGACAATAAAGTGCAAGTCATAGAAGATCCAAATGTCAAAAATCTAAGTTTTGATCCTAGACAAGGGGTTTATAGAGTACCCTCTAATTTAGATAGACCGATATCAAGTATTACTCCCGCAGGTGCCATTCCGGCCAATGATCACGAGCAAGCTCATATGTGGCGACATTACAATAAAGCTCGCCTTGGACTTGCAATAACTGATAGAGTTGGAATGGATCGTTTTGACATCAATGCAGAAGCTGGAGCTATAGCTTGGGAAACTGAAGCACAGAAAAAATTATTTGGCCAGGATAGGCCTACAAACCCACATTATTTGCGCGCTGTACAAGCAAAATTAGCTGGAGGATCACTTAAAGACACTGCAAAAGCTTTTTATGATAGTGTAATGCAGCAAGATCCAAAAGGAGATAAAAGAAAAGCAGCAGAACTTGCATTCAATCGTGCGGGTAGATTGTTTAGACGCGGCGGAAAATACTCAGATAATTCACGACATCTCACGAATAGTCAACCTCTTGTATATCTAGAACAAGAAATATTAGCACAGGAGTTATCCGCTAAAGGATTATCAAATCTTCTGATGATTGGTGGAGTCAATATTGAAATGCTCGCAGAGCTCAAACGTGTTGGACTTCTTGATTTATCAAAAGTAACACTGCCTGAAAAAAGACCATCTGAAATTCTTGAAGAGGATATAATTAAAAGGCTAGCCTCCTAATTTTCTTACTTACTCATAAAATAGTCATACACTTCCTTTGAAAGTTTGGCGGTGGTTTCGGCGGCGTCTGCGGGTCTGGGGGTGTCGCTCATGACAACAAATATATAGTCTCCCTTGTCGGTATATACAATCCCTGTGTCATGCTTGACTCCATCTAACTCTCCTGTCTTGTGTGCAATGCGCATACCTTCAGGTAAATACTTGGGAATTCTATCGTTAAGCCTTTGTCGTGACAAAAGATCAACCATTTTCTGTGAATATTCTTGATTTATAATTTCACCTTTATAGAGCTTTTCGTAGTATGAGGCTATATCAAAAGCTGAGGTTTTGGCGAGGGATCCGGTTTTGGAATCTGAGAAATTATTCTCTTTGAGAAAAAGTGTCACATTTGAAGCCTTTACTTTTTGTGTCAAAAGAAGTGCAGCATAATTGTGTGAGATTGTTATCATTTGCTCAAGAGCTTTTTTGATAGACATACTAATTTGACCTTTTTGAAGTTCCGCTGCATCTTCTGGAATTTTGAATATACGATTTAAATCAGCAATGTCTTCGGATACTATATCCTCCTCTAAAAGTGTCCCTTTTTCAATTTGCGTATACACAACTGCCATAGTCCATAACTTATAAAGACTTGCTGACATATAAATATGACGGTCATTATAGTTGTACGTCTCGCCTGTTTTTAAGTTTTTTATAACGACTGAATAGGTGCCTTTGGATGAGGACAATGCATTTTGTACAATTGCCGACAATTGGGTTTGAGATGAAGAGGGAACAGGTGATGCGCTCCTACTTGTCGCGCCTAAAGTTTGTTCTTCAGGATACGGATTTTCAGCAAGGGGAGATACAATCGTTGTGCTTTTTTCTTGTGCACTCGCAACTCTTTTGACGATATAGATAGGAACTATTATGATCCATGCAAGTAGAAAAAGAATTATAAAATTAAGAAACCATCGGCTTCTTTTACGACGAACCGATTTTTTATAGCCATAGGTCACATAGTTTTGATATCCAAATTCGGGATTCATACCTGCCAGTATTATAGGAAAAAATCTACGAGTACATACTTATTGTACTATGTTTTATAGTAAAGAAAAATAGTCTATATAGGAGCAATTTCTAACGTAGATTATGTGAGTCATAACATATGAGGAGTACCTTATAATATGATTACAATCTAATAGTTGTATAATTGTATCCATGAAAGTTTTTGTTGCCCTACTTCTTATTCTGAGTATTTTTGTAAGTTTTGCGGTATATAAATTGACAGATCAGAAGTCTCCACTGGATGTTTCCTCACCTAGTGCCGTGTCCCCGAATCCAGCCAAGGAAAGCAATACCTTACTTTCTCAAAAGATTTTTGTATTTATTCCTTACTGGACTTTCACAGATTCGCTTACGGGTATTGAGGAGTATGACCAGCTTATATACTTTGGAGTGAGTGCTGATGAGAACGGAATAAATACCCAGGACGAGGGTTATACGAAGCTTGCGACATTTGCAAAAATTGCACCAACTGACAAAGAACGAATACTTACTATTCGTATGCTTAACTCGACTACCAATGCAACTGTTATTAAAGATTCCATACTGCAAGACAAAATTATTCAAGAAGCTGTTGTCGTAGCGCAGAAGTATCACTTTGATGGAATTTTGCTGGATTTTGAGATGAATGCCTTGCCTTTGGAAAAAGTTATACAAAGAATTTCTACATTTTATGAAAAGTCGGGAAAAGCGTATCAGGCTCGCGCTCTAAAGTTTTATGTGACCGCATATGGTGACAATTATTATCGAATACGTCCTTATGATATGAAAAAAATTGCGTTGTATGCAGATGGGGTCATTATCATGGCGTACGATTTTCATAAGGCCAATGGAGCTGCTGGTCCAAATTTTCCATTGAGTGGAAAAGATACCTATGGGTATGATTTTCAACAGATGATACAGGATTTTACATCTGAAGTTGACCCGGCAAAATTGTCAATTACTTTTGGAATGTATGGGTATGATTGGCCAATTGGTGAGGATGGCAATGCAAAAGGTAGAGGCGTGTCATTGTCATACAACAAAATCCAACAAAACTTTATCAGCGCCTGTTTATATTCCGAGTGTGTGCTTACAAGAGATACTGTTTCTGCTGAGCAGCGAATTTACTATACGGATCAAGATTCATTAAAGCATATGATATGGTTTGAAGATCAAGAATCAGTTGAAAAAAAGAAAAAATTCTTACGTACAAAAGGAATTAGCTCATTTGGTTTTTGGGCCTATTCGTATTTTTAGTAGAGTAAAAATATTTTTATACGAGTACAGAGGAGTATTTGTATGCGAAGTGAGATATAAGTGGAGCAAAACAAAATACCTCTTGACGAAGCAGAAATTTTTTTGTATAGTATCACCATAACCTTTAAAAAAGGTTTTTTTATTAGTTAAATATATGGCAGAAGTCAAAAAATACGAGCGAACAAAACCTCACGTTAATATCGGAACAATTGGTCACGTCGATCACGGCAAAACCACATTAACATCCGCAATTACAACCGTTCTTGCAAAAAGAGGACTTGCAATAGCAAAAAAATACGCAGACATTGATAATGCTCCTGAAGAAAAAGCTCGTGGTGTTACCATCAATATCTCACATCAAGAATACGAAACAGATAAGCGTCATTATGCACATATTGATGCTCCAGGCCACGCAGACTATATCAAGAACATGATTACTGGTGCTGCTCAAATGGACGGTGCAATTCTTGTAGTGTCTGCTGCTGATGGTCCAATGCCTCAGACTCGAGAACATATTCTTCTTGCTCGCCAAGTTGGCGTTCCTGCAATTGTAGTTTTCCTCAATAAAGTTGACATGGTTTCTGATCCTGAGCTCATTGACTTGGTTGAAATGGAAGTTCGAGAACTTTTGAATAAATATCAATATCCAGGCGACGATACTCCAATTATCCGTGGATCTGCTTTGAAAGCTGCTGAAGGCGATCCAGAATATGAGAAAAAAATTGAAGAGCTCATGGAAACGGTTGATAATTATATTCCAACACCAGAGCGACCAATCGACAAGCCATTCCTTCTTCCAGTTGAGGATGTTTTCTCAATCAAAGGGCGTGGAACTGTTGTAACTGGCCGAATTGAGCGAGGAATTACTAAAATCAATGACACTGTTGAGATAGTAGGAATCAAAGACACAAAGACATCAGTTGTTACTGGAGTTGAGATGTTCCGAAAGCTTCTTGATGAAGGACAAGCAGGAGACAATGTAGGATTACTCCTTCGAGGTGTGGAAAAAGAAGATGTAGAGCGAGGACAAGTTGTTGTAAAGCCTGGATCAATCACTCCTCACAAAGAATTTGAAGCAGAAGCATACATTCTTACCAAAGAAGAGGGTGGACGACACACACCATTCTTTACAGGATACCGACCACAATTTTATATCAGAACCACCGATGTAACTGGAGAAGCAACATTGCCAAGCGGTGTTGAGATGGTTATGCCTGGAGACAATACAAAAATGACTGTAAAACTTATTGTTCCTGTCGCACTCGAAGAGGGTGTACGATTCGCTATCCGCGAAGGTGGTCGAACCGTTGGAGCAGGAGTTATCACAAAGATTATTGCATAACTCGGGTAGACGTAGCACTTTTTAACAATTAGGAAAACGATAAATTTTAGAACCCTTGCAATGATCGCGAGGGTTTTCTTGTATTTAAGGGAACTTTGAGATACAATAAAGCCCGGTTGACAGAATTGAGGAAATTTATATGCCAAAAGGAAGAATCCGAGTACGATTAAAAAGTTATGACTCAAGAATTATTGACTCAACATGTCAACAAATTCTTGATACCGCGATAAGAACTGGCGCACAAGTAGTGGGTCCAGTACCACTCCCAACACGAAGAACCATCTATGCAGTCAACAAATCACCATTTATTGATAAAGATGCACGCGAGCACTTCCAGATGAAAGTCCACAAAAGACTTGTCGATATAGTTTCTCCAACTGACAAAACAATCGAGTCCCTCATGCATCTCGACCTTCCAGCAGGGGTTGATGTAGAGATTAAGATGTAGATTCTCACTATTATAATCCAACTAAGTTACTTATTTAGAGAATTTTTTATATTCTTTCAGACTTCTCTGTATCCTTCGTCATCGATCACGCAGCCAGCAATTTTTTTGGTCTTCCAGTTGCGCCGGAGAATGGAGTGTAAAGTTCTGCCCTTTCACGGCGCCAGCCAATGGTATGTGGCTGCGGTATGTCGGGTCAGGCTATGGCCTCCTGAATGGTGAGATCCGGTACCTCAGGATTACCTTCACTAACGTGGATGCCCTGCGTCCAGGTGAACGCGCAGAGTTGTGATTGAGTCAATGACGGGCCAAACCACGAGCCCTAGACTCTGTAATTCCATCAGGAACTCTCGCGGTGCGGTGGTTTGGAGGCCACCGCACCCACTCTTTTTCTTCTTCTATACTTCTTTTTTCAATTCTTTATACTAAATATATGGATTGGTTTCTCTATTCATTAATTGGTGCGGTGAGTATTACTCTTTTTTCACTTTTTGTGCGTAAATATCTGTATCACAGACACGATGCGCGGGAATTTGCGTGTCTCATGGATGCAATTGCCTCAATAACCTTGCTTCTATTTTTTATTATAGACAAGCCTCAGTTTTCATTTACTTTTTTCTCTGTAGGACTACTCATACTTTCAAGTTTTTTGTACGCGGGAATTGGTATTTTGTATTCGACGGGTCGACAGTTGGAAGAAGTATCAAATGTGTCAATCATGAAGCAAGCAGAGTCGTTTTGGGGACTTCTTATTGGACTTTTGTTTTTGGGAGAGCTTGTGAGTTGGGAAAAGCTAGCTGGAGTGGGACTCATTGTTTTGGGCACAAGCTTTGTTATATATCGTGGACATGCCATAAGGCTTTCACGGGGCATGAGCTTTGTCTTAATTGGAACATTTTTTGCAGGTATATCAGCATTAATTGATAAAACACTTCTTGATACGAGTTTTTCTCCCGCTTTGTATGGTGCAATGGTATTTGGTCTTTCTTCTTTTTGGATTTTTCTTTCAATTCCAAATCGAGTTGAAAAAATCAAAGCAGAACTGAAAATGCAGAATGAACATCTCATAACTGTTGGCATGCTTCTTGCGATTAGTGTATTTTGTGTCATGAAGGCGTTCATGATTGGTGAAATATCTCGAATTTTACCTGTCCTGAACGTATCGCTTGTTTTTATCGTAATCTCAGGAATTATATTCTTTAAAGAACGCGATAATATAGTACAAAAGCTTATAGGTGCTGCAATCGCATTTGCTGGACTATTTTTCTTAAGGTAAAAGTACTTGAAAAGTCCTTATTTTAGTGCTAATATGGCTTTATGTCAGCACAAACACAAATAAAACTCAATCTTTCTCTTCCCCTTAAAGAGTTTGTCGAAAGCAAAGCTCAAAAGTTTGGTATTCCGTTAGCGGGATATATACGGCACTTAATTCTTAAGGACATTGAAGATATGCAGTACCCTACGTTTGAGGCATCAGATAAAACAGTAAAAGTATATAAAAAAGCCTTAAAAGAGCAGGACAAGGCGATTGAAATAGTGAACCTTCAGGAATTATTTAAAAAATAATGAAGGCTATTGTTTTTAGTCCGGATGTACTAAAAAAACTTCAAAAGATTCAAAAAAAAGATACTAAGCTTTTCAACAAGATACATAAGCAGTTACTCCTCTTCAAACAAAATCCAAAACATCATTCGTTAAGACTGCACAGAATTGTACGAAATGTAGAAAATGTGTGGAGCATATCAATTGACAAAAATTATAGAATGCTCTATCAAGATCAGCCTAAAAAAGCTTATTTCTTTGAAATTGGTACCCATGATGAAGTGTATAAAAAGTAATAATACTTCTTTTCTTACTAATCTCTTGCAATATTTTCCTGTTCTGTATATAATTACCCTACAAAAATGTTTACTCAAAACGCTTTGGAGGTGTTTTTGACTACATAGTCGAGAGGTAAGATTTTACAAGGTTAACTTGTACGAAGCGACTCGATGTGGGTCGCTTTTTTTGTATTAACAACCATGAATACAAACGCTTTAATTGGAAAAAAAATTGATCAGACACAACGGTTCTTGGAAAACGGTATCCGAGTGCCGGTAACTTTCGTGTCAATAACCCCAAATCTTGTTTCCCAGGTAAAAACTATGGAAAAAGACGGGTATATGGCAATTCAACTTGGAATTGGACACAATACAAAGGCCAAAAAATCAAAAGTAGGACATGCAAAAGCCGCGGGGATTGAAAAAACACCCCGTTTTTTTAAAGAAATTCGAGTTGATTCAGTTGAGGGATTTGAATTGGCAGGCGCAATTGCTGCATCCGATGTCTTCAAGCCAGGTGACATGATCGATGTAATTGGAACTTCAAAAGGAAAAGGCTATGCGGGTGTTGTCAAAAGACATCATTTCCGTGGAGGACCACGAACTCATGGACAATCAGACCGAGAACGCGCACCAGGATCCTCTGGTCAGACCACAACTCCAGGACGTGTCTATAAAGGAAAAAGAATGTCAGGCCGGATGGGTAACGAGCAAGTGACGATCAAAAATTTGCTTGTTCTTGATATTCAAGGAGAAATGCTTTTGGTAAAAGGACTTGTTCCAGGGCCAAAGGGAACAATGGTGACTATTACAAAAATTGGCGAGAAGAAAAAATTCACACCTCTTTTTGTACATCCTTCAGATCAACCAGTAGAAGAGCCAGTTGCTGAGGAAGTACCTGTAGAACAGCCTGTTGAAGAGTTACCCGCTGCAAAAGAAGAAAAACAAGAAGAAGTACAGGTCGAAAAAGAAGATAAGAAATCCAAAAAAGAAGAAAAAGTTAAAGATAAGCCCACCGACGATAAATCTATGGCGGACAAGAAGGAGTAAATATGAAAGACGAAAAAATAGTTAAAAAAGCAGTAAGAAAAACAACAGTCAAGAAAGCACCAGATAGTGCAAAAGTTGCAGCAGAAGTTTTTGAAGAAAAACTTCCTGTTACGGCAGAGAAAAAAACTCAAGTAGCTGCAAAAACTTCGACAAAAGTTACTGCAAAAATGAGTACTCTACCTGCTGAGAAGAAGACAAAAACAAAAGAAACTCAAATGGGACTTTCACTCAAAGTTTATAACAAAAGTGGTGAGGTAAGTGGTGAAGTAAATCTTCCTGAGGAAGTATTTGGGGTAAAAGTCAATAAAACACTTATGGCGCAAGCTGTACGAGTATATCTTGCAAATCAGCGTCAAGGAACACAATCAACCAAAACTCGCGGAGAAGTACGAGGCTCTACTCGCAAAATTTACAGACAAAAAGGTACCGGTAAAGCACGACATGGTGGAGTTCGCGCTCCCATATTTGTCGGCGGAGGAGTAGCTTTTGCACCGAAACCTCGCGATCATTCACTGAAAATGCCACAAAAAATGAGAAAAGGTGCACTTGCAAGTGCCTTGACACAACAATTGAAGAAAGAAAAAATTGTAGTACTTGATGTTGCAGATTCAACAGGCAAGACCAAAGAACTGTACACAACACTCAAAACATTAAGTTTGCACAACAAGCATGGCAAAGCAGATAGAGTTCTTTTTGTCTTTGAAGGTGAAAACATACTCGATCGCGCAGCACGCAACATTGATGGTGTAACACTTTGTCGAGCAAACAATTTAAATACCTATGAAGTACTCGTGAGCCATCATATAGTTTTGATAAAAAGTGCAATTGATGCTATAGCAAAAACGTTTGAGAAATAAATTATGAGATTACAAGATGTTATTGTGAGACCAGTTATATCAGAGAAATCAATCAAAGGCGCAAGTGCTCAAAACTATACTTTTATAGTCGCAAAGACTGCTACAAAGACTGATATACGCGCTGCTATCAAAGCAATGTTTGACGTCACACCGGTTGAAGTACGAACAACTATGGTAAAAGGAGTGAGAATTCGATATACTCGTGCACACAAATCAGTAAAAGATGAAGGATACAAAAAGGCGATGGTACAGTTGAAGGGTGACCAAAGAATTGATATTTTTGAGGAGGTCAAAGAATAATATGCAACAATTAAAAACTATTTTAAAGAAAAATTCAGGACGAGACATGTCAGGACAAGTTGTTGTCAGACATCAGGGTGGACGACATAAAAGATTTTATCGCGATATTGATTTTAGACGAGATAAACTTGGTATAAAAGGAAAAGTTGTCGCTTTTGAGTACGATCCAAATCGCACAACGGATATCGCATTGGTCTTTTATGCAGATGGTGAAAAAAGATATATTTTGAGGCCTGAGGGTTTGCAAATCGATGCAACCATCATGTCAGGAGATACTGCTGAGGTACAAGTGGGAAACGCACTTCCCATGGAAAAAATTCCAGTTGGGACAACGATTCATAATGTTGAGTTGACTCGCGGAAAAGGTGGACAAATTGTAAGATCCGCTGGCAATCAAGCAACCATTTTGTCACGAGAGAGCGAGTATGTGCAAGTACGACTTCCATCAGGAGAAATACGAAAAATATTTGGCAAGAATTTTGCAACTGTTGGACAACTTGGCAATATTGGTTGGAAAGATGAAGTACTAGGAAAAGCAGGAGCATCTCGCCATCGCGGAATACGCCCAACCGTACGCGGTGTTGCGATGAGTCCAAGATCCCATCCTCATGGAGGAGGAGAAGGACGAAGCAGTGTAGGTATGAAAGCACCAAAGACATATGCAGGACGAGTTGCAGTTGGTAAGACACGACACCCTAAGAAGTCATCAAATAAATTTATAGTAAAGAGGAGAAACGAAAAATAGATTATTGATGATATATGATTGATGATTTATGAATTAAATTGTCAATTATCAATAGTAAATTATAAATAAATTATGGCACGATCAAGCAAAAAAGGACCTTTTATAGATGAGCGATTACTCAAAAAAGTACTCGCACAAAAAGACGCTGGTGTAGCTCGAAACCCAATCAAAACGTGGTCTCGTGCATGTCAAATTCCACCAGATTTTGTAAATCATGTATTTGAGGTACACAATGG
>Ga0163150_10004170_pt1 | contig 19557 bp, 19 predicted proteins | sample OliLakLV19P2IB_FD_148628 | JGI IMG/M metagenome (GOLD analysis project Ga0163150, IMG submission 148628) | Freshwater microbial mat bacterial communities from Lake Vanda, McMurdo Dry Valleys, Antarctica - Oligotrophic Lake LV.19.P2.IB | ecosystem: Environmental > Aquatic > Freshwater > Lake >...
GGCCAAGGGCGCGACGTTGGTCACCCGCGTGCGCGCCGAGCGTTTCGTGACCCGCGGCGATCGCGTCGTCGCGCTCGAGGCGCGCGCGATGAACGCGGCCGGCACCGCCACCACCGGTCGCCGCGTGACGTTGCGCGGCTCGACTTTCATCAGCGCAGCCGGTGCGATCGGCACGCCGGGCCTGCTGCTGCGCAGCCATCTGCCCGATCCGCTGGCACTGACCGGCCGGCGCACGTTCCTGCATCCGTCGGTCGTGTCCGCCGCCGTGATGCCGGAGGTCGTCGACGGTTTCGCCGGCGCGCCGCAGACGATCTACTCGGATCACTTTCTCGATACGCAGCCTGTCGACGGACCAATCGGCTACAAGCTCGAGGCACCGCCGTTGCATCCGATTCTTACCGCGATCACGCTCGCCGAAGATGGCGAGGCCCACGCTGCGTCGATGCGGCAGTTCCGCCATTTGCAGGTCGTGATCGCGCTGCTGCGCGATGGCTTCCACGCCGACAGCGCCGGCGGCACGGTCGTGCTGCGCGGCGATGGCACGCCGGTCCTCGATTATCCGCTGACGCCCTATGTGTGGGACGGTGTGCGCCGCGCGTTCGTGGCGATGGCGGAGATCCAGTTTGCCGCTGGCGCGCGCTCGGTGCGGCCGATCCATGGCACCAGCCATGAATTCACGAACTTCGCGCAGGCCCGCAAGGCCATCGCGGACTTTGACTTGGCGCCGCTGGTGACGCGTGTGGTGTCCGCGCATGTGATGGGCGGTGCTCCGATGGGCGCCGATCCGCGCCGGGCCGTCGTCGATCTCGACGGCCGGCATCATCTGCTGCGCAACCTGCATGTAATGGATGGCTCGCTCTTCCCCACCTCGATCGGCGCGAATCCGCAGTTGTCGATCTACGCGATCGCCGCCCGCCTCGCCACGGGCCTTGCCGTGCAATTGAAGCCGCCGGCGGCATCCTGATTAGTGTGACTGCTCTAGACAAACTGCGTAACTTGATCAACAAGCGTGCAACGCACGCGTACCTACCTACACAGGAGAACACCACATGCGCAATTCGATCGAATCCCGTACCAACCCCGTCGGCGACGCGGTAATGAATGCATCCCGCCAGATGTGGCTTGCCGGCCTAGGTGCCGCTGTCGTCACGCGCGACTGGGCGCAATCCGAAGCCGGCCAGGTGTTCCGCACGCTGGTGAAGGAAGGCACAGCTGTCGAGTCGCGCACGATCCGTCTCGTCGGTGATCGCCTCGAAGGCTCCTTCGCAGTGGCCAACGTCATCTGGAAGCAGGCACGCACCACGGTGCAGGCCACGGTGAAGCAGGCCGCAGACACCGCCGTTACGCTGGTGCAGAGCAACCTGCCTAAGTCGTTGCCGAGGGTGACGCTACCCGCGATGCTGAAGACCGCCGCACCCGCCAAGGCCGTGAAGCGCGTCAAGCGCGCCACCAAAGCCAAGCGTGCCACCACCAAGCGCGCAACCAAGGTCGTCACGCGCGCGAAGCGCACGACGAAGGCCACGCGCAAGTAATTCTCCGCTACCATTGAACGCGAAAGGGAGCCGTCAGACGCTCCCTTCGCCTTGAATGAGGAGAGCCATGCCGGACCCCAAGCCTTCCGGGCGCGCGCTGCGCACCCGGAAGCCGCCTGCAGCACGCAGCGCACCTGCGTCCCGTCGCAAGTCCGGCATCGGCCTGGCGCTTGCCGGCGGCGGTCCGCTGGGTGGCATCTACGAAGTCGGCGCACTGCTCGCGCTGGAGGACTCGCTCGATGGACTCGACTTCAACGACTTCGACGTCTATGTCGGTGTGTCGTCAGGCGGGTTCGTGGCGGCGGCGCTGGCCAACGGGCTTTCCCCTGCACAGATGTACCGACTCTTCATCGACGACGGTGCCGATGCCGCGTTGAGGCCCAAGATTTTCCTGCGCCCGGCGTTCGCGGAGTTCGGCCGCTGCCTCACCGCATTGCCCGGCCTCGCCGCGCGCGCCACGGTGCAATACCTGCGCGATCCGTTTCATCACGGCGTGGCCGAGTCCTTCGCCACGCTGGCGCGCGCCATTCCCACCGGGTTCTTCGAGAACCGCGCGATCGATGCTTTCCTGGCCCGTCTCTTTGCCGCGCCGGGCCGCACCAACGACTTCCGCAAGCTGAAGCACAAGCTTTTCCTGGTCGCCACCAACCTCGATACCGGCGCATCGGTCACGTTCGGCCCCAACCAGCATGCGCACGTGCCCATTTCACGTGCGATCGAGGCGTCCAGCGCACTGCCGGGCCTCTTTCCGCCAGTGGTGATCGACGGCGCGCACTACGTCGACGGTGCGCTCAACAAGACGCTGCATGCGTCGGTGGCGCTGGACGAAGGCGTGCAGCTGCTGCTGTGCGTTAACCCGCTGGTGCCGTTCGATGCGAGCTCGGCCACGCATGCCAAGGCACTGACGGTCGACAAATTGAACCAGGGCGGCCTGCCGCTGGTGCTGGCGCAAACCTTTCGCGCGATCATCCACTCCCGGATGAAGACGGGGATGGAGAAGTACCACCGGCAATATCCCGATGCCGACATCCTGCTGTTCGAGCCGCACCGCGAGGATGCCGACATGTTCTTCGCCAACATCTTCAGCTACTGGCAACGAAAGCGCCTGTGCGCGATGGCCTTCGCCAAGACACGGCAGAGCCTGCTCGCCCGCGCCGCGGAACTGAAGCCGCTGCTGCGCAAGCACGGCATCACTCTGCGCCTCGACCGGTTGCAGGAGGACGCGCGCACCGTGCATGACAGCGTCAACGACGCGCGGCCCTTGCGGCCGGATGTGAAGACCGGCAACGTCCGGCAGACGAAGCGCGACTTGCGGCATGCACTCGACACCCTCGAACGCGCGATCGCCGTGGCGCGCTGAGTCCAACCGGGGCCTGGTCAACGCCTTTCTGGCCCCGAATCCCGTTGTGGCGTATCGGACTCCCGAACATTCGCATTACACTGGCCGCCCCATGGCCGAGAAAAAGCCCCCGCGGCGCACGCGCGAACGCATCCTCGAGACCAGCCTCGCGCTGTTCAATCGTTTCGGCGAGCCGCACGTCACGACGGCGGACATCGCCGACGAGATGAACATCAGCCCGGGCAACCTTTACTACCACTTCCGCAACAAGGACGACATCATCGGCGAGTTGTACGCGGGCTACGAAGCGGCCGTCGCCCCGCTGCTTGCGGTGCCGGAGGAGCCCCCACCCGGCGTCGAGGACCTGTGGTTCCTGCTGCATGCGCTGTTCGAGCGCATGCGCCAATTTCGTTTTCTGTTTCGCGATCTGGACGAGATCACGTCACGCAACCGCAAACTGGCCGCGCGCTTCGCCGAGCTCACCCGGCGCGGTGAACGCACCGTGATAGAGTTGTGTCGAGCCTTGGTGCGCAGCGGACAGATGGCGGCCACCGAGCGCGAGATCGGCGCCGTGGCGACCAACGTCGCGTTGGTGTCCACCTACTGGATGTCGTGGCAGCGGGTCACCGGCGTGGCGAGCGGCACACCCGGTGACATTCGCGATGTCAGCCTCGATCACGCGGCCTACCAAGTGCTGGCTCTGATCGCACCATTCCTGCAGGGCGACGGCCGCGCGCTGATCGAGCGCCTCGGTGACGACTATCTTTGACGCGCATCAAGCGCGAAGGAGCGACGATGGCGAAGAAATGGGCGAAGTTTCCGCATGCCGACAAGGCGTATGCCTACGACGCGGCGGCGCTGAAGAAGAACTGGGCGCGACTTCATCGCGGCGACTGCGAACCCTTCCCCAAGGACGTGGGTGTCCTCGAGGCCTGGCGCCACTTCCACGCGGGTGAGTTCCAGCAGGCGGTCGAGGCGGGCATTGCGGCCGGCGGCGCCGGCGTCAATGCGGCGGTCAAGGCGCAGGTGGTCTACGCCCACTATCTCGAGAAAGCAGGCGCCGGCAAGATTGCGCTGCTCGAAGAAGCGGCCGGGTGGGCCGAGGCGCGCCGCGACGATGCCCCCAAGGACGCCAACGCGCACTATCTCTATGCCTTCGCCCTAGGTCGCTACAGCCAGGGCATCAGCGTGGCCAAGGCGCTGGCGCAGGGCTTCGGCGGCAAGATCAAGGACGCGCTGCTCACCACGCTGAAGCTCGATGCAAAGCACGCCGACGCCCATACGGCCTATGGTTCATACCAGGCCGAGGTGATCGACAAGGTGGGCGGCATCGTGGCCGGCCTCACCTACGGTGCGAAAAAGGATTCGGCCGTCGAGCACTACCAGAAAGCGGTGAAGCTCTTCCCGGACTCAGCCATCACGCGCATCGAGTACGGCAACGGACTCATCATGATGTTCGGCAAGAGCAAGATTGCCGACGCCACGGCCCTGTACGAAGAGGCGGTGGCGCAAAAGCCGATGGATGCGATGGAACGGCTGGACGTCGAGCTTGCCCGCTCGGAACTGGAATAGACTGGTCGTCTGCTCGTCTGCCCGTCCCCAAGGGATTCGATGTTGCCAGGTTTTCGCGCGAGGTTGCAGTTCAACCTGCGCCTGCCGGCCACTGCGCTGCTCACGGCCTGCCTGGTGCTGGCGCCCTCGTTGCGCGCACAGGGCAAGGCCGCGCCCGGTGGCGCCGTTCCGCCCGCCGCGGCCAAGGCCGCCGACAAGCCGGCCGAACGTATCGACACGCTACGGCGCATCCGCGACACCGGCATCCTGACGCTCGGGGTCCGCGAGTCGAGCGTCCCGTTCTCTTTTCTCGATGCGCAGAAACAGCCGCAGGGCTATTCCGTGGACCTGTGCATGCGGATCGCCGACACGATCAAGGCCGAGCTCAAACTGCCCAAGCTCGAGGTGCGGTTCGTGCCGGTCTCGTCGTCGAACCGGATCCCGATGCTGGTCGACGGCAAGATCGACCTCGAATGCGGATCCACCACCAACACGCGCGATCGGCAGAAGCAGGTGGCGTTCGCGTACACGTCGTTCGTGGCGGGCATCAAGATGCTGGCCAAACGCACGGCCAACATCAATACCATCGAGGACCTGCGCGGCAAAGACATCGTGGTCACGAAAGGCACCACCAGCGAGAAGATCGTGCAGAGCCTCAACACCGAGCGCCTGTTGAACATGAAGATCATCACCGCCGCGGACCACGCCGAATCATTCAAGGCGGTGGAAGACGGGAAAGCGGTGGCATTCCCCATGGACGACGTGCTGCTCTACGGCCTCATCTCCAAGTCGAGGAAACCGGACGACTTCGCGGTGGTGGGGAAGTACCTGTCGGTGGAGCCCTACGCGATCATGCTGCGCCGTGACGAGCCGGCCTTCGAGAAACTCGTCAATCGCGCGCTGATCGATCTCTTCCAGACGGGCGAGATCAAGCGTCTCTACGCCAAGTGGTTCAACACGAAGGACCTGGTGGTGCCGCTCAACCAGTACCTGCGCGAAGCCTTCTCGACGCCGAATACGTACCCTGCGTGGCCCTGATGCATCGCGCCCTTGCCGGCTAGGCGACGCCTGCCACCGCCGCGGCTTCCGCCGGATCGAGTTCGCGGTCGCGCGGCCACGGTGCCATCAGCGTCACCAGAACCAGCTTCTCGAACTCCGCCGCGAAGCCCTCGATCACGCGCTCGGGATCGGGGCACAAGCCTCGATCGCAGATCAATCCGAACCGCACCGCGCTGTTGTACGACAGGATCGAGACCCCCATGCCGATGTCGCCTGATTGCGGCACCCAGAACATCAGGCTCTCGATGCGCTTGCCGGCGAGGAACAGCGGCTCCTGCGGGCCCGGCACATTGGTCATCACCGCCGTGGCGTTGCGGGCCAGCGCCTGCAGCAGCACCTCCTGCAACGCCTTTGGTGCCGCACCCATCGCGGCCAGCAGCCCCAACGCCAAAATCGGCTGGAACGAACCCTTCAGTGCGTTCATGTTCGCGCGCACGGCGTAGAGCCGCTCGACCGGATTCTCGATGCCGATCGGCAATTCGAGGAACACGAGGCCGAACTGGTTGCCGAGCTTATAGGCCTTTTCCATCGGCCGCAGGTTGATCGGCACCAGCGCGCGGATCATCACGCCATCGACATCGTCACCTTTGGCCACCAGGTAAGCGCGAATGGCACCCGCCACGCACGACAGCAACACATCGTTGACCGACGCATCGAGCGCCTTGCCGATGGTCTTGACCTCCGCCAGCGGCAGCGGATCGGCCCACGCCACGCGTTTGCCGATGCCCGGCTTGCCCTTGAAGCGCGTGGCCGAATCCTGCGGCATCAGCACCAGCTTCGCGATCTCCGCAGTGAGCGCCGAACCTTGCCCCGCAAGGGCCACTGCCTTGCCCGGGTCGGACCACAGTTCCACACCCTTCTCGAGAATCGTGGCGCCCACCTTGCGCGCGGTATCCATTGCATTCGAAAAGGGCGCCAGCAGCTGGCCCAGCGTGTCGTCGGGATCGGTCTTGCGGCGCGGCCGGGGCTCGAACGGCATGGCCGGCGGACCGTTGGGCGCCGCATCGGTCATCGACAGCATCACGCGCACCAGCGCCATGCCGTCGGCGTAGCTGTGGTGAATGCGCACCACCACCGCGCTGCCGCCTTGGTAGTTATCGACGAGATGGAATTGCCACATCGGCCGCGCGGGGTCGAGCGGCGTGGTGGACAGCCGCGACACGAAATCCTGCAATTCCTTGCGTCCCGCCTTGCCGGGAAGCGCCGTGTGCACCACGTGGCGCTCGAGGTCGAAGTGGCGGTCGGTCTCCCAGAACGCCATGCCGGGCCTCTCGACCGCGCGCTGCTTGAAGCGGCGAAAGACCAGAAAACGCTCGTCGACCACTTCGCGTAGTCGCGCCAGCGCAATGCGATCCGGGAACAGCAACACACCACAGATCATCATCAGGTTCTGCGGACGGTCCATGCGCAGCCATGCGGTATCGACCGCGGAGATCTTTTCGCGTTTGGAAGTCGCTGGCATGGTCGAGCGGAAGAAGGGGTGCGCTGGAGGCGGATGCGTTGCGCGTGCGATCGCGTTCGCGCTAAAGTAGCACGAATAACCGCTGGCAGACGAGGAGGACGCGATGGCCCAGGCCCCGAAAAAAGACGATCTCAAGGCAAAGTTCGAAGCCGCCGCAGGCGCGGCGAAGCAGACCAGGAAGAAGCCTGACAACGCCACGCTGCTGAAGCTCTACTCGTACTACAAGCAGGCCACCGACGGCGACGTGAAGGGCGATCGGCCGGGCGGCTTCGATTTCGTTGGCGGCGCCAAGTTCGATGCGTGGTCGAAGCTGACCGGCATGTCCCGGGACGAGGCCATGACCAACTACGTGAAGCAGGTCGATAAACTCAACCGGGACTAGCCCGGCCGTCCAGCCTTACTTCATCGCCGACTTCGCCACCTTGGTGGCGGTTCGCATCGTCTTCTTCGCAGTCTTGGTGGCGCTGCTCACGGCGCCCGTGGCCGTGCGCGCGGCACTGGCGGCGGACCGCGCGGCCGACTTCACCATGCGTTTCACCGTCGAGGCCGGCGCCGCCGGGCGGCGCTTGGTCTTAATACCCGTGGCCTTGATCAGTTCATTGACGGCCTCCGACAGCACGTCGACGCGCTCGGTCAGCCGCTCGACATCGCTTTGCGTATGCACGCCGAGCTTCGACAGCGCGCGTGCCACGCGGTCTTCGAACACCTGTTCCAGCTTGTCCCAGGTGCCGCCCACGCCCTGCTTCACTTCGCTGACCTTGGCCTTGGCAGCACCCTTGGCCGCGGCCGCAGTGTCCACCGCCGCACGGCGTGTTTTCGTTTCCAGGACTTCCCCTTGCTTGACCAGTGTTTCGAAGACCTTCATGCCTTCGGCCTGCGCGCGCGAGAACGCCCCCAGCCCCGCCAGCCAGATCTGCCGGGAAGATTCGAGGACAGCTTGCGACATTTCCTTGCGGTCGCCGGCGTCCTTGTCAGCTAGTCCGGCCTTGGCCTTCTTCAACATGGTGAATTCTCCTGGGATGGGTGCGTCCGCTCGCGTGCGGATGCTGAGCATCTTCGATTCTAAGGTGCAGGACTAGAGGATTCATACTAAATGCCGCAGGCGTACAATCGACGACGCTTTCGGCGCCTGCGATCATCGGCATGGCACGACAGGCCTTGATAAAAACCAGCGCACGACGAACCGGCCAGGCGATAGCCCGGCAGGTCGGGACCGGCGCGTCACGATCGAATCGCAAGGAGGAACGGATGGCCTACTTCGTCACCGGCGCAACCGGCTTCATCGGACAATTCCTGGTGCGCAACCTGTTGAAGCGCGGACAGCCGATCTACGTGCTGGTCCGCAAGTCTTCGGTAAAAAAGCTCGATGCGCTGCGCGAGGAATGGGGGGCCACCGACAAGCAGATCCTTCCGATCGTCGGCGATCTCGGCAAGAAGAACCTCGGCGTGGCGGATGCGGAACTGCGCAAGCTGAAGGGCAAGGTCGACCAGATGTTCCACCTGGCCGCGATCTACGACTTGAAGGCCGACGCGCAGGCGCAGCAGATCGCCAACGTCGATGGCACGCGGCACGCGGTGCAGTTCGCCGACGCGGTCGGCGCCAAGTGCTTCCACCATATCAGCTCGATCGCGGCCGCGGGACTCTATGACGGCGTGTTCCGCGAGGACATGTTCGAGGAAGCCGAGGATCTCGACCACCCGTATTTCAAGACGAAGCATGATTCGGAAGCGGTGGTGCGCAACGAATGCAAGCGCCCGTTCCGGGTCTACCGGCCGGGCTTCGTGGTGGGTGACTCGAAGACCGGCTACATCGACAAGATCGACGGGCCGTATTACTTCTTCAAGTTCATCCAGAAGATGCGCAACATGCTGCCGCCATGGATGCCGATGGTCGGGATCGAGGGCGGCCGCATCAATATCGTGCCTGTCGATTATGTGGCGGATGCCATCGACCATCTCGCCCACAAGAAGGGGCTCGACGGCAAATGCTTCCACCTCACCGATCCGCATCCGCACCGGATCGGCGAAGTGCTGAATATCTTCGCCAAGGCAGCACATGCGCCGCAGATGACGATGCGCCTCAACGCACGGATGTTCGGTTTCATTCCCGCGCCGATCCTGTACGGGCTGGGTTCGCTGGCGCCGGTCAAGCGGATGATGCGCGCGGTGCTGCACGACCTGGGCGTGCCGAAGGATGTGTTCCAGTTCATCAACTGGCCAACGCGCTACGACAATCGTGAAACGGTGAAGGCACTCAAGGGGTCGGGCATCAGCGTGCCGGCGCTTGAAACCTACGCGCCGAGAATCTGGGACTACTGGGAGCGCAATCTCGACCCGGATCTTTTCATCGATCGCACCCTTGCCGGCAAGGTCAAGGACAAGGTGATCGTGGTCACCGGGGCCTCTTCGGGCATCGGCCGTGCCACGGCGATCAAGATGGCCGCCGCGGGCGCCAAGGTAATCCTGGTCGCGCGCGGCGAGGAAAAGCTGATCGAGACGAAGAAGGAGATCGAGGCCGCCGGCGGGCGCTGCTGGATGGTCACGGCGGACGTGTCCGAACTCGCGTCCTGCGATGCGCTGGTGGCGCGCGTGCTGAAAGAGCATGGCACCTGCCATTACCTCGTCAACAACGCCGGCCGCTCGATCCGGCGCGGGGTGATCAACTCCTTCGACCGCTTCCACGACTATGAGCGGACGATGCAGCTCAATTACTTCGGCGCGCTGCGGCTCATCATGGGCTTCCTGCCGAAGATGATCGAGCAGAGGCAGGGCCACATCATCAACATCTCGTCGATTGGCGTGCTGTCGAATGCGCCGCGGTTCTCGGCCTATGTCGCATCGAAGGCCGCGCTCGACTCGTTCGCGGCCTTCGATGCGACATAGGCCGAGAACAAGGGCATCAACTTCACGACGATCAACATGCCGCTGGTGCGCACGCCGATGATCGCGCCCACCAAGATGTACGAGAACGTGCCGACACTGTCGCCGGAACAGGCGGCCGACCTGGTGGTCGAGGCGATCGTCTACAAGTCGGTGCGCATCGCCACCCGCCTTGGCATTTTCGGCGCGATCAGCCATGCCGCCGCGCCCCGCCTCACGCAGATCATGCTCAACACCGCGTTCAACATGTTCCCGGATTCAGCGGCGGCGCAGGGGAAGAAGGGCGAGCCGACGGCGCCGCAATCATTGAGCCCCGAGCAGATGGCATTTGCACAAATTACGCAGGGGATTCACTGGTAGGCGTCGCCGGAGGCCGTGTAGGCGAGGCTTTCAGCCTCGCGGTGAAATTGTCGCCATGCCTTGTAGGCGAGGCTGTTAGCCTCGCGGTGAAATTGTCGCCATGCCTTGTAGGCGAGGCTTCAGCCTCGCGGTGAAATTGTCGCGATGCCTGCGAGGCTGAAGCCTCGCCTACACCTCGCCTACACCTCGCCTACACATCGCCTACCTGCGCGTGCCTTGCGGATTTCTTCCGCCACGCGCATCCACACGCTGCGGTCCCCCAGCAGCGCGTTGTGCGCGACGCCGGCAATGGGAATGTTCTCCGCCCAGTCGAGGCGCGAGGATGTTTGCGGCGTGACCATCGAGTCGTGCCACGACCACAGCGACACCACGGGCACGTTTCCCGCGTAGCGTCCCGGCTCGTCGATGCCGGTCAGGAACTGGCTGCCGGGGCGCAGGTCCCGCATCGCGGCGCCGAACATCATGTACGCGTGGCGGCTGCCGTGGAACGGCGTGCCGATGGCGATCACGCGCCGCACCAGCGCGCCGCCGTACCTCCGCAGGTAGGCGAGGCAGACCAGCCCGCCCATGCTGTGTCCCACCATCACCACTTGCGCGGCGCCGGTGGCCTGGCGGATCTCGGCAATGCGCGTGGCGATCTGGTCCCCGAAGGAGTCGATGGACGCGAGCGGCGGACCGTAGGAGATCGCATAGACCGGCCCGATGCCTTGCGCATCGAGATAGCGTTTCATGCCGCTCCAGACGCCGGCGTTGCAACCTACGCCATGCACCAGCAACACCGGCAATCGCGCCGGCGCTGGCGGGGGATCGCGGACCAGCCAGCGATAGGCGATCATCTTCGGCGCCGATTGCGCCAGCGCGACGAATTCCATGACGAAGTGGCGCACGCGTTGCCGCCATCCCAGAGTCAATTCATCGGGCCGGGCCGCGCGCATCCACCAGGCCATCGTCACCCACAGGCACGTGAACAGGAAGGGTCCCGCGAGATAGGCCAGCGGCAAGCCAAGCACGAAGGGCCACATGGCCGCACCCTGCCCAATCGCGTGCGCGGCCCAGGCGATGTACGCCGCGGCACCGCCGGCAACCAGCGCACCCAGGGTGATGGCGGTCCACATGACCGCGTCAGGCGGGCGGAGGCGCGGTCCGACGGACGTCAGACCGCGGCTGAAACGAGCGACTTGCGAAAGCGGTTCAGTTGCTGCACCGATTCGAAGGTCTCGCCGAAAAGCGAGGACAGGTTCTTCAGGATCATGCCGATCACGCGCTGCTCCCACTTCGCGTCGAAGCGGATCTGCTCATCGAGCCAGCGCTCGAGCCACGAGGGATCGGGCAGCTTGCTCTGCACGGTATCGAGCGGAAACATGCCCTTGTTCACATGCAGGTTCGTCGGATGCAGCGGCTTGCTGGCGCGCGCGGCGCTGGCCATCAGCACGCCGATCTTGGCGAAAGCCTGCTTCGCCCCAAGCCCGCCGCGCTCGAGCGCGCGCCGCATGAAGCGGAGGTACGCGCCGCCATGCCGCGCCTCGTCGCGCGCGATCAGCTCGTAGATTTTCTTGATCACCGGTTCCGTATGCCATTCCGCCGCGCAGCGGTACCAGTGGTTGAGGCGGATCTCGCCGCAGAAGTGCAGCATCAATGTCTCGAGGGCAGGTGCAGGATCGAATTCGAAGCGCACCGCGTGCAGCTCCTCTTCCGTGGGCACGAGGTCGGGGCGAAAACGCTGCAGGTACTCCATTAGCACCAGCGCGTGCTTCTGCTCCTCGTAGAACCAGATCGACATGAACGCGGCGAAGTCGCTGTCATTGCGGTTGTCGCGCAGAAACATCTCGGTGGCCGGCAGCGCCGCCCACTCGGTGATGGCGTTCATCTTGATCGTGCGCGCCTGTTCGTCCGTCAGCCGGCTGGCGTCGAACTCGTGCCAGGGCACGTCGGTGTCGAGACTCCAGCGGACTGCTTCGAATGCCTTGAAGAGTTCGGGATAGAGCATGGGCGTGGAAACGTGACGGGAAAACAGCATATTACCCGCCAGCGCTTCAGGCGTCCGGTTACCCGGAATGGTGTCGCCTACAACGCCGTCAAAGTCGCTACCCGCCGATGCACGCTATTGCTGCGGCACGTAGTGCGAGCGCCAGCTGCGCAACGCATTGATGATCGACGCCAGGTCCGGGATGAGGACGATGCCGGGAATCGTCTTGCGGATGCGGCGTGTCATCTCGCCGCCGGCCCACAGGGTGACCGGAGCCGGCAGCTGACGGCGCAGCGTAACCAGCCCGTCCGTGGCTTGCCGCACCTGGAAGGCCGCGGAAAACGACAGCGCGACGATGTTCACTTTGTGCGCCAGTGCGGCGCGGCGAATGTCCTCGAGCGGCGTCTGGGGTCCCAATGAAATGCACTGCGCGGACTCGGGCACCATCATCGCCTCGACCATCAGTAATCCCAGGCCATGCTGTTCGGACGGAAAGGTGGTCAACAGCACGCGCGGCGAGCCGGCCTGCCGCGGAAAGGCATTGATTGCGGTACGCAGGGCCGCCTGCAATTGCTCGGTGTAGAGATGCTCTTCGAAGACCTGCAGTTCCCCGCGCATCCACGCATCGCCCACCGCCCGATTCAGCGGAGTGATCGTGTCGAGGACGAAGCGTTGCAGACCCTGCCGCATCACAAGGTTGGCCAGCGTGTGCTGGAGCGCGGTGCAGTCATGCGCCTTCAGCATCGACAGCACGTCGTTCTCGAGTGCCGGAGCCAGCTGGTCCTGCCGAGCGGGCGTGCGCGCATCGGCCAGCGCATTGAGTTCGCCGTGCGAAAGGGCGATGATCTTCCCGGGTCGCATGCCCACGTCCATCAGCCGTTTCATCGCGCGCAGCTTGCCGATGTCGGCCGGCGTGTACTGACGCTCGCCATGGCTGTCGCGGTCGGGTTTGGGGTACCCGTACCGGCGCTCCCACATGCGCAGGACGTCTTTGGAAAGCCCCGTCTCTCGCTCGACGGCGGTGATGTTCAGCAGGATGCTCTGCACTTCAGCGATTGTATTCATTTTGTCCAGGACATAAGGTTGACAGAAATCGAATTTGGATTTATTGTACAGCCTTGAAAACGATATGTCCATGAACAAACCAATTTCTGTCTATGGCAGTTTCACCCGGCCGACATTGGCCAGCGTAGCCCGGGTCACGCGGCGTTCGGTGGCGCCGGCGCTGGCTGTCGCGCTGACGGCCGCCATCCTCTCCCGTGTCGGGGTCGCCGAGGCCTATCCATTTTTTGACGAGGTGGCCGTCACCGGCGCGATGTCCTCGAAGCTTCCCGCGAGCTTTATGCGCTCGACAGGGTCGCCAATGCGCAACGGACTTGTCTACCTGGACGAAACGTCGGTTCGTCACGCCATGGCGCCGCCGTTTCCGGCGGTATGGATGCAGGCCAGCGTGACGGGCCCGACGGTTACCACCACCGCGTGCCCGACGCTTCTGCAGCACTCGTTCAACCTGCTGCAGACCGGGACGCCGCAGTCGCTGTGCCGCTACCACGGCAACGTGGTGCTGGTCGTCAACACGGCCAGCCAGTGTGGCTATACCGATCAGTACGGCGGCCTCGAGGCGCTCTATCGGAAGTACCGGGCCCGCGGACTTGTCGTGGTGGGTTTCCCGTCCAACGATTTTGGCGGCCAGGAGCCCGGCACCAACAAGGAGATCGCCGAGTTCTGTCGAACGAACTTCGGGATCGAGTTCCCGCTCTATGAAAAGTCGGCGGTGTCGAAGCTGTCAGCGAACCCGTTCTACGTCGAACTGGCCAGGTCCACCGGCCAGTCCCCCAAATGGAATTTCCACAAGTACGTGATCGACCGCGACGGCAAGCCGGTCGCGAGCTTTGCCAGCGGGGTCACGCCCGATTCGCGCGAAATTACGCAATTGCTCGAGAAGCTGCTGGCGCAGAAACCCTCGATGGCGAAGGGTTGATTCCGCACTGACCTGCACCACGTACCACCATGGGTAACCTGGCGCCGTGAGCGCCCGGCGCCTCCCACTCCGCTCCGGCCCCGCGCATGATGGTGTCGGCAGCTCCTAAGCAGCAGGACCGTTCGCCGGTAGTGCGGACGGCACGTCCGTGAAGGGTTGCGCATGAACGCTCCGGAAAGATTCGTCCTCCCCGATACCCAGGCGCAGATCGATGTGCGCCAGCTGCCCATCCAGAAGGTGGGTGTGAAGGGCTTGCGCTATCCGGTCCAGATCCGTACCGCCGGCGGCGGCGTGCAGCATTCGGTCGCCGAGTTCGCGATGTACGTGGGGTTGGCGCACGACGTCAAAGGCACCCACATGTCGCGTTTCGTCGAGACGCTGGAGGCGTGCAGCGAGCCCCTCGACGTTGGCGCGTTGCGCCGGATGTTCACGCAGATGCTCTCGCGGCTGCAGGCGCGGTCGGGCCATGTCGAGCTGACGTTTCCTTACTTCATCCGTAAAGCCGCGCCGGTGTCCGGTGTCGAGAGCCTGCTTGACTACCAGGCTGCGCTGACCATCGCCAAGGACGTCGACGGACCGGTGCGCGTCACCGTCGCCATGACCGCACCGGTGACAAGCCTTTGCCCATGCTCGAAGAAGATCTCGGACTATGGCGCGCACAACCAGCGCTCGCACCTCACACTGCGCGCCGACGTGGCGGTGGGCGAGATGACCTTCGAGGAGCTCGCGCGAATTGCCGAGGACGAAGCCTCGTGCGCCGTGTACGGGCTCCTGAAGCGCCCGGACGAAAAATGGGTCACCGAACGGGCGTACGACAACCCCAAGTTCGTCGAGGACCTGGTACGTGATATTGCTCTGCGCCTGCAGCGCGATCCGCGGATCGGCCGGTTCACGGTGTCCAGCGAAAATTTCGAATCCATTCACAACCATTCCGCGTATGCAGAAATAGAAGGCCGCGGCGCCGCGTTGATCGATTGAGATCTCGGTCCCTGCACCCCATTTCCCGACGCCCACGCATCAACGATAGGACCACATCCGTGCGCATCGCCATCGTCGGTTCCGGTATCTCCGGCCTCGGGGCCGCCTGGCTCCTGCACCAGCAGGGCCACGCGGTCACCGTATTTGAATCCGCGCAGCGGCTGGGCGGCCACACGGCCACGGTCGACGTGACGGTAGATGGCGCCACGTTCCCGGTGGACACCGGATTTCTCGTTTTCAACGATCGGACGTATCCGCGGCTCAACGCGCTGTTCGCACAATTGGGTGTGACCAGCGTCGACAGCGAGATGTCGTTCTCGTGCCGCGTGGATCGCGCTGGAATGGAATGGTCCGGCACCGACCTGCGTGCCGTGTTCGCACAGCCGCGCAATGCGTTGCGGCCCGCATTCTGGGGCATGCTGCGCGACCTGCTGCGTTTCAACCGCACGGCTTCGGCGATGTACCTGCAAGGCGCCGTACCGGCCGTTCCGCTGGGGCAGTACCTGAAGAGCGCGGGCTATGGTGCATCGTTTCGCGACTGGTACCTGTTGCCGATGGCCGCCGCGATCTGGTCCGCGCCGCGCCGCGACATCCTTGATTTTCCGCTGCCCGTGTTCCTGCGCTTCTGCCACAACCACGGCCTGCTGCAGATCACCGACCGGCCGCAATGGAAAACGGTGACGGGCGGCGCGCGGACCTACGTCGAGAAAATCGCCGCACAGTTGCCCGATGTGCGTGTCGCGTCACCCGTGTTGCGCGTCGTGCGCCAGGCCAGTGGGGTGATGATCGATTCGCCGGCAATGGCGCGCGAGAAATTCGACCACGTGGTGCTGGCGTGCCACAGCGACCAGGCGCTCGCGCTGCTGGGTGACCCGTCCGCCGAGGAAGCGCGCCTGCTGGCGGCCGTGCGCTACCAACCCAATCGCGTGGTGCTGCATACCGACGCGGCGTTGCTGCCGCAATCGCGCCGCGCTTGGTCGGCCTGGAATTATCTGGCGGTCAACGATCCGCACGGCCAGCGGCCGGTGGCGGTGTCGTATCTGATCAACAAGCTGCAGCCACTGCCCTGCCGCACGCCGGTCATCGTCACGCTGAACCCGCCGTTTGAACCGGGTCGCGCATCCGTGCTGGGTGAGTTCGAATACGCGCATCCGCTGCTCGACGGTGCCGCGCATGCAGCGCAGGCGGGCATCGCGGCGCGGCAGGGCCAGCGGAACACCTGGTTCGCGGGCGCGTGGCTGGGTCACGGCTTTCATGAAGACGGATTGGCGTCGGCGCATGCCGTCGCGGACGGCATCGCGGGCCTCGAGCAGCACATGGTCGACACCCTCCCGCAACCGATCGCCGCGTGATCGCGCCACGATGAGTCCCGAGATCGCCTCCCCAATTCTCCACGCACGCGTGGAGTCGAGCCCACCGATGCTGGTGGCTGGCGATGTGATGCATCGTCGTTCGCGTCCGGCGCGCAACGCATTCTCGTATCCCGCGTTCTGCCTGCGCCTGCCGCTGCACCACCTGCCCGCGCTCGAAGCCGCGGGTGTGCGCCTGAACCGCCGCGGCCTCATCGCGTTCCACGAACGCGACCACGGTCCACGCGATGGCAGTTCACTCTCCGCCTGGATCGCGGCGATCCTGACGCGCGAAGGCATCGCGGCCGACGGTCCCATCGTGCTGTATGCGTTTCCGCGGATGCTGGGCTATGTGTTCAACCCTGTCAGCTTCTGGGTATGCCATGCCGCCAATGGCGACATCAACGCGGTGCTGGCGGAAGTGAACAACACCTTCGGCGAGACGCATCATTACTTGCTGGCGCATCCGGACGGCCGCGCACTGCGCACGGGCGAGACGCTCTCGGCGCGCAAGGTGTTCCACGTGTCGCCGTTCTGCGCCGTCACGGGGCACTACACGTTCCGCTTTCACTTCGGGCCGGGCCGGTGGCTGGCGCGCATCGACTACTTCGACCAGGACTTGATCGACGGCGAGCCGCTGCTGGCGACGCACGTCTCGGGCGAGGAGCAGGCGCTGACGCCCGCGTCGGTACGTGGCCTGCTGTGGCGGTACCGCTGGTTCACCGTGGGCGTTGTCGCCCGCATCCATTGGCAGGCCGTGCAACTGTGGCGCAAGCGCGTGCCTTTCTTCCGCAAGCCGCAACCTCCGGACGTGCTGTTGACGCGTAACTCATGACTGCTCTCGATTCCACGATAGTGCCGTCGCCGGCGCGGCTCCCGACCGCGACGCGCTTCCTGTTCGCACTGCTGCAGCATCTCGACACCGGCAGCGTCGAACTCACCACGCCCGATGGCGTGATGCGCCGTTTCGGTCCCGGCGGCGCCCCCGCGCCCGGCGCCAAGGCAGTGCCTGCGGTGCTGCACCTGCACGATTGGCGCGTGGCCGCAGATGCGTTGAAGGGCGGCGACGTCGGCTTCGCCGAAGGCTACATGGCGGGGCATTGGGATACGCCCGATCTTACGCAGTTGCTGACGGTGCTGGCCGCCAACCAGTCGGCGCTGGAGCGCACGTTCTATGGTCACTGGTGGACGCGCACGCTGCTGCGCGCCAAGCATTTTTTCAACGCCAACACCAAGCGCCAGGCACGCCGCAACATCGTCGCGCATTACGACCTCGGCAACGACTTCTACCGGCTGTGGCTCGACTCGACGATGACCTATTCGTCGGCTTTGTTCCAAGGCAACTTCGCGCAAACACTGCCCGACGCCCAGCACGCCAAGTACCAGCGCATGCTCGACGACCTCGCGCTGCCGGCCGGTGCGCGCGTGCTGGAGATCGGTTGCGGCTGGGGCGGGTTCGCCGCCACCGCGGCCGCGGCTGGCCATCACGTCACGGGCATCTCGCTATCCGACGAGCAGACGGCGTGGGCGCGGGCGCGAGTCGACGCGGCGGGGATGGCGGATCGCGCCGACCTGCGGATCGAGGACTATCGCAACATCACCGGCACCTACGATGGCATCGCGTCCATCGAGATGTTCGAAGCCGTCGGGGAGCGCTACTGGCCCGCCTACTTCAAGGCCGTCCATGCGGCGCTGCGCCCGGGTGGACGCGCATGCGTGCAGACGATCACGATCGCGGAAGACCGCTTCCAGCGCTATCGCACGCAGTCGGACTTCATCCAGCAGTACATCTTCCCCGGCGGCATGCTGGCGTCCCCCGGCCGCTTCGTCGATGTGGCGGCGGCGGCGGGCCTGGCGCTGGAGCGCGTGCACGCGTTCGGCCACGACTACGCCGAGACGCTGAAGCGCTGGCTCGCCAGTTTCGACGTCAGTACGTCGGCCATCCGCGCCTTGGGTTTCGACGAGAAATTTGTACGCTGCTGGCGCTTCTATCTTGCGTATTGCGCCGCGGGCTTCGACTCGGGGACCACCGATGTTGCGCAATACACGTTTGTCCGGCGGTGACCGCGTGCGTACGATCGCGCTCGCGTGCGCGCTGGCGCTGCTGACCGGCAGCGCGATGGCACGCGCTTCGCCGCCGCCCTTGCCTGCCCCGATCATGTCGCTGGCGCCGACGATGAAGGTGCAAGGCGGCGGACTGCTGACGTTCTTCGGTATCTCGGTCTACGACGGCTGGTACTGGAGTGCCGCATCGGGGTGGCCGCAGGCGGGTCCCCATGCACTTGATCTCCACTATCACCGCAGTCTCGACGGCGCGAAGATCGCCGAACGCAGTGTCGACGAGATCGCCAAGCTCGGGTTGGGCAATGCCGCGGATCGCACCCGCTGGGGCGCGGCGATGACGCGCGTGTTTCCCGATGTGAAGCCGGGCGACCGCCTGACGGGCATCGATGTCGGCAACGGCGTGGTCCGCTACTTTTACAACGGCAAGCCGATCGGCGAAATTGGCGACACGGGGTTCGCCGAGGCCTTCTTCGGCATCTGGCTGCATCCCCAGTCCTCGCGCGCCGACTTCCGCCAGAAGCTGCTGGGCACGCCGTGATGATTTCGGCCGTCCCGGCCGGTGCCACCACCGGCACGGCGGCGGCACCGCTGCGTGCGCCGGCGCTATTCTTCTACGGCTTGCTCGGCATGCCGCTCGCGATGGCGGCGTTGCCGCTCTACGTGCACCTGCCCAAGTTCTACGGTGATCATCTGGGCGTATCGTTGACGGCACTGGGCGTGCTGCTGCTGCTGTTGCGGCTTGGCGACGGCATTCTCGATCCGCTGCTGGGTGCATGGAGTGATCGCGCGCCGTCGCGCAAACGGTTGATTGCCGTCTCGATTCCCGTGCTGGCGCTGGGCATGATCGCGGTCTTCATGCCACCGCTGCGCGGCGAGGCCGCGTTGTTGTCCTGGCTGGCGGGATCGTTGGCGCTGGTCTATCTCGCGTTCAGCCTTGCCACGATCAATCACAACGCGTGGGGCGCGGAATTGTCGAGCGATCCCGTCGAACGCACGCGCATCACCGCGACGCGCGAAACTCTCGCGCTGGTGGGCG
>Ga0163150_10004171_pt1 | contig 19553 bp, 12 predicted proteins | sample OliLakLV19P2IB_FD_148628 | JGI IMG/M metagenome (GOLD analysis project Ga0163150, IMG submission 148628) | Freshwater microbial mat bacterial communities from Lake Vanda, McMurdo Dry Valleys, Antarctica - Oligotrophic Lake LV.19.P2.IB | ecosystem: Environmental > Aquatic > Freshwater > Lake >...
GGTTGGCGCCGTCGATATAGACCTGCCCCCCATCCGCGTGGACCTTTTCGCAAACCGTCGTAACCGCTTCTTCAAAAACGCCGTGCGTCGATGGATAAGTGATCATGATGGCGGCAATGCGGCCGGCATGGGCTGCGATCTTGTTGTCCAGGTCATCGATATCGACGTTTCCGCTCGAGTCGCATTTGACGACAACCACTTCCATGTTCGCCATTTGGGCGCTGGCGGGGTTGGTGCCGTGGGCACTGCTGGGGATCAGGCAGATGTTGCGCTGGTTATCCCCCCGCGATTCGTGGTACTGACGGATCGCAAGCAGCCCGGCATATTCCCCCTGCGAGCCCGCGTTGGGTTGCAGGGAAATTGCGTCGTAGCCGGTTGCAAGACAGAGCATCGATTCCAGCTGGTCGATCATTTCACGGTACCCCAGCCACTGGTCTGCTGGGGCGAATGGGTGAATCTGCGAGAATTCGGGCCAGCTGACCGGCATCAATTCGCTGGCAGCGTTGAGCTTCATGGTGCAGGAACCAAGTGGAATCATGGCGCGGTCCAGCGCAATGTCCATCTCGGACAGACGCCGGAGGTATCGCATCATTTCGGTTTCGCTGCGGTACTGGTGAAATACCTGCTGGGTCATGTACGTGTCGTTCCGCAGCATCTCCGGCAACAGACCTGGTTCCGGGGCGCTGTCGGCAACCTTGGCCCCGAACAATCCGGCGATCGCGGACAGGTCGGTTGCAGTCGTGGTTTCATCCAATGCGATGCTGATTCGCGCGTCGTCCAGTCGGCGGAGGTTGTATCCGGCAGCGACAGCCTGGGCCAGAATCGGTCCGGTTTTGTCGCCCGTGTTCACGGTTAGCGTGTCAAAAAACCGGTTGCTGGAGCATTTCCAGCCTGCCGATACGAGTGACTGGTACAGCCGGCAGGTGGTTGCATGAACGCGATTGGCGATTGCCTTCAGTCCGTCCGGTCCGTGATAACAGGCATACAGCGTCGACATGATGGCGAGCAGCGCCTGAGCCGTGCAGATATTCGAAGTCGCTTTTTCGCGGCGGATATGCTGTTCCCGTGTTTGCAACGCCAGACGAAACGCCGGTTTGCCGTGTGAATCAACCGATTGGCCAACAATCCTGCCGGGGATACTTCGTTTCAGAGCGTCCCGCGTGGCAAGAAACGCTGCGTGGGGTCCACCCATTCCGGGCGGAACTCCGAATCGTTGGGCGCTCCCCACGACGATGTCGGCTCCAAGTTTTCCAGGAGGCTGCAATACCGTCAGTGCCAGCAAATCAGTGGCCATAACGACCAGCACCTGGTTCTCGTGGGCTGGGGCAACCAGATCCGCGTAATCAGGAATCGAACCATCGGTGCCTGGGTATTGCAGCAAAATTCCAAATGCCCCTGACCAGTCAGGCTTTACACCGTCTTCAAACAGCACAACATCAATGCCCAAAGGTCGGGCGCGGGTTTGAACGACTTCGATTGTTTGTGGATGGCACGAGCTGGATACCAGAAACCGTTTGCCGGTCCCTTTTGAAGCCCGCTGGCACAACGTCATCGCTTCGGCTGCGGCGGTCGCTTCGTCCAGCAACGAGGCGCCGGAAATATCCATTCCGGTCAGTTCGCAAACCATGGTCTGAAAATAGAACAGGACTTCCAGCCGCCCTTGCGAAATCTCCGGCTGATAGGGTGTGTAAGCGGTGTACCAGGCCGGGTTCTCGAGAACGTTCCGCTGGATAACGGCTGGCGTGTGTGTGCCGTAATAGCCCTGGCCAATGAAAGAGCGAAGAACACGGTTTTTTCCTGCCAACTGACGCAGCTCGGCCAGCGCCTGTTCTTCGCTGGCGCCGGATTTCATCTCCATTCGTTCATTGTCGATGATGTTGGCCGGAACAACGGCGGATGTCATTTCATCCAGCGATTCGAACCCGATCTCCCGCAACATTTCCCGGATGTCGTCTTCTCCAGGCCCAATGTGTCGCGCAACGAAAGGAGAATAGATGTGAGCCATGAAAGGATCCTGTGCAGGAAAAACGTGATGGGACGGGGTGCGATGCGGCGGGCAGCGAATCGGGTTCGCAGGTCCGTCAAGGCAAATCTCAATCGCCCCTCTGTCCATTTACCTGAGAGATATGGCCCCGGACCAACCAGTCGGTCCTGCAGTTGCAGATGCCTGGTCAGGCCGAATTCCTTTCACCTTCGGTGGACCGTTTTCGCGGGTTTCGCGACCGGTCGCTCTCCAGAGACGGTGCATTCTTGTCCGCAGTTCGTGGTGCCTGAGCGGTTCGGGGCTGCCTTGCGCCTTCGGCGTTCTGCGTCAAGTTGCAAATGCAACTGACACAGAATCTCTCCTGCGGGAAGTTCACTGTTGGGACCATTATAGCCATTGGACGGGTTGCCAAAAGGTCTGACTCCCGGCCCGGCCAGAATCTCGCACCCATTGCCAGGTTCCATTTCCTGCCCGGTCAACGGCGTCATCAGGGCCTGGACCCATGGTTTCACGAATTTGTCGCGACTAGGATGGCAGCGAGTACCCGCCCGAACCGTCAAAACCAGAGGTGGGGTCAGACACCGAAACCGAACCCATTGCAGTTCGAATATGAAATTTCCATGCAGGTCCTTGTGTTTGATCCTGACTGCCGGATTGCAGTTGTGTTCCACAGGATGCACTAGAGAAGCTGGAAGTATCGTTATTGATTCCAGTCCTGTCGCCATTGACGCCAAGAACGATGGAAACGAAGGTGACCCGGTAGTTGAATTGACCTCTGTCGAGATCACCAATCACTTTGCAGAGCATCAGACAACGGCCGTCGCCAATGAATATGCCCCCTGGGGGCACTGGGGTATGAATCCGAACAGGTACAGGGACCTGGATTCCCACTCCAGCCGGCTGATTCCCTGTTACGTATTTGGGGGTGACCTGGCCGAGTACCGGGATGAAAAGAGTGTTTATCGTGATGCGAAGCGGCTGAAGGAATTGTTCGGCCGTGAACCTCGCGAGACGCTGGATGAAAACGCCACGCATTTTGACCAGACCGATGTTTACCGGTTGCAAATGGCGGCAGTGGCGGCTGGAAAGAAATACATCATTCTGTTTGTATTTGACGGGATGGACTGGCAATCGACACTGTGTGGTGCGATCGCAAAAACGGGCAAAGTTCCGTACACGAGTGGCCGCGGGACCGGGCTTTTGTTTCAAGACTACCGGGGTGCCCCGACCGACTTCGGTTTTTTCGTAACGAGCGAATTGCACAGCGACAGCGAAGTCGACCTGAACCGGCAGCGGCTGGTCCGGCACAAGGACGAATTGGGTGGAGGGTACAACGCAAGTTTGGGAGGCGCTGCCCCGTGGCAACGACCGGCCAGTCCCGAATACCTGCTGGGCAAATACCGCAACCTGCCACACCTCGTACCGGAATCTTCGGCGACCGGAACAAGCATGACCAGCGGCATCAAGACCTTCAATTATGCGATTAACGTGGACGTCAATGGAAAAGAAGCGGTGCCCATTGCACGCATGTTGCAGGAACGTGGTTTTCAGATCGGAGTCGTAACGAGTGTGCCGTTTTGCCACGCAACTCCGGCAGCCGCTTACGCCAATAACGTTGGCCGGTATGACTATCAGGACATCAGCCGCGACCTGGTCGGACTTAACTCGGCCTTTCATAACGACGTGCCTCTGGCCGGTGTCGATGTTCTGATCGGTGCCGGTTGGGGAGTTTCGAAAGACGATGACCGGACAAACCAGGGCAAAAACTACGTGCCGGGGAACATGTACCTGACTGCACACGATTTCTCTTCCATCGACGACGATCAGGGCGGCAAGTACGTTGTCGCGCAACGGACCGAAGGAAAATCCGGTGTTGAAGTTTTGCAGAACGCGGCTGCCAGCGCAATCGGCGCGAATCGAAGGCTGTTCGGATGGTTCGGCACGTCGCACAGCCATTTGCCATTTCGAACTGCCGACGGGAATTTCGATCCGGTTGCGGGACGGGCAAAGGCCGAAACGTATAAGCCGGCAGATATTAGCGAGAACCCGGAGCTTAAGGACCTGACCCGAACGGCCCTGGATGTCCTCTGGGCCAGGGGCCAGGAGTCGGGATTCTGGTTGATGGTTGAGGCCGGTGACGTCGACTGGGCCAACCACGACAACAACATCGACAATTCGGCGGGAGCCGTGATCAGCGGCGACTTGGCGTTTCAGGAAATCACAGCCTGGGCCGAAGCGAACGGCTGTTGGGACGAGACACTGGTCGTTGTCACGGCCGACCATGGCCATTTCCTGGTACTCAACGACCCTTCGGCACTGTTAACGCAGCCCGTGAAATCGGGAACTTCCGAGTGATCCCGGGGATTAACGGTGCATACGAAAAATGTAAATGATCAGGTACCAGCCCAGGAAAGTGATCCATCCCGCTGCGTCATTCATGGGGGCCATCGGGTGGATGGCTCCGCCGGGCCCCGGTTTGGCCGGCTGGATGGGCGTGGAATAGGGATTGTCAGACATGGATTTCCTCCCGCTATTGGATGAAGGCGAAAGTGCCTTTGAAACCACTCGGCTCCAATTGGCCGGCTTTCCGCAGGCGTACCGGACAACGGAAATCTTAATTGCCATTTTCAGTGGTTTCCAGCACTTGGCCCTTCCCAGACGATTCTCATCCATTCCGCGCAAAAAAAATCGACAAGTCCCGAATTGTGGCGTACTTCTGGTGCGCCAGAAACAATTCCGGCAGCCGGGCTGGTCAGGGGCAAGGCAACCAGCCCGGAATAGGACACCTGATACATCACAGGAACTTGTCGAACTCCCACTAAAGGGAGATAGTTGAACAGTAGAAAGCGAATACCGTGCCAGTTTCAGGAAATTCCTCAACGCCTGTTTTTTCGGCCGAAATTCGCAGACCGGACACGGTTCAATCCTGCGAATGGCGCAAAATCAGACAATCTTTGCCACAGCTGTATTGAATTGCATGGGCTAAAGTGCGGCAATTCGGAAGCGAGCGGCCAGTCAACGATTGGGGCTCGTTGATTTAGTGGCCCGACGTGTAAGCGAGGGTTCGTACCTCGCCCCCTCGTTTACACTTCGGGTAACCATTTGTCCGCTACTTACTGAATCTGGACTAAAACAACAAACCGATGGGCGGGTACCTTTTGAAGTCCGGCGAGGCTTGGACTTCTTTCAAGACAGGGTTTTGGGCATAAAGCAGTGGAATGGTTTCAGTGGGACTGAAAAGTAACGTTGTGGAAACTTCGGAAATGCCGCGTCGGACGGTTCGGGAAACCGTTGTCATTGGTTTCAACCCCGGGTCGGGCTCAGGTAACCGTCTCAGCAAAGTGGAGCAGTTGGCCGGCAACTTGCGGGAAAACGGCTTCGAGGTGATCGTTTCATCGGTCATTTCGGAAACGGTCGATTTGGCGACAAGAGCATTTGAAGCCGGCAACCTGCGGGCGTTCGTGTGTGGTGGTGGTGATGGAACCATTCGCACGATGGCCGAGAAACTGCCGGCTAGTGTACCGATCGCGGTATTCCCTTTGGGGACGGAGAACCTGCTGGCCCGATACCTGGGCATTACATCCAGTGTGGAGATGGCGGTCTCGACCATTTTGCATAGCCGCCATCGGACGATTGATGCAGGAGAAGCCAATGGTCGCCTGTTTCTGGTCATGGCAAGCTGCGGATTTGACGCCGATGTCGTTCGCCGAATGCATGCTACCCGCCGGGGCAACATCTATCGCTGGTCGTGGTTTTTGCCGACCTGGCAAGCGGTCTGGAATTACCGGTTTGACCTTCTGAAAGTTACGATCGGCCAGGATCGGGTGCTCCGACCGGCGAGGTGGGCTTTTGTTTTCAACGTTCCCAGATATGCGATGGATCTGCGGATCGCGCCCGAAGCCGATCCCGAAGACGCGAAACTGGATATCTGCACCTTTCCCCGTGGGAAACTGCTGCACGGGCTGATCTATGTCGCGGCGGTATTCGTAGGGCAGCATCGCAGGTTGACCCGTTGCGAAAACCATCAGACAGACAGAATCCGGATCGAATCGGATGCCCCTGTACCATTCCAGCTGGATGGTGATCCGGGTGGGGAATTACCGCTGGAAATCAGGGTCTTGCCGAAACGGGTGAAGTTGCTGGTTCCACCGAATGCCGATGAAAAAGCCAGCGGCTGAATTTCAATGACCCGGTCATGCTCTTGGCGTGTCGAAATTCCGGTTTTCGGATATGTTGTTGGTTTCTCCAATTATTCTGAATCATAGCGATCCATGCCTCCTGCCAAACAAGCCATGTTTGTTTCCAGCCAGCAGCTTCCGGTAAACGTCGGCAGCGTACCTTTTGGAGGTGGAAATCTGGTGCTGATTGCAGGCCCGTGTGTGATAGAGAGCCGCGAATTGACGTTGTCGATTGCCGGCGAACTGGCGGGGATCAGCCAGAGAACCGGCGTCCCGCTGGTTTTTAAAGCATCTTTTGACAAGGCCAACCGGACCAGCCAGTCTTCGTTTCGTGGACCCGGGGTCGATGAAGGCTTGAAGATACTAGCGGAGGTTTCCCGAAAGACCGGCGTTCCGGTAACGACCGATATTCACGAATCGGCCCAGGCCCGGCCCGTTTCCGAAGTCTGCGAGCTGTTGCAGATTCCGGCTTTTTTGGCCCGACAAACCGATTTGCTGGTCGCGGCCGCAAACACAGGACGGGCGGTCAACGTAAAGAAGGGACAGTTTATGGCTCCGTCCGACATGCGGTTTGTTGGTGAAAAGCTGGAAGGGGCCGGTTGCAAACGTGTGCTGGTTACCGAACGGGGAACTTTTTTTGGATATGGCCGGCTGGTGAACGACATGACCGGAATCCGTGAAATGAAGCTGTTGGGGTTTCCAGTTGTTTTTGACGCGACGCACAGCGTTCAGTTGCCAGGTTCTGGCGACGGAAAAACCGGTGGCCGGCGGGAGATGGTTCCTTTACTGGCCGCAGCTGCGGTGGCCGCAGGGGCCGACGCAATTTTCCTGGAAACCCATCCCGACCCGGACAGTTCACCGAGCGACGGACCGAACATGGTGCCCCTTTCGCAACTTGAATCACTATTGGTTAGACTGGTTCGGGTTCATTCGGCCATCAATGACTGATGGGACCGGAACGATCCTGATGCTCTGCTTTCCCACAAACACTCGCCTGATTTTTTACCTGAAACGATGAAAAACGCCGTAAATAACCGAAATGCACTCAGGGTCATGGCCGGTGGGTTGCTGGTATTGGCCCTCTTGGCCGTTGCCGGATGCCAGCCGGAAGTTGATCCGATGCTGGACCTCGCCGACTCGGAAGTGGGAACCCAGCAGCTCAACGACCTGGACCGGACCATGCTCCTGGCATCCAGCGACGCCAGTTACGACTATCGCCAGTACGAGGAAAAGATTTCTGGCGGATTGAACCGTTGGATTCGCAAAACGATCGAGGACGGAGGGGCCGGAGCAGATGACAGCAAGCAATGGAGCCCCGATCCGCTGGTTCAACCGTTGAATATGGAATATGCGTCCATCCCGGCGACCATTTATTTTGACAAACGGGAATTCGTATCAACCGATCCGTATTTCATCCGCGAACGCCGCTGGATGAATCTGATTGCCGCACGGGTATGCGATTCGGGCATACTCCCGATTGAGCTGACCCGATTGCAAGCGATGATCGGTACCGGGGAAGGGACAACCGTTAGCGCAGTGGACGTTTACCGGAAGTTTTATCCGGAAATGCCGGAGGACGCGCTGACCAAACTTGCCGAGTCAGCCTTGTTGTTCGATTGGGTTACGAGAAACATCCAGCTGGAAGAACCCCTGAAAATCGACGACAGCAATGTAGAAGAATATTCGTTGGTCGATGGGGACGGTTTGGAATATGCGGCACGGGGAGTCCCAGGTTTGGGTTACCGGCGCTTTCTGTGGCAGGTCCTGATTTACGGGCGGGCGGATTACGTTGAGCGCGCGAAGCTTTTTGCCGGTTTGTGCCGGCAGCGCGGGATCGATTCAGCGATGATGACCATTGGGGACCGCCCGTGGGCCGTTGCGGTCCTGATCGATGGCCGGGCGTGGATGTTCGATACCAGACTGGGTTTGCCAATTCCTGGCAATCAGCTTGGACAAATTGCGACTCTGGCGGATATCAAGAACAGTCCGGAATTACTGAAACAGCTGGATTTATCCGTCGAAGAAACCAATCGCGACGATTCCCGTTATTGGGTCACGGCAGAAGATCTGGGAAATCTGAAGGGGCAGGTTTTTGCCTCGCCGGAGTCGGTTTCGCGGCGGATGAAATTCCTGCAAAACCGGTTGCTGGGTGAACAGCAGTTGATCCTTACCGAAGAGCCATCGGCAACGGCCGGATTGTTGGCCGCTTCCTTTCCGGATTTGCCGGTTTCTGTTTCTCCGGTCGCGTGGCAGACTCACATCTTCCGGAAGTTGGTGGGTGAGGCCAGGAAGAGGGCGATTTTTGACGAAGTCACTTCCGCCAAACTGGACTGGTATTTTTCGGAAGAATCGTACATCGACGAGTTTGTCGACTATCGTTCTGCACGGAATCTGTTTTTTATCGGCAGGTTTGAAACGCAACGCAACAGCAGGAAACTGAGTGCGGCAGAGGGTTTTTATACCCTGATGTACCCGGACGACATGATTGTGAATGTCGGACTGGATATTCAGCGTCTGAACCGGTTGGGGATTTTTCAGCAGACCGGACAGAGCCCGTTGCAGTTTCAACAGCGGCTTCAGGGCGTTCAAATGAACATGCGGCTGGTTCGACGGGATGCCGGAATTTTCCTTGCCCAAAGTCTTTTTGACAACGGTAACGTTTCCTCAGCCGCCAACTGGCTGTACCGGATCAAGGAAAATGACGAGGCCGAACGCTGGATCCCGGCGATGAAGTATCTCGAAGCCCGGTCGCTGGAATCGAGTGGTGATTATGACTCGGCGATCCGGATTTACCGGGAAATTGACGGGGCCCAGTTCCTGGGTTGCGTGTTGAGGGCAAGATTGTTGTCACAGGCGATTGCGGCCGCAGGATTGGACAAGGAACCTGCCGGATCCGATACGCCTGAATCGGGCAAGGATGAAAAAGCCGGAGTCGACGGAATTTAGGAACCATTTCTGACTAACCCAGCCGGGGCCGCTTCGGTTTTTAAATGCCATTACAGGCACTTGGCCGCAGTTGCTATTCGAATTCCTGACCGGTCAATCGGCGGAATGCTTCCAGATACTTGGCCCGGGTTTTTTCAATAACTTCCGCTGGCAATTCGGGAGGCGGGCTGTTCTTGTCCCACGGGGTCGTTTCCAGGTATTCCCGGACAAACTGTTTGTCAAACGAGTCCTGGTTGCGGCCCGCCTGATATTTGTCGGCCGGCCAAAACCGGGAGCTGTCGGGTGTCAACACTTCGTCGACCAGCAAAATCGTATCGCCATCCAGGCCGAATTCAAATTTGGTATCCGCCAGAATCAACCCGCATTCGGCCGCGTGACTGGCAGCCTTGCTGTAGATTTCCAGGCTGCGATCACGAAGCTCGCTGGCTGCCTGTGCACCAATGCTTTCAACAGCCACTTCGAAAGAGATATTCTCGTCATGCCCGGAAATGGCTTTGGTTGCCGGCGTGAACAATGGCGTCTCCAGTCTCTGACAATTCAACATGCCCTGGGGAAGCCTGTGTCCACAGACCATTCCGGTTTGGCAATAGTCTTTCCACCCCGAACCGACCAGATAACCACGCACCACGCATTCCACAGGATAGACTTCACATTTCCGGACGATCATGCTCCGCCCCTGCAAATAATCCGGATCCAGCCCCTCAGGCAGGGCCAACGCGGTCGGGTCGGAGGAGACCAGATGGTTGGGAACCCCCAAATATTCAAACCAGAACAGGCTTAGCCCGGTCAAAATCCGCCCTTTGTCGGGGATTCTGGATGGCAATATCCAGTCGAATGCGCTGATTCGATCTGACGCTACAATCAACAGCTGATCGCCCAGGTCATACAGGTCCCTGACTTTGCCGCTTCGCAATGGTTTTACAGTTTGTGGAATCATCGGTTTGATCAGACAATTCTCTCAAGGGTCCGGTAGAGTAATGTTGTTTTTGCCATTTGAGCCTAAGATGGTTTTTGTTTCCAGAGTCGGCACGTTGGTACAACGTGGCAGGTAAGACCGCTCCGACATTTATCAATCAGCGCCAGTGGGGCATCCTGTTTCATGGGACAAATTCGAATCCGGTTTCCTGAGCATATGCAAATTGACAAAGGGCTTCCCGCGTCAATTCATGTCGTCGGCCTGGACGGGATTCCGATGCCATGCAGCATTTCCCGTGATGGCCAGATTGTCACCATTTCGCGGAACCGGGATGAATCCGGACATGTTTATCTTGCCTGGCCAACAAGTCAGTGGGGCGAGTTGGTTTTGGTAACCGGCACCATTCCGGAATCGGAGGTCCCCAAAAGCGTTGCCATCGAACTGGCCCGTGGATCAGCGAACCGTTTGCGCAACCAGATCAGCAACTGGCATGAAGGAGGACTGGTGATTCCTTCTCACGTTCATGAAATGTCCGGGCAAGTAGCCCAGTTGCTGGCCAGGTCGGTGCTGGACCCATCGGTCAACAATGCCGAGTTGGCCGCGATTCGGGCCAATGAACTGGCGATTGGCGCCATCTTTGAATTGTGCGAAGCGTTCGCGGAACAGGTGCTGCCATTACGGTTGCAGAACCAGTCTTTGCCACGGGCCTGGATTGGCTGCCGGATCGACCATGATCATCCGGTTGATTCACAGCATCTGCAGTTTTTTGATGTTCTGGAATCGGAGTCGCATCAGCTTCCCGGGGAATTGGCTGTCAAACCGAGAATACTTGGTCCATTGATGGACGCTTCACCGGGCGGTATGGACGATGAATTGCAATCGGTGTCGCAGTTTGAAGAGAGGCGATTGCTGCTATTGGAGCGGGCGAGGGAGAAGCTCACGGCCGCCGGAACCGGCGCCCGGATCATCCACGCTGTTGCCGGTTTGAATGGGATGGGCCATCGCCTGCTGAGTTATCCACAACAGCTGCAGGTGGCACTGGACATGTTGCAGCTGACGGATGAAATTGCCGCGAGCACGCCGGTCATGGTCAGCTTTGACAACCCCTGGGGTGAACGCCTGGCCCGCAGTGTCGGGGGCAATCACCCCATGTTGATCGCTGACTCGCTGTTGCGGCGGGGGGCCAGGATCTCGATGCTGGGCCTGGAAATCAATCTGGATTTTTCCCATCGTGGAAGTCTGGCCAGGGATCCGTTGCAATGGCTGGACCTGCTCGACTTTTGGGGCCAGCTTGGTTTGCCAATGTTGCTGCTGATCCGGATTCCGTACGGGTCGCAGGGTGATGAGGTGGCCGTCCGGCCCGGTATGCAGGACGCGCAGAGGCTGGATTTACTGAAAACAGTCTTGCCACTGATTCTGTCGCGTCCTGCTGTGCATGGAGTCTTGTGGCAGCAGGCCCAGGATGGTCGCGATTCCAGATTTCCAGGGGGAGGGTTGTTGGACAGCACAGGCAACCGTAAACCGGTTTGGGATTTGCTTTCCGGTATCCACAAAAGTGTGGCCAGGGAATCAGCAGGTCAGCCCGTCTGACGGCCAATGCAAACCAGGCAAATGTCATCGGTTTGCGGACTGTCACCGACGTGCCGGCGGATACTTTCACAAATGGATTTGCCGATCGCTTCAGGCGTTTTGGCCTGGCTGGAACGGATCTCCTCAATCACCCGTTCGGTCGTCAGTTCGTCGCCGGCCGCATTCATCGCTTCATTGACGCCATCGGTATACAAAACCACCGTCGATCCGGGTTCGAGTTTGAGCTCGATGGAGTCATAGGAGACGTCTTCCATGATTCCAACCGGAAGTCCTGAGTTGGTTTCGTCCATTGCCAGGATGGACCCGTCAGGACGGCATACGATTGGAGGCATATGCCCGGCGTTGACAAACAGGATGGTGTCCTTGCGCGAATCCAGCATGCACAGCAAAAACGTAACAAACTTGTCCAGGTTCAAGCCCGACATGGCATTGTTGATCGCTTCTACTGCCTTGACCGGATTGGAATGAATGGCCAGCGCGAAACTGGACTCGGCGGCAACTTTGGCCATTAACAGTGCCGCAGCAACACCATGCCCAACCACATCGGCCACGATGACCGCACAGCGGTGCTCATCCAGCTCGACATAGTCAAAATAGTCTCCACCGACCTGCGTGGCCGGGCGGTAATACGAATAAAAGCCGAAACCATCAATGGCCGGCGGCTTGTCCGGAAGGAAGCGGAGCTGCACTTCGTGGGCCAATTTGAGGTCCTGCTCCATCCGGCGAGTTTCTTCGGCCACACGGTACAACTCAAACTTTTGGAGTGCCGCACTGGCCTGCATTGCCACCGTCGCCAAAACTTCCAGCTCGTCCTGCGAAAAGGCATTGGCTGGACGCAGCGAGTCAATCTGGATGATGCCGGTTGATTTGCCGGCTGCATTGACCAGCGGCGCGGCCATCATCGACCGGATCCGGAAATCGGCCAGTGATTGGCTCATGTCAAAGCGGCTGTCCTCGGCCGCATCACTGCTCAGCACTGCCTGCTGCAATTCCATCACTGTGTTGACGATCGTCCGGCTGATCCGCACATTCTCATCATCCACTCCCCTGCGGGTCTTCATCAAATACGGAACGATCTCTCCCGTTGTCTCGTTGCGCATCGCAACAAATCCGCGGTCGGCCTCAACAAACAGCTTGAACAGACTGTCCACCACACAGCCGAGGATGTCATCGGGCTCCCGCGCATCGCGCAAAGCCTGCGTGACCGTGATGATGGCTTTGAGTTTCTCCGATGCTCCGGTCGAAATGTCGATCGCGGAATGATGCGAGGGAATCTCCAGTTGGCCAAAGACCGTTCCGCTGTTAACCTTTTGTTCGTCGATAATAAAGTTGCGGACCCGCCTTCGTTCGCTGCTGTCGTCAATGTCCCGGTCAACAGGGACTGGGCCATTCTCAGACTTGTAGAAGTGAAAGCGGACGTCGCAGATGGTAATCTCTGCCCCGTCCTCCAGCTTGGCCGACCCATCGACCGGGGTGCCATTCAGAATGGTTCCATTCCGGCTCCCCAGATCAGTCAAAAAGTAGAAGTCACCTTCCTTGTTGATTCTGGCATGTTTGCGGCTGACCGCACCAACTTCGATGATCACTTCGCATTCCGGATGACGTCCAAATGTGATGACGTCATCCCCCAGGGCAATTTTTTGCCTGGCAACTGCGGGATCATTGGAGGTAATGTATGGCATGAAAATGAATCGGCAATAATTGGACAGATGTCGCCGTGAAACCGGTGTTCCGGCCACGTCCTGCCCAGTCTAAATGATTTCGTGGGCGGGCCCAATCAGTTGTGGGAATCGCAGCGGATTCAATCGACAGGTGAAAAGTCCAGGGGCCCGTACCGACTGCCCTACGATTCTACGCGCCGGCTGGCTTTTCTGCAGTGGGATTCCCCCTTGGGACCTGAGACGACTGCGAATGCAGGGAATTTATTTGCGGTCAGCCATGGCCATTCCCGCCCTAAATCGATAAACTTTTCAGTCTGATCGGGACTGGTGTAACGGTAGCACGAAAGATTCTGGATCTTTTAGTCGGGGTTCGAATCCCTGGTCCCGAACTGGTCAAGAAAAAAAGCCCAACCATTTACCGGTTGGGCTTTGTTGTTTCGGATTTATGACCCAAATGGACCAGCCTGGACTGGGCCAGATGCTCAGACCAGTTCGTCCAGCATTCTGGATAAGGCTGCATCAAGTTTTTCCGGTGTCTCATACACACCGTTGGCAATCTCCGCTTTGATGTTTGCGACCCGTTCCGTCCGGACAGAGTCGGTTTGAGCGCCCGCCAACATTCTGGCTTCGAACGAAAGTTCTACCTGGTCAACCGGCATTTGGGCTGGTTGTTGAACGGATCCAGCCGGACGGGACTGGTTAAAAGAAACCCCGCTGGTCTGGTTGAGCTGGCTCGTAGGTCGGATCTGCATCTTGTTTCTCCAATCACGTTTGTTTGCTGTACCGGATAAATCCGTGTCAGGCAGCAATTAATGGTTTTCCAAACTGGTGGCAGGGGTTGGCTCGTTGCCACCATCCTGCCTGAATGCCCTAACGACATTCACTTCCTGGCATGATCCGTAATGCCCTTTGACCATCCGTGATTGAATTCGCCGGCGAAAGAAAGCCGGTTGCATTCATAATCATCTTCGGTTTCGGGCTGTTGGTCCTGAACAGTCTCTTCCAGGAAACGTGTCGTGCCAATTCAGTTCAGTCTGCTGAAAACCAGGAATTTGAGGTTGAATCCGTTGGCGACCGGGGTGGTTCCGTTCCAGCCCCGACCAAAGCCGGGTTGTGGCAACATCAGGTTTTCTCAACCGTTAATTGCCGAATACAACTCTGACTTTTTCTTCCAAAATTCCGGGTAATCCCTTGACTGGCAAACTTGTACGAACGTCCCTTTCAGAAGGTTCAAAAAATATTCCAGTCAGGCATCTACCCAGCTTATTCCACACAGTTTTTGGGGGCAACGTCAATTACCGTCTGGACTGGTCCCAGCGGTAAACGCCGCTTCCGGATAACCGGATCAGCACCGGCTAGACCCGGTTGCCAAACTCGTTCCGGCGTCGTTCCAGCTGTCCCTGTAACCGGGCGACGATGCTACTGTGCATCTGGCTAACCCGGCTCTCGCTCAGGTCCAGCGTCGCACCGATCTCTTTCATCGTCAGTTCCTCGTAATAATAGAGGATAATGATCAGACGCTCGTTCCGGTTCAGCCCTTTGGTCACCAGCCGCATCAAGTCGTGCTTCTGGATCCTGCGGGTCGGGTCCTCACCCTTTTTGTCTTCGAGGATGTCGATTTCGCGGACATCCTTGTAGCTGTCGGTTTCGTACCACTTCTTGTTCAGACTCACCAGGCCGACCGCATTGGCTTCCTGGGTGAGCTTTTCGAGTTCTTTGATCGAAAGCCCCATCTGCTCGGACAGTTCCTGGTGTGTAGGAGCACGACCATGTCGGGCTTCCAGTTGCCGGGTTGCCTCGTTCAGTTTGCTGGCCTTGGAACGAACCAGACGGGGAACCCAGTCCATGGTCCGCAATTCGTCCAGCATCGCCCCGCGAATCCGCGGCACACAATACGTTTCGAATTTCACGCCCCGGCTCATGTCAAATGCGCTGATGGCATCCATCAGTCCAAAGACTCCGGCCGATACGAGGTCATCCAGCTCTACGCCGTCAGGCAATCGTTGCCAGATTCTTTCACCGTTGTATTTGACCAGCGGAAAGTATCGCTCCATCAACCGGTTTCTAAGATCCTGGTTGTCCGGGTTTTTCTTGTATTCAACCCAGACGTCCTGAATGTCGTCGGCGGCGTTGCTCAAAGTTGTCGCCATCCAATCCTCCGTGATTGCTGCGGTTTATTGTTGGGAGCCCGTCCCTCACAAGGGATAGCACCACCCGGGATTCCCAAAATGTTTGGGTCCAGGGAGGAGCAGGCTGTTATCGGTACTTGTCCGGTACGTCTGACCGGCCGGTTCCGTTCCAGGATAAAGGCGAAAAGTGTCTTTCTCTGGTGAAACATCCTGTATTGCCTGGCGGCAAACATCGCTGCGATGCCGTCGCCACACAGGTCTCTATCACAACTGCAAACAGCGAGTCAATGAACAATTTACCGACATGCGATAATTTCTTTTGATCGCAAAATGCAGGCGCAACAACCCTCTTTCAGAATCGGAAGGGGGGTTGGGCTGACATGAGGAATATTGCCAATTTTGGCAATAAAAATACCAGGATTGTCCGGACAGGAATTACTTCAGGCGGCGCGAGTCGAACCGGTGGCCGATTCCTGGAGATCCCCCAGCCTGATTCTCGCGATCAGCTCCACCCGCGTCGAAGAATCGACTTCATCCGTTCCGATGACGGTCAGCAAGGGGCGCAGGGAAAGGAGCAGTCGGGATACCGCAGGCCGGATGGACTGTCCAACGAGCAAGACCGGAGAATGCCCCGCACCCTGCATGTGAACGATTCCGGTTTCCACCGACCGCAACAGACTGCTGGTCATGCTTGGCGAAAGTGAACCGCCGGGCAAGCCGGACTCCCGGGAACCTGCCAGACGGGTTTCAATATCCTCACTCAATCCAAAACAGGCAAGCTTTCCGTCGCGATCCCGCAACTGCCGACAGATATTCCGGCCGAGACTCGTTCGGCAATGCTCGACCGTTTCCTCCTGACCGAGAGACTGGCGTTGCGATTCCAGGATGACTTCCAGAACCCGATGAAGCGGCCGCAAGGGAACCCCTTCATTCACCAGCGATTGCAATACCGGCCTGACACAGCCGGTTGATTCTTCCAGCTTCAATATTTCGGCCAGCAGTACCGGCTGTTGCCTGCAGCTTTCCTCCAACAATTGCTGCATCGAATCCCGATCGAGGAATTCCGCCGCGTTGGCACGAATCGACCATTCCATGGATCGGACGATCACGTCCACCGGCCCCAGATGACGGGCTTTGGTTGCCGGATCAATCGTTGTTCCCAAAACCCATTTGGCCGCTTTGGCCCAGGGGAGCCCGTCCGCTATTCCGCCTGCCGTTTTTCCAACATCGCCGGTCGGGCCAATTTCCAGAATCGCCTGGCCAGGTATCGCGCAATGAATGACCGGATGATCATCAACCAGGATTCGAAACTCGTTGGTTGGTAAAGCCAGATTGTCCCGCACCCGGACCTTGGGCATGACCAGCCCAAGGGTTTGTGCAATTTCCAGTCGCAGCTCACTGATTCGGTCGAGCAGTCGTCCGCCGGCTGCCGCATTGGCGTGCACCAGCAACTGGGGGCCCAGTTCCACAGTCAACGGATTCGATTCCAGCATGCGCTCCAGCGATTGTTTCGCGACCTGTCCATGGCCAATCGTGGACAACTCACTTCCCATGGGGCCGGTACTGGCCGGGCCCCAAACTCTCCAGGCCAGCCCGCACAAAACCGCCGCCAGCAGTAACAGCGGAAGCATCGGCATCTGGCTTCCCGCAAACACGACCATCAAACCCGCAGTCAGCAACAATGCCATGGGGTGGCTGATCAGCTGACGAAGTGACGTTTCGGGAAAACTGATATCGGAAGATCCACGGCTGACGAGCAGGCCAGCGGCGAGTGAAATAAGCAGGGCGGGAAGTTGGCTGGCCAGTCCATCCCCAATCGTCAACGTGGAAAATGTCCCGACTGCGGTCTGCACCGACATTCCCTGGGACAATCCAAAAGCAATTCCACCAACCAGGTTGATACCCGTAATGCACAACCCTGCAATTGCATCCCCCCGTACGAATTTGCTGGCTCCGTCCATCGAACCGTAGAAATCGGCACTGTCCAGCAACCTGGCCCGCTGATCCCTTGCCTGGTCGTGGGTAATTACCCCTGCGTTCAGGTCCGCGTCGATGGCCATTTGACGTCCTGGCAGTCCATCCAGTGCAAACCGGGCCGCGACTTCGCCAATCCTCGTGGTTCCGCTGGTAATCACCAGAAACTGGACCAAAAACAGTATTAGAAAAATGACCATTCCAACGGCCAGCTGGTTTCCTGCAACAAGCTCACCGAAGGCGCGAACAACGCCGCCGGCCGCCAGCTCATGATCAATGTGCCCCCGCGAAAGAATCAGGCGCGTGGTCGCAACGTTCAGCGCGATTCGGGCCAGAGTCGTGACCAGCAACAACGACGGAAACAGGCTGAATTCAAGCGGACTGCGTACGAAAACCGCCGAAAGAAGTATCAGGGCGGAGACGCAAAGGTTGGCCGCCAGAAAAAAATCGAGAACCTGAGCGGGCACCGGCAGGTAAATCAGCACGATGCTCGAAAGAATAGCCACAGGCAGGGCCAGGCCCTGCCAGCTTCGACGTTTATGACTGATAGGCTGCAAACCGAATTCCTTTTCGATCTGACGCGAACAGGGCCACAGCTAAACTACCCGACTGCGGACTCTCCAGCCGGAAGCCGAACGGACACAGGCAGAGAGCCTGCGCCAAGCGGTTTCGTACCGGCAACGATCTGGCCGGATGGTATAAACCTCCCTGAAGAGAGTCCAGCCGAATGGCACGACAGCACTTTTCGCGACAGCACTTGTGGCAGCACACCGGGGACGGCTAATCCTTGTCCTTGCCTGGGTCTTTGTCTGGGTCCTTGTCTGCGTCGGTGCCAGCGGACTTTTTCCCGTCCTCGCTGTCTTTCAGCTTGTCAGCAAATACTTTCCGGAACTTTTTCATCTTGGGAACAATTACCGATTTGCAATACGGCTGTTTCGCATTGTTTTTGAAATATTCCTGGTGATAGTCTTCGGCCGGGTAGAACTCGGACGCAGCCGTAATCTCGGTGACAATCGGCGCGTTAAAGGCCCTGCTTTGATCCAGCCTGGCCCGCAATTCTTCCGCTACCTTCTTTTGTTCTTCGGTGGAATAGAAAATGGCGGACCGGTATTGGGTCCCCGCATCAACACCCTGGCGGTTTATGGTTGTTGGATCGTGAGTCTGCCAAAACACTTCCAGCAGTTCCGGTAAGGTCACCTGTTCCGGATCGTAGGTTAGCTGGCAGACTTCGGCATGCCAGGTCATCCCCGTACAGACCTGTTGGTAAGTCGGATTGGGAATCGTTCCACCCATATACCCGGATACGACTGTCTCAACACCCTTGAGTTCTTCAAAAACAGCTTCGACGCACCAGAAACAGCCCGCCCCCAGAGTTATGGTTTCCAATTTCTTTTCCCCAGCTGCATTGTCCGTCTGACCTTTTCCGTAATCAGCTTGCCGCGAAATCTCTTTCGCAATATCGCCAGAAGTTTTCCCCTCTTGCGTCTTTTGCTTTGCGTCGACGTCCTGAACACATCCGGTCGCAAAACCGGGCAATACCATTAGCAATGCCGCCAGAACCAAAATGTTGGCGATTTTCATGTCGCGATCTCCAGAAACCACTGTTTGCCCGCTCCCCACCGGTAAAAACCGTAACCGCTCCGGTTACGCAACAGCGAACCCTGCAATTGGCGAAATTATACGCCCGAATCCCTGATCAGTCATTTTTACCCCCCATTTCGGCTTACCTGAAACGCCAAAATGGTGATTGGTCTAAACCAGCGAATACCCGTTCTGGTATTCGTGCCGGATCATTCGCTGGACCGCTTCGCTGGCACCTGCGGCAACCATCTTTTTGGCGTCCCAATTGACTTTTTCGCCTGAATAAACCGCAAGGTTTCCAAGCAAAATCGTCTCGGTCAACGGGCCGGAGTAGTCCGGGAAATTCGAATGAGGCGTTCCTTCGCCACGAATCCCGTTGGCAAATTCCACAAAATGACCAGGAGACCGGACAAATTCGGCGTCATCCCGGAATTTCAGAATGTTGGTGAATTCACCGTCGACAACCAGTCCCGAATCCCGAATGACTTCGGCGTAGTCTTCAGGCGCAAAGAATTTTCCTTTTTCGCCAACCACCAGACAGCCACTCTTGTAAACATCTTCGGAACCGCCCCTGGATTTTTTCTTGGGCAAATC
>Ga0163150_10004172_pt1 | contig 19553 bp, 8 predicted proteins | sample OliLakLV19P2IB_FD_148628 | JGI IMG/M metagenome (GOLD analysis project Ga0163150, IMG submission 148628) | Freshwater microbial mat bacterial communities from Lake Vanda, McMurdo Dry Valleys, Antarctica - Oligotrophic Lake LV.19.P2.IB | ecosystem: Environmental > Aquatic > Freshwater > Lake >...
GTCGGAGTAGAGTTGTTTGCGCACCTGCGCGCCCTGTTCCGGCAGGCGCAAAAGGGCGAGCATTCGGTAGAAATCTTCGGGGAAGGGATGGGGGTACCGGGTCTGGTTCTCCGGGAGATGTTCCATTCGGCGGCGAGAGCGATGCGAGAAGACGTCCACCGGACCGGCGGCTCGCATAATGCTCCTCATCACCAGTTCCTCCGGACCAATCCGCTTCGACTGGTTGACCACGGTCTCAGTGATGAGGATCTCATCGGGGCCGGCGTAGTTTTCCGCTAACTCTTCCACAAGGTCCGCATCGGGTCCGTAGAGGCCTCCGCCCATCTCGTAGAAGCAGCCGCTGTGGATGCACATTCCGAGTCGAACGGGGTGACGTTCGCGAACACGGCACTGCACCTCGGCCATTGCGTCGAGGACGGTATCGGCGTTTACCGCGGTGGGGAAGTACATCTGGGTGTTGTCGGCGACCCAGGTTCCAACGGCTCGGCCTCCGACTTCGCAGCCGAGGGCGTGGACGATCTCCTTTGGCTCCGAGACCAGCTGCACGACGTCGAGCAAGTCCATCTCCTTCGTGAGCTTGCTAAGGCCGGAGGTGTCGGTTGACACGACGGTTCCAAAAATCCGAAACGAGTTGAGAAGAGTCTGGGCGGTGTCGAGGTCCTGTTCCCCTCTGGCCCAGTCCTGCAATAACCGGACAGGCACTGGTCCGGCGATGTCCTGAGTCAGATTCGCGAGTGCAGGAATTACTCTGGGTAGCGACACATTGACTCCTGTAAGCCCGCCGAGTCTAACACAGGCACACTAATACTCTACGCGCAATCGGACTGGATTTTGTCTCACCGGCTAATTACCCCGGTTAGCTCATGTATACTGGCGGCACCCACCTATATCCGACGGTAAACGGATCAACCGAGGAACGCTCTTGCGATTTCGAACCAAACTTCTGCTTGTGCTCTCCGCGGCTGCGGTGATCCTGAACGGTTTGGCCGTTGGTGTCATGTACCGCGTCGCCGAGCGTTATTTTATGGACGAGTTCCGGGCGAAAGCCGAGTCCATCGCGGCGACAATCGCGAGCCAGATCGACGGCGACGCCTATCGTCGACTGCAAACCGATCCCTCACCCGAGCGCTCGCCCGACTATGCGGCCATTCGCGACCAGTTGCGCCGCGCGAGGGACGCGAATCGCCGTACGGATACGTATGTCCAGTACGTGTTTACGCTGCATCGCTCCGCCCATGACGCGAACGTCGTTCATGTTGGCATCAATCCGGAAGAGAACTCTGTCACGTCGTCTCCGTTTGGGGAGAAGTACCGTACGGACCGGTCCATTGATGTTGCCTCCGAGCGGGTGACCGTGGATGAGGCGGTGCAGCAGGATGAATTCGATAAGGGTCTTGACGCCGGCGCTCCGATCCGCGACCGCTCCGGCGCCGTTGTTGGCCGGCTGGCCGTGTCGTTTACCAGCGAGCGCCTTGCCTACAAGCAGCGGCCGCTGCTGATCGGTGGACTGCTGGCGACCCTGTTTGGCGTTATTGTTTCCATGTTGGTGGCGTGGCTGCTTGCGGGCGGTATCACGCGGCCTCTGGATGAACTTGCCCGCACTGTAACTCTAATCGGCAAGGGAGATTTCGATGCGAAACCGGCTATCGATTCACGGGACGAGTTTGGGATTGTGGCGCGCGCCATCGAAGAAATGACGCGGGGTCTCCGGGAACGCGAGACGGTAAAGTCCGCTTTCGCGCGCTACGTGTCCCAGCAGGTGCTGGATTCCGTGCTTGTTTCCGGGGCTTTACCGCTTTTGCAGGGCGTGCGCCGCAATATTACAGTTCTTTTCTGCGATATTCGTGGCTTTTCCACAATGAGTGAGCAGATGCCGCCCGAGGAAGTGGTGCAGCTTCTGAACGAATATTTCGAGTGCATGGTGGAGATTATTTTTCGACACCAGGGTACGCTCGACAAGTTTCTGGGGGATGGGCTGATGGTGATTTTTGGAGCGCCTCAGGAAGATCCGGAACAGGAGGAGCACGCCATTGCCGCAGCCGTCGAAATGCAGCGGCAGCTGGCCGTGCTCCGTGACAAGTGGCGACTCGAAGGTCGAGCCCCCATCCGGGTTGGGATCGGGATTCATTCGGGAAGTGCCATTGTTGGCAATATTGGATCGACTCAGAGGATGGAGTACACCGCGATTGGAGACACGGTGAATGTCGCGTCGCGGCTGGAGTCGGCGACGAAGGAACTCGGCACCGATATTTTGGTGAGCGAGCACACTTACTCCGCCATCCGGGGCAGTTTCAACTTCCGCAAGGTCGGCCCAATCCAGGTGAAGGGCCGAACCGCGGCGGTTCAGGTTTATGCGCTGAGCGCGGACGAGGTGACCCCGACTACACCGCACGCCTGAACTACATTTCAGCGAGCGTTCGGTGCACCATGTGGATGACGATGGCGCCTTCGCCGACGGCCGATGCGACACGTTTGACGTTGCCAGAACGCACGTCGCCGACGGCGAAAACGGCGGGGAGGCTGGTTTCCAGCATGTGAGGATCACGCTCAAGAGGCCAGGGATTTCCTTCCGGTATGTTCTCGAGATCGCGGCCGGTCAGGATGAAGTTGTTCTTGTCGAGGGCGACGCTGCCCTGCAGCCATGAGGTGCAGGGCGAAGCTCCGGTCATGACGAACAGGTGCCTCACTTTATGAGTCGACTTCTCACCCGTTTTCTTGTCGAGCCAGGTGACTTGCTCGAGGTGATCGTCACCGAGCAGTTCCACAATTTCGGTGTTGTAGTGGAGCTGAATGCGCGGGTTCTCCGTGATGCGCTGGATGAGGTATTTGGACATGGTGCTGCGCAGTTCGCCGGAGCGCACCAGCATGTGGACGATGGACGATGACTGGGAGAAGAACACAGCCGCCTGACCGGCGGAATTTCCGCCGCCGACGACGGCCACACCCTCTGTCTCGCACAACTGCGACTCGACGTGCGTCGCGGCGTAGTAGATGCCCTTACCCTCGTAGGCTTCGAGATTGGCGAGGCGGAGCTTATTGTATCGCGCGCCTGTGGCAATGACAATCGATTTGGTCTGCAGGACATCGCCCGAGTCGAGTTCCAGCTCATAGGGCTGTCGCGAGCAGTCCAGCTTTCGCACGCTGCGCGCAATCATCAGCTGGGCGCCGAATTTCTGTGACTGGGTAGTGGCGCGAGACGCGAGTTCCTGGCCGGAGATACCGGTGGGGAAGCCGAGGTAATTTTCGATTTTCGAGCTGGATCCGGCCTGGCCACCGGGCGCCTGCGTTTCGATGAGCAGCGTATCGAGGCCTTCCGATGCGCCGTAGACCGCGGCCGCGAGACCGGCGGGTCCGGCGCCGACGATGATTACGTCGCGAACCTGACCGGGTGCGATCGGGCTGTTCAATCCGAGGATGTTGGCAATTTCCTGAATACTCGGACTTTTCAGGACGGTGCCGCCCTCAGCGATGACGATGGGGACTTCGGACGTGGTTACCTGGAAACGGTCCAGCAACTCCTGCGACATTTCGTCCGTGTCGAGGTCGATGTAGCTGTAGGGATGGCCATTGCGCGAGAGGAACCCGCGAATTTCGAGCGTCCCGGCCGAGTGGCGCGAGCCCATCACGATCAGGTTGCCGAAGCCCTGCTTGATCAACTCAAGGCGGCGGAGGATGAATGCGCGAAGGAGGATCTCACTCAGTTCAGCGTCTCGGGCCACCAGTGCGCGGAAGTCGGTGTCGTTGATCTCGACGACTTCGCTCGGCTCCGTGACGCGTCCGAGGACGAGGCAGCGCTGGCCGGAGATCATGGAAATTTCGCCGGTGAATTCGCCGCGGCGGTCATGTATGGCTACGGTGCGCTCGCCTTTGACGTCGGGCTGAACGATTTCGATGCGCCCGGACAACAGCAGAAAAAACGGAACGCTGGTATCACCGGGTGCGAACAGGATATCGCCGAGCTGTGCGGTGCGGGGACGGCCGATGTCGCCGACACGGGCAATCTGCTGCTCCGTCAACGCGGGAAAGGCTTGCGTCCGTTGGTCAAGTGCGCTGGGGTTGGGATGCGGATTCATATCGTTTTTCGAGTTTGCCTTCGTTACTGTAACACCAGCCTCAGCGGCGCGGGGTCAGTCGGATGTGGAACCTGTGCCGAGGGAACATGCTCGCCGACCCATGCGCTGCCGTGCCGCCGTAAAATTTCGACTGGCGGTCTACACATACCTTCGCCGGCGACGGTCGCGCTAATTAACTGGCGGGGGAGCGAGTAGAAACAAAGTGGGAGCCGCGTTGCTGCCGCGCTCAGGCCAGCATCGTTTCGGAAAGTCCGAATCCCGACACGATCTTGTCCCACGTCGTGCAACCGAGGTAGTGGTTGAGGACCTCATCCACTGATCCGGTCAGGTGCGGTAGCGAACGGGCGACAACCTCGGGCCTCAGTACCTCCTCACCGATCTGCGGTTGGCTGGGATTCGTGATGAGCAGCACGTAGTAGTTAAGGTCAAGGCTGGTCGCGATGGCGCGAGCACAGTCGAGATTTCGCAGAACCTGATTTCGGCCGGCGTACCAACTGACGTCCCGCGATGCATTGCGCTCCGTCCGCTTACCTTCGATGAAGATGACCGCCTTCGTCGTGAAAAGAGCGCAATCGATATTTGACGATCCCTCAAGTAACCACCACTTCGGCCACTCCCTCGGCGGATGCTCTATGGCTGCGAGAAATGCGCTCCGGGCGTCAGCGTCACCGGCCAGCAATCGTTGGCGCATCTCGATGGCTCGCGCACTCTTCATTGAGTACCCCTTTGGCCAACGGAGTTCCTCAGGATGACAGACGAGCCGTTTGAGGAACTCCCTGGGAGCTTCAGCCTGATGCTCAAACTGGGGCGGCTGGGTAAGGGCACCGATGTCGACCTGACCGGAACCACAGCGGTCACCGAGCCGGAGCAGGTCGGGGATCCACCCAAGACCGGTCGGATTGCGCTCATAAAGAGCTGTGAAGATCGGCTGAACGTACGTCCTGGAGCTGTTGAACTGGCCCACAGGTCGTCAGATCGGCCTTATCGTTGGATTCCTGCATGGGTAATCGAACGCGCCGATGCGGCTGTCGTCCGCTCAGGACTGGGACCGAGGGCCGTGTGGTACGCGACCGGCTCCACTCCCTCCCGCGCGGACTGACGCCGAATGCCTTTCCGCAGTTCGGGCGGATTTGCGCCGGAGCCCGGCAGACCCGGTTTGCGGAGAGCAGCGCTCGTAAGCCAGGCGACGCGGATCGGCCTGGGAAAGTGGCTTCTTTACCGGACGGCGGGCGTTGGCCGGTTCCGGTTGAAGGACGCCCTGGAGCTACGTCCACGAACCGCGGCACGTAGCTTCAACCACCTCGAGCAAGAGTGGAAGCGGAGTGCCGCTCACCAGCACGGGTAACTTAATTAATGGTGGGCGCTGTCAGGTGGCAGGTCCGAGCCAGCGCGTCGATGTTCCTGCTGCCTGAATCAGGATCGCGGGCCGTCCCTCGCCTGCATCCTGACAGTTGGGGAACCGCACCTCTCGGCTGAAACAGGCTTCTTTCGAGGTCGCGGCACGACGCGGCACGATCCGGTTTTGGTTCGGGCAGGCCGCGGGCTACTCTACAAAATTGGGCTTGCAGTGCACGAACCCGGCCTATATGATGGCCAGAGCTAATATTGAAAGTTTAGACCGAACCGGTAGTGAGCTGATTCACTATAGGCGGCTGCAGGGTCGTTGTGTGACTGCTGAGAGTAAGGGAGAAAGCATGAAATTGTGTAAATGGCTTGTCGGTTTGCTGAGTATTCCATTCCTGTTGTCTCCGGCGCTGCAGACGTCGCTGCGCGCGCAGGGACCGACGGTGACCGTCGTTGGCGAGGAAAAGGCGATTGGCAACGGGAAGGTGCGCACGTGGCTGAAAATCGACGCCAAAACTCGTGAACCGCGCGTTCTGGGTGTCACGTTGACCGAAGCGGCGCTGGCTGGATTGCCAGGAGAGAAGGATCCGGCACAGGCGGGTTCGGTAAAGCTGAAGCTAATGGACGGCGGCCCTGACCATACGTTCGAGTACGAGCTGATGTTCCCCAAAGACGCCGCGGAAACGGCTTTCAACCACATGGGCTTCAACTGGAATCCGGTGGGGCACGGGCCGAAGGGCGTTTTTACGAAGGGCCACTTTGATGTGCACTTCTATATGTCAACGCCGGAGTACCGGCACCACATTGAGGTCGACACTCAGGATGCGGATCCGATTCACCTGAAGACTTCGAATCTCGAGCCGCCGAGCCAGTTTCTGCCTCCGGACTACCAGCTTGCGCCGAATACCGCGGAGCCGCGGATGGGGTCGCACTATGCGGACGTCACATCGCCGCAACTGAAGCCTGGTGGTTTCTCGAACATTTTTCTGATCGGCGCGCACGGCGGCAACATTCTGTTTTGGGAACCGATGATTACTCGGGAGTATCTCCTCACGAAGCCCAGGTTCAGTCAAAAGCTCAAACTGCCTGAGTCTTACCCGGTCAGTGGTTACTACCCCACGGCCTACAGTGTGACTTACGACGCGACCCGCAAGGAGTACGACATTTCGCTGGACGGACTCACTTTCCGCCTTTCGGGGTATCCCAAAAATGTCTACGGAGTGGAACCCTGCATCGACTCGCGTGTCGCTCAGATGATGGCGAAGTACAAAAAGGTGCCGGACATTGCCGCAACCAAAAATTGCGTAAGTCTGGTGCAGTCGGCAATCTCAAAGTAGTTAGAAGGCGTGGCGTTCCGGTGGCAGGCGCTGCCGGAACGCCGCAACCCACTGTCATCCCGCAGTCACAGCCTTACGACTCTACCCTCATAAGCGGTACCCCATCTACGCCATTTACTGTGAGCGCCTCCCGCTGGTACACTAGTCTTTATAGTCTAATTCAACGGTCCGACGCCGCTTTATCGTGAGGACGAGGCAACATGAGCAGTCGCCTTCCTGAATTTCAAGAGACCACCTCCACCACCACGGGGTTTGCGCCCGATGCGCCGCCCGAAATGGCCTCTGTGCTGTTCATGGACATTGTCGGGTACTCCCTTGAGCCGATGGAGCGCCAGTCCGCCCTGCTGCAGAAGCTTCAGACGATAGCGCGGGCGACACCCGAGTTCCAGCGTGCTCAGGAAGCTGGCCGGTTGATCAGCCTGCCTACGGGCGATGGGTTTGCGCTGGTGTTTTTCGACCTGCCGATGGTGGCGGTTGAGTGCGGACTTAAGGTCTGTAAGGCACTGAAGGAACGGCCCGAAATCAAGCTGCGGATGGGTGTGCACACGGGACCGGTCTACCGGATTGACGACATCAATGCGAACATCAACGTCGCTGGTGGCGGCATCAACATGGCGCAGCGGGTGATGGACTGCGGCGACGCGGGTCACCTTCTGATATCCAGCACTGTCGCGGATGTGTTGAGTCACCTGGAGGGCTGGGCCAAAAACCTCAAAGACCTCGGCGACTATCGGGCAAAGAACGGTGTCAGGATCCACATTTACGCAATCTGCACGGAAGACGTTGCGAACCACGAGATTCCTGCGAAACTGCGGGCGCAGGCACCGGCAACGTCCGGAGGTCAGGTGAGTCGGCGGGTGTGGATCGGCGGCGGTGTGGCGGTGCTTGCTGGCGTTGCGGCGTTCGGGGCGTTCCGTTCCGGGTTGCTGGCACCGAAGCCAGTCGCCACACCTGCCGCCCGGCGAACCCTGGCCTATTGGGTGCTCGTACAGAAGTTCCGGGCGGGGAAACCATTCGAGTCGCCGTTTCGACTTGCGCAGGACATCAACTTCGAGGCGAATTACGGCATACAGCTCGGATTCAGCAGCCCTCAGGCGGGTTATCTCTACATTTTGAATGAAGGTCCGGAACTGAAGAACGGAGTTCCGGATTACCATGTTCTGTTTCCTTCGCCGCACATGAATGACGGCTCGCCTCGCTTAATTGCGAACGCCGAGACGCACATCCCTCCTGACAACCAGAACTTTATCCGCTTCGACGATCAGGAAGGAACCGAAAAACTGTGGATCGTTTGGGCAAAGGACGAGCCACCGGTACTCGCCGCAGCGCTGAAGGCTGCCAGCTTCGCTCCGGAAGACGGCGGAAGCATCAAGCATTCCACGCTCGTAGCCGAACTGGCGGGCTTCCTGAAGGCGCGGTCTGAGAACCCTCCCAGGGTGGTTCAGGATGAAGCCGGTCAGCGAACTGAGATTACGGCTGACGAAGACGTGCTGGTGTTCCGTCGCAGGCTGGAACACCACTGATCCCCGGCGGGTCCGACCTGCATCTACGGATAACAGGTATCCTTATGCGATTTCCGTTTTACGTTGTTCTCGCCCTTGCATTGGTCACCGGTCCTGTTCAGGGACAGGAAAGTCCAGCTTCGTCCGAAGTCGGCACGAGGCAGCTTTGGGATGAGAGTTTGCAGCGACTGCGACCTCCCGATCCGCGGCGACAGGCGGCAAGGAAAACAACACCCAGGCCCGCGGCAAAAGGGACTTCGGACGAGCCGCTGAGTGATGCCTTTGTGGCCGTTACTTTGTGGCAGCTTCGGCCGAGTCGAGGTTCCGACGAGCAGGGAACGCGCCTGTTGGTCCATGAAGAAGAGACCGGCTCGAGGGAGGAGCTTACGCCGGAGCGTGTTTCGGCGGATGCTCCGCTGGCTGAAGGGGCCAGGGTCCGGGTCAGCATTGAACCGGCCCGTGCGGGATACCTGTATGTTGTCGATCGCGAACAATACTCGGATGGCAGTTTCAGCGATCCCTGGCTGATCTTCCCGACGATGCAGATTCGAGGAGGGAACTCCAGAGTAGAACCGGGCACGGTGGTGGAAATTCCGGATGCGTCCGACAAGACTCCCTACCTGCGGCTTCGACGCAACCGTGCGCGCAAGGGGTCGGCTGCGGGAGAAGCGCCGGAGCAGGTGAGCGAGGTGCTCACGGTTCTGGTTTCCCCGACGCCGCTGCCTGGTTTGCAGATTGGTCGCGCGGCACAGAAGCTTCCCGTCGCTCAGTTTCAGAAGTGGGAACAGCAGTGGGCCACACAAACTAAGTCGATTGATGCGCCTGCTCTGGCTGGCAAAGCGTATACCGCCGCGGAGAAGCGAGCCGGTCAGGAAGGCGGCGTACTGACCGAGAGCGATCCGCTGCCTCAGACCATCATCCAGACTCAGGCGAAAGCGGGCGATACGATGCTGGTGACGCTTCCGATCAAGATCAACAGGAAGTAGTCGGTTCAGAACTCGATTTTCAACATTAGTTGCACCTGCCGGGCGGTTTCACTGAAGGGAACCAGCAGAGGAAAGCCGGAACTGCGCTCCTGACGTCCGTACTGTGCGATGCCGAAGGTCTCCGAGCCAGGCAGGGTGTCGGGGTTATTGAGATTTGCGTGGTTCAGGACGTTGAAGGCATCGGCGCGGACGGTGACTCGACCTGTTTCTCCCAACCAGTGAAGCGCGAATGACCGGCTGACGGATAGATCGAGGTTATAGAACGCGGGTCCGCGGAAAGCGTTGCGGCCGGAGTTGCCGACGGTGCCGGAAGCCGGGTCGCGAAAGGCGGCAGGGTTCAGCAGCAGCTTGCCGCCAGGCACGCTCCGGGCGAGGGTGGCGTCTTGCGGAAGCACGAGATCCGCCCTGTTGTTGTAAATGGTCTCGTTTAGCGACGCCGCGGTTCTCGCGAACACGGTGTAGGGTGTTCCGGAGCGAACGGCGGCCATCTGGGACACGCGCCAGCCGCGCAGAATCCTTGCTGCCCTGGTGGAATGGGGGAGTTCCCAGACGGAAAAGAAGACCAGGTTTTGGCGTTGGTCGAAATCCGAGTTACCCCTATCGATTCGGCTGTCGAACTGGCGGGAGAAGGCGGCGCGGTCCGGCCTGCTGTCGCCGCCCGACAAGGCCGTGAAATCGAGATTGAAGAACTCGCCTGTCAACGCATCGCTCTGGTTGTCGATGGAGTGACTCCATGTGTAAGCGACCTGGGCCTGCACCCGTTCGGAGCGAAATCGGCTGACGGCGGTGAGTGCACGGTAGTCTGACGAGCCCTGATTCGCGCGGTAGTGCATGACGCCAAGAGTCGGGTTGAAGTAACCGAGCCGATTCGACGAGCTTCCCACGGCGCCGGGCAGGCTGAACGGCCGGTTGATGAGGTCGGTGGTGGTCAGTTTTCTAGCCGACGAGCCGAGCGTGTTCACCTCCAGTGTGAAGGCGCTGGTGAACTGGTGCGTCACGCCCGCGAAATAGCTGCTTACAAAGGGTGTGCGAATGCCCGGTTGATACAACGTCAGGTCCGAGAAAAGCGAGCGGCCCGGCGTTCGCGATGCGGCCACGTTGGTCGATACGGAGCTGAGGTAGGGGACGGTTCCGGTGAAGTCGAACTGCCTCAGGTCGATGTCATTGTTACGCAGGTTCTGCCACAGGTTGTCGAACGGCCTGTCGTAGAAAATGCCGTAGCTGCCTCTGAGCAGGGTTCGGGCGTCCTTCCGAAGAGAATAGGAGAAGCCTGCGCGTACGCCGAAGTCGTTGTTGTCGCGGCTGTACAGTTGCCGATCCCCGGAGGTGGGCAGGGTCAGCTTCGCAGACACGAGCCGCTGGGGCAGGGAAGTTCCCGACCCGAGTTCGACGATTGCGTCGCGCGTGGCGCCGACGTTGGTGGGGGCGCCGAAGTTCTCGTAGCGCAACCCGTAGTTCAATGCAAGCCGTCCATTGACGCGATAGCTGTCCTGCGCAAAGAGAAAGAACTGCGTATTCCGGTACTCGCGGTTGAAGTCCGGGTAGACAACTCCGGCGGCGGTACGCGACAGGGACGTCAGCAGGTATCCGGGCCGGTCTGTTGCGAAAGAGAATGGCGCGTCCTGGAAGTGATACAACCCGCCCTGGCCGGCGGTGAGGTAGCCGTCGAGGGACCGGGTGAGCAAGCCTCCACCGAACTTCCATACATGAGCGCCTCGCGCCCAGAGCAGGTTGTCGGCGAACTCCCAGTTGCGGGTGCGGTTGCGGAAGCTGTAGAAAGCCGGGCTTCCGGGCAGGACGGTACCGTCCGATGTCGCCAGCGTGGGAATTTCCGGATGAGGCCGGTCAAACCGCAGGTCGTCGAAGCCGAATCCTGCACGGGCCTGGTTTGTTAGTCTCGCGGTGATCGCGCTGGTCAGTGTCGCCGCGGCGCTGAGGGCGGTCTGACGCAGGGGGGCGATGAAATCCGGATAGGGGGTCCAGATGAAGTTTGGACGTGTGAGGCGGGACAGAGCGACGCGGCTGGCCACGCGATGCCTGCCCGAAGGCGAGATGTAATCCACTCTCGGCAGGGCGAGGAATCGGTTCAGGTCGAGCCGGGACGGGGGTGACAAGGTCAGGTCGGCCACAGGGAGATCGTCGAGGGTGACGCGCGGGGCGGGATACGCGTTCAGCAGCCGCGTGGCGAGACTGGTCGGAGTGGTGTAGTCGGAGAACCTTGTGGTCGGCAGGAGGAACGCGCTGGGTGCTTCTCGTCCTCTGAAGCGGAGGTATTCGAAGGCGGTGGAAGCGAACAGCGAGTTTTTGCGAAGTGGACCACCGACGAAGAAACCAGGCTGAGCTTCCTTCACCGGCGTGCGGGGAGAACCGCTTCTGTTTCGCTGGAAGTCATTGGCGTTGAGGATGTCGTTCTTCATGTAGAAGTACGCGAGTCCGTGCCAGGCGCTGTCGCCGGAGCGGGAGACGGCGTTGGCGATGAATCCGCTGGTGCGGCCGTACTCGGCGGTGAAGTTGTTCGTCGATATCCGGTACTCCTGGAGAGCTTCGGGCGCGATGGTTGTCAGCGGACCCGAGACCAGGTAGTTGTTGTTCTCGATGCCGTCGAGCAGGAAGTTGGATGCGGACGGGCGCTGTCCGTTGACCGAGAGCCCGAGGCCGCGGGATGTGGCGCTGCTGGCCGTTACGCCGGGTTGAGTTAGCAGCATGGCGTAGGCATCGCGCCCGGCAAGCGGCAACTCGCTCAACTGGCGCCTGTCGATTACTTCGGACACTGTGGATTCCAGACGGCCCGTGTTCTGCCGGTTTGCTTCGAAGGAGCCGGAGCGGCTGGTGTCGACATCCGGGCCGTAGAACGTCACGACAGCCTCGGATTCCGGCAGCATAAATGTTCGGTATTGCCCTGCTTCCCACACGTCTGTCAGAGGTCGCAGGCGAAATGAAAGGTCGATGCGGGCGGCTACCGGCACCTCCAGCTCATGCATTTCCTGAGCCTGATACCGCGCTTCGGAGGCACGCACCCGGTACGAGCCAGGAGAGAGCAGGGGCAGTGCGTAATAGCCCGAGGTGTCCGATCTGCCATTGCCGGCGACACCGGTGGCGGTGTTTTGAAACGAGATCGCGACGCCGGGAACGGGGGCTCCGGTATAGGCGTCGGTGATTCGGCCCGAGATCAAACCCTCAGTGGTTTGTGCCGTTGCAACGAACAGCCCACAGAGTGTAACTATGACAAGCAGAAGTGGCACAGACTACTATCCTAGAATTAATCACGGGTAGTACAGCAGGGAAGACGTTGGACATGATGCGGAAACTTTGCCGGGCAGCAGTCTGGGCGGGAGTAATGCTCGCGGGCGCGCAGGAGTTGGAGCAGCCGGTGGGACTCGTGCTGACGTCCAAAGCGGCGAAGCTGCGCCGGTCGGGATCTGAGCTGCCTCTGACTGCGAAATCGGGCGACGTCATTTTTGCCGGGGATGCGCTGGTGGCCGACGGGGGCTCGGCTACATTCCTGTTTTGTCCTGGCAAGTCTTCGCAGACTGTGGCGAGCACGGGTGAAGTTCTTTTTGAACGGAAGCAACTCCGCGTCAAGACGGGGCAGCTTTCGGACGTGCAGAAACAGGATGTTTGCGTTCTGCCTGCGATGGAACGCGAGTCGACGGCGAGCCAGCAGCATCTGGGTGCGTCGGTAACGCGGTCGGCGCCGCAGTCTGTCACGCCGGACGATCTGCAGGGCCGTATCGAGAAACTCAGCGAGGGTGATCGCAAGAGCCTTGCGGAGGAGCTGGCGCCGGTCGACAAAGCACTGGCTGCGAACGAGCATGATCTGGGAGCACGGGTGGCGCGGGCCGCGGTCTTTGAGAAGTACAAGCTGTTGCAGCACGCCATTCAGGAGTACCGGAGAGTGCAGTCTGTAAATCCGGATGCGGTGTGGGTTCGAAGCCGACTGTTTGTGCATGAGCAGCAGGAAGCGTCGGCGGCTCCGGCTGCCGCGGCCGGGAAAGATGCGCTAACCGGCAAGACGTACGCGCTTCTTGTCGGGATCTCGAAGTACCAGATTGACCGGATCTCCGCACTGCGGTATGCGCACGAGGACGCTCTGCTGTTCGAAAAACACCTGAGAAGTCCGCGTGGCGGAGGCCTGGCGGAATCGGACATTACGGTTTTGACCAATGAGCAGGCGACTCTGGCGGGCGTGAGGAATGCGTTCGACACGCTGTTGAAGCGCAAGGCCGGCAAGCAGGACACGGTCCTTTTGTTTTTCGCGGCCCATGGAACCACGACTGACAAGGGCGTCGGGTACATCATCACGCACGATGCGGATCCGCAGGATCTGGCGTCGACCGCGCTGCCGATGCGTGATGTGCAGAAGCTGTTCCGGGATGAACTGGCACATGTGGGCCGCGTGCTGCTGTATGTGGACGTGTGCCGCGCGGGCGCGATTGGTTCCGTTCAGGCGCGCAGCAACCGGATCAATACGCTTGTCGAGAATCTCACCGACGAGGGTGAGATGTTCGGCATGCTGGCGAGCAGAAAAGACGAGGTCGCGGTGGAGGGCCCACAGTTTGGCGGCGGGCACGGTGCGTTCAGCTACTTCCTTCTGGATGCGCTGAATGGCGCGGCCGACGCGAATCGTAACGGCGCTGTCGATGCGATCGAAATCGTCGACTATGTTTCGGAGAAGGTGAAACAGGCGACTGCGTCCCGGCAGAACCCGAAGGAGATCGGGAATGCCGGTACGGCGACCATGGCGGTGACGTCGAAGCCTGGAATTCGCCTCGATCCTTACAACGGACCGATTCAGATCGCGAGCCGCGACGGGCAGGCTGGCAACGAACCCACGCGGTCGTTGCAGGGCGGAGCGGCGTCATCCAGATCGAACGGCCCGGGGATACTGGAGGGCTTCAGTCAGGCGCTGGCGGCGAAGCGGGTTCTGCCTGACGTTCCAGACGGTGCATTTGCGCTGCTCGCGACACTGCGTAAGCAACTGCCTGCCGAAGACTATGCGGTTCAGGAGAATCGACTGCGGGTTGCTCTGGAGGACCTGGGCCAGCAGGTGCTGCTCAAGTATCTGACCGGAGATCAGAATCCACAGGCTCGGGAGGATTTCATGACCGGCGCGGCTTATTTCAGCACGGCTCGGCTATTGACACCGGAATCGCTGCTGCTGGAGGCGCGGGAAGATTTCTGTCTGGGCAGGGCTGCGCTGTTCGACAAGGATTACAACAAGTCGATCAGTCTGCTGGAGCGTGCGGTTCGTGCGGACAGCCCCGGAGCTTATTCGTACAACGCGCTGGGAATCGCGTATCTGGAGCAGGCGCGTTATGAGCTGGCGATCCTGGCGTTCCGGGACGCTGTGAAGCGCGCGCCGTACTGGCCTTATCCGCTGCACAATATGGCTCTGGCGTACGTGCAGACGGGCGATTACCGGTCCGCTATACGCTCTTATGAAGAGGCGATCCGGCTGGCGCCCAGGTACTCGTATCTCCCCTACAATCTGGGACTGATCTATCAGCGGCTGAACCGGACGAAGCAGGCCGAGGCAGCGTATCGGTCTGCCATCGAGCTGTCGCCGGAATCGGCCGAGCCGTACAATGCGCTGGGGTATCTGAGGGCAGCCACCGGTCAGCGGGCCGAGGCTGAGAAGTTGTACCGGCAGGCGCTGGAAAAGAACCCGGCGCTGCTGCCGGCACGTCAGAACCTCGCCCTGGTGATTGCCGAGGACCAGCGTCGATTCCCGGAAGCGGTCGAGTTGTGGAAGCAGAACCTGGCGAAAACGTCCGATTACCTGCCCTCGCTTATCAGTCTGGCAAGGGCGCTCGCTTCGCACGGGGGCGCGGCGGAATCAGCCTCTTTTTACGAAAAAGTGGTCGCGCTCCGCCCAGAGTATGTCGCTGCCAGACGCGCACTCGCTGACGTTTACGTGCAGCTGAAGAATGCCGACGCTGCTGTTCTACAACTGCGGGCGGCGTTGCAGGCGCAGCCACGGAATGCGCTGGTGTACGAGCAGCTCGGGGATATTGAGCAGTCGCGCGGACGGGTGAAGGAGGCAGCCGCCGCATGGCTCACCGCTCTGGAGCAGTCCGCCGACGACACGGAGAAGAAGCGGATCCGTCGGAAGCTGAAGTAAGATTTCAGCGGACCGCGATGGTGACGGCTGGACTGATTTGGCCCGCCACGCCGATTACCACGGGTACTTCATTTCCCGGTGTGAGGCCTTCCGGCACAGTGACGTTGATTTGATACATGGCAGGCAGCCCTGGAGCAAGGCCGGCGAAGGACACCGATGCCTCGATGCCGCCGATTGTGACTTTGACTGTCTCACTGGTCGGTGCGGGAGTATCCGGCGAGGCTGCGTCGCCATCGGCGATCCGGGGATTCGTCAGACCTAGTCCGGCGCTGTATATAACGAGCGCCTCGCCGACCTGGGCCGGAGCTTCTGTGGTCACGGCCTGCTGCTCTCCTGTTGCGGACGCATGCATTACAAGCGCGCGGTCGCCATCCTTGAAAACGGCTGGCTGCGCTGGTGCGACATCGACGGCAGTGGGACGGGACAACGTCACACCGCGTCGAATCAGGATCTGCTGCGAGGTGTTGACGTTCACGCCCGCGGGGACAACGGCGATCAGGCGTCCCTGACTGACCGAAATCAGCGGCATGGAACGACCCGCCATCAGGACCTCGGTTCCTGCGAGGCTGGTCGGCAGCGGCACGGATTCCGCAGTGGCATTGTTCTCAGCCAGCCGCTCGCCAAGAATCGCGATGCGGCTGCCTGGAGCGAGAGCGACGAAAGGCTGCAAACTGGCGGCGCTGACGATCCGGCCCTTATCGGTAGTGGGAGCGTCCTGAGCAGACCTGAGATCGCCGCTGACATCGCGGGTGCCTCGAATCTGGAGCTGCGGCTGAGTCGCTTCCATCCGCAGGGTCACCTGGGTGCGCGACGAGTTGCGTGCTGCCCAGCTGCCCTGCCATCTACCCTGTTTGAGCGGTTCGAGCAAGACAGGAGGGTCGCCATTTGAGAAGCTGACGGAGACGAAGCCGTCGTCCATGGTGTTGCCGCAGTCGTCACGAACCTCGGCGGACAACGCTACTGGCCATCCGGCGGACACGGCAAAAGACTGTCCGAGGGAGGTCATGGACGGCACCAGCAGTTTTGGTGTACATCCAACCGCACTCCGGTGTCCCTTGCTGTTGGTGGTGACCGCTGTGCCTGCGGGCGCAACGATCAGCCGTACAGGCACGGTGCGTGCCCGTCCGTCGGAGAACTGGAACGAGAGTTCGCGGGTATAAACCCCGGGCGGGAGAGTCAGGGACGTGCGGTCGTCGGAAGGGGCCACGTTGTCAAGGCGAGGCTGCACGACGATCCGCGTTGGCTGACCTGGCAGGATTGTGCCGTCGCGTGGCGGGGCCGCGAGCGAGAAGTTGTCCTGTCCGTCGGAGATGACGGAGCGGAAGGACTTGGGAGAGCTGGACACGTTGTACAGCAGAATTTCCTGGGAGCCAGGGTAGTCTCCCCCCGATACGCCCGTGAACACGAGTTCGCCAGGCTGGATCAGCGCGCCGGGATCGGAGCCCTGGGGCAAGACCTCGAGGAATACCGTCAACACCTGCGGACTGTTTGCGGCATCCGGGTTGTCAGTCCGTTCGATTCCGTAGTCGACGCGGACCAGTCCGTAGTAGGAACCGGGCGCGAGGCCAGACGGATTGACCTGAACGCCGACCAGAGGCACTGCGAGCGAGGATTCCGTTACTCCGCTGGTCTGGGATATTGAAAGCCAGTCGCCGCCGGACAGCGTCGACGCACTGATAGTCCAGGTGATCAGCCCTCTTCCGATATTGAGGACGCCGAAGGTCTGCGGGGGAACTGCGCCTCCATTCTCCACGGCCGTAAAGGACAGGCCGGCCTGGGTGAGAAGCAGTCCTTTGTCGAAAGTGCTGACGGTCATAGTGACGGCGATCGTTTCTGTTTTTCCCGCACCTTTGACGCTGATTTCGCCGCGGTAACTTCCGGCAGGCAAGCCGGTGGGATCGGCGCTGACGGCCAGGACTGCGGGACTGGAGGGAGTTGCCCGTCCGCCCGTGCCCGACAACTTCAGCCAGCCGCCTCCGGCGATGGTTCGTGCCTCGCTTGTGAAGTCGACCACGCCTCCGCCAGTGTTGAGAATGCGCATGACATCGCTTCGGGCTGACGTACCGTTGGCAAAAGTGAACGAGAAATTCAGCCTGTCGACGTTGAGTTCCGGCGGGGGACCCGGCGTCACTTCGAGAGTGACCGAGACGGTGCGGGTGCGAGGAGATGCAGTGGGAGCCGCGATCGTGACGACACCGGTGTAGGTTCCCGGAGCGACCTGTGAGGGATCGGCGGTCACCTCGATCAGCCGCGGAGTGGCGCCCGAGGATGGATTGACCTGAAGCCAGTTGCCTCCACCCGACGTGCTCGCCGTTACGGAAAATTGCACACCCGGAAGGGTGCTGCTGACTGTCAATAACTCCGGCTGCGTGACCGGTCCGCCGCTTTTGGCGCTGAACCGCAGTGGCGTTGCGGATACGTCGAAGGTGGGCGGTGCGGCGAGTATGGTGCGGATCCGGTTGTTGAACTGGTCGGCAATCAGGATGTTGCCCTGCGGGTCGACCAGTACGTCATTCGGTGCGCGGAACGCGGCGCTGATTGCGGGGCCGCCGTCGCCTTTGAAGTCGCGACGGCCCGTTCCGGCGATGGTGGTTAGAATCCCGCCGGGCGTCAGTTTCCGGATGCGGTCATTGGTCTGATCGGCGATCAGCAGGTTGCCGTCTTTGTCGAAGGCCAGGCCCTGAGGCGTGTTGAGCGTCGCGTTGACGCCCGGACCGCTGTCGCCTGAATAGCCAGATCTTCCGGTCCCGGCCACTGTCGAGATAGTGCCGGCGGGAGTCACCTTACGAATGCGGTGGTTGTAGGTATCGGCGATGAACAGATTGCCCTGTACGTCGACGGCAAGGCCACCGCCGAAACCGGCGGACTCGGCATATTTCAACTGGAGTGCGGCGCTGGTGGCGGGGCCTCCGTCGCCCAGCAGTCTTCCGCCTCCGGCCACTGTGGTGATCACTCCGTAGGGGTCGATCCTGCGGACGCGGTTGTTGCCGGAGTCCGCGATGAACAAGTTGCCTCCGGTGTCGACGACGAGTGCGGTGGGTGCGCTCAAACCTGCCCGTGTGGCCGGACCGTTGTCTCCCAGGGCGTCGGCGAGGCCTGTTCCGGCGATGCGTTGGATGATGCCGTCCCGTCGGATCTTGCGGATGTAACCAGGGATCTGTTCGGAGACATAGACGCTTCCGTCCTTATCCACTGCGACGCCTGCCGGGAAATGGAGATCGGCATTCTCTGCGCGATCCCCGTCACCCTGGGACGCTGGACGTCCGGTTCCCGCCACCGTGGTGATCACGCCTTTGGCGTCTATTTTGCGAAGCCGGTAATTCAGGGAGTCGGCTACGAACAAGTTGCCTGAGGCGTCGAGCGCGATACGTCCGGGCAGGTTCATTTTTGCGTAGAGGGCTGGTGCGTTGTCGCCGCCATATTTCGCCGCGCCATTACCCGCGAATTTGGAGATGGTGCCATCGGGGCGTACCACGCGGACCGTGCCGGCCCCACTCTCCGCCATAAACAGGTTGCCCTGGGTATCGAAGACGAGAGAACTCGGCCAGGTCAGCTGGGCGCGCAGTGCGGAGCCGCCGTCACCCGAGAGCCCCTCGAATCCGTTGCCCGCGACGGTGACGACGGTTCCTTCCGGCGTGAGTTTGGCAATGCGGCGCAGGAGCAGGTCACTGAAATAGAGCGTTCCGGCGGAATCGAACGTGAGTGCGACGGGTATGATGCCTGCTTCGCTGGCCCGGACGGGCTCGAGCGAGAAGGAGAAGCCACCTCCCACGACGGTGGTGATGACGCCGCTGGGAGTCACTTTCCGGATTCGAAAATTCAGCGTGTCCGCAATATAGAGGTTGCCGGCGGCATCGACGGCGAGACCTTCGGGGTAGTTCAGGGCAGCTCTGGTGGCCTGCCCACCATCCCCTGAGTAGCCCTGCAGGCCGTTGCCTGCGACCGTCGAAACCAGGCCGGAAGGGGTGATTTTTCGAATGCGGCTGTCCGTTATGGAGCCTACGTACAGATTTCCGGCAGCGTCGATGGCCATGGTCTCCGGATAGGAGAAAGAAGCGGCGGTGGCCGGTCCGCCGTCTCCGGCGAACTTCATCGCGCCATTTCCGGCAAAGGTGGAGATGATGCCGTCGGGGGTGATGCGGCGGATGTCGTTGTTGCCGGCTTCGGCCACATAGAGATTGCCGCGGGCG